>Ga0098052_1000226_pt1 | contig 34535 bp, 33 predicted proteins | sample 15_taG_FD_81591 | JGI IMG/M metagenome (GOLD analysis project Ga0098052, IMG submission 81591) | Marine viral communities from the Subarctic Pacific Ocean - 15_ETSP_OMZ_AT15312 metaG | ecosystem: Environmental > Aquatic > Marine > Oceanic | place: Pacific Ocean | collected 2015-01-18
GCGGCTGGCCGAGAAATCGCACCAGACGATCCTGCGCAACGAGAAGCTAATCGGCGTGTAGCATCTATTGACGGCGTTTCTGTCTACTTCACAAAAGCCGATGAGATAGCTAGAGACAAGGAAGAGGCTGCTGTAGCTGCGAAACAAGCTGATTATGTAGCTAACCACAAGTGGAAAGATGACCGGCGAGATGCCTACGGCGATGTCGGCGATCAACTCGATATGATGTTCCACGATCTCGCTGACGGCAGCACAACCTGGAAAGACCATATTGCTACAGTCAAAGCTGATAACCCGAAGCCAGGCTGATGCTCAAATTCGCACCCCTTGCTGCCGCAATTTCTATCTGGTCGTTCTCAGCGACAGCGGCAATGATGTCAGGACAGGCGGTGGTGACAGTTGTGTGCGGAACAGGCGACGAGATGAACACATTCCTGACCCAGGCGGGTGCGTCGCTGATGGGGCACGGTAGATCGAACGCCGGATCGGCGGTTGCTGTCTGGGGGCTGAGCGACGGACAATTTGTCGTAGTTGACATCCAGGGTGATGACACGGCGTGCATAATTAACGCAGGTCAAAAATGGAAAAATGCGTCTCCCTCGATCAAGATTCCAGATTTTGGGACATGAGTTATGCGAGAGGGACGACCGCGTCCCTCTGTATTATTTAATTAATGACCACTTAACAAAAGACGGGCAGGGTACCCATGAATGATATAACAGAAAGACGGGGTGACGCGGAGATACTCGCTACTTTAGCACGCCTGGACGAGCGGTCAAAGGCGACCCTCATTATGATCAGAAATTTAGACGATAAGGTCGAAGGCCACATGCGCGAAGATGGTGTGGAACTCGACTTTTTCGCAACCCGTCTCCGTACTGTGGAGCAGAAACAAGCGTGGTATGCGGGAGCGGCTGCCTCTATTGGAATCGTTGGCGGCATTTTAATAAAGAAACTCTTTTAACCTTTGTGGGGGCGAAGCCAAAGGTAGGAAAATTGACTTACGAAGAACAATATCAAGAAGTCCACAAATTAGCTCAGTCCGCCGGATGGGCCATCCTCAAGCAAATGATGCAAGACGAATACGAAATCGCCTGCAAAAAACAAAATAGACCCGGCCCTAGACCGGACGATTACGAGTACATGCGCGGTGTTTTGCACTCAGCCGATCAATTAATGTCCATGCCGGATCGTGTCCTCAAACTTTTTGAGAACAATGCCCTTATCGAGTCAGCTTCCAATAAGGACGACAAGGTTCTGTAGCACATGCCACAACCAATATACACCACACAACTACCCCGCTAACGCCGGGTAAAGGAGACACAAATGAAAGAACTCAATCCTGACGCATCCATCGTCGATGCCATTGCATCTCAACAGATGGGTGTTGACCCCGAACAAGTAGCCGCAACCCCTGACGCTGCCACCGGCATAGCTCAGACACCGTCTGACGCAACCGCGTCTCCAGAATCCCCGGCGGGGAAGGCCGCTGAGCAGCTCTCTCCCGTCACTGAGGACGACCGCGCCAACGCTGATCCTGTCGTTTTTAAGGTCAACATTAACGGCCAGGAACGTGAATTTACTGATGCGCAAATCCGTGGCACTTATGAACGCTACACTCACCTCAATCAAGCTCACGCCGATATGAAAGATTGGATTGATTACGGCAGGGCTATGAAGGCCGCCGCCGCCCAAAACGGCAAAGAAATAAATTACGCTGACTTGGCCAGCGAAACTCACAACGTGCTCAGCCGCGCCGTTCAGCATAATCCGCAAATGGGCAAGGGTGCCCAAGACAGCGCACCTGACGTGCCACAAGACGTCGCCCAATCCCTAGATCAATGGGAACAGGACAACGCTGTCGAACTCCCCCCTGGTTACAAAGAGGCCGGAGCACGAGTCTCTAGCGTTGAGCGCGCTGTGGCTGAGCTTGCCAATGTTGTCGGGCAGATCGCACAGGGTCAACAGGGCGTCACTGGTGCAGCCGAAGCGGTGCAGCATGAGGCCAAACAAGAGGTGGCTAACGCTACCAAGCAGAGGATTGCCACTAACATCGATAATGCCCAGGCCAAGTTTGGTATTCAAGACGAAGAAGAGCCGCAGTTTATGGCATTTATGCAGACGAGAGGTTATACGCCCGAAGATTTTATTAGTCGCGAGCTGACGGAACAGGTCATGCAGGATTACACTAACGCCAAGAACTCTCCTGAGTTCGCTCGTTTGCAAGGTCTTGCCGCGAAGCGCCAAGCCTTTACCGGCACTGTCGACGGTGCTCCGTCCGGTGAGGCCGGGGGGACTCCCAAACCGGCCCCCGATCAAGCTATCTTTGATGAAATGACTGAGATGGGCCTCAAAAGATTCGGCCCGCAAGCTTAAAGATAAATATATACGGAGACCGGTATGCACCACGCAATAATCACCGACATGCTCGGTGAGCAGGACGCAGACGAGCTTGCTCAGTACGCTCATTTTATATTGTATTCTCAGCGCCCCCACCAATTGTGTGTACCCGCACGCGCTCCTCTTCGCTACTGTGACGGGTTGCGCGGCATCGTCTTACACAGAGAGGGGCAGTTCCAAACCCAACTCTTTATTGTCGACCCTGATAAAACAATCCCAGAACACCTTCACCCTACCGTAGATTCATATGAGGTCTATATGTATGGCATGACATTCACCAATGGCGACAGGCAGGTCGTCACTGAGGAAGACGCCGTCAAGCCAGACGAATACGGTTTCCCCGTCCACCGCTACAAAATCATGCGCATTCGCCCTACTGACTGGCACGGCGGGACCGCCTCTAAAAATGGCGGTGCATTCATGTCTATCCAGCATTGGCTCAAGGGCCAACCGACCTCTATTGGCTTGGATTGGGACGTTGAAGAAAACGGTGAGGACCGTGGCGGTTATATGGGTAAAGGTCACGAGGGTGAAATTGACGAAATAAATTTAAAAACCGGGACGACAAATTAACCCAATACCGGCTACACACGACTCCAACAGACATTCTTTCCGCGTCTTGACCGCTTAACCGCCGTCGCACCAGCCGAAAGTCTTGATGTTACCGGCAACCGAGGCCCGCCAATCCGCGTTGATTTTTCCGCACTGGGTCAGACGAAGCCGTTGAACATTTTGATTTTAACCCCTTTTTAGGAGGATTTTTGATATGCCAGCAGGCGTTCAAGGACTTCGGGGTACTGGTGAGTTTGACGCTGACCATCGCCCTAAAAACTACCGTGAGCTTTATACGCTCCTGGAACCCAATGGCTCCGCGCCGTTGAATGCTCTTCTGTCTATGATGGGCACGCAAGCTACCGATGATCCTGAGTTCAAGCACTTCCGCGATGAGCTTCCCGATCGCACCCTGACGGTCAACAATGGAGCGGGTTATAATACATCAGCCACCTCTATTGCCGTTGACGCTGCGACTGAGATTGCTTTCTTCACGTCGGGCACCCTTGTTCAAAACACGGCCACTGGTGAAGTCATGCAGATCGACACGGATGCTTCGGCTTCCCCGTTGACTGTGACTCGTAACATCGGCTCGACATCTTACAGCATTACCGACAACGACATTCTAGTTGCTATCGGTTATGCTGACAAAGAGGGCGATACTTCACCGACCCCAATTGCGTGGGATGCGACCGTAGCATCGAACTATACGCAAATCTTCAAAACCCCCGTCTCTATCTCCGGTACAATGCAGAATACTAATCTGCGGACTGGCTCCAAGGAGCAGGAGCTTCTGACCAAGGCTTTGAAGTTGCACATGTCCGATCTCGAACGGTCCATGTTCTTCGGCATTAAGGCCGAGGTTAACGGCTCAACCGCTCAACCGACTCGTTACACTGGGGGTCTGACCACCCAGATTACTAACGTAACCGATGCGGCCTCTGCCTTTACCACCGCCAACCAAGTGACGGAGAAAGAGTTCGATCGCTGGCTGGTCGAGACGGCGTTCTCCAAAGGCTCCAAGGAGCGTGTTTGCTTCGTAGGTGCCACGGTGGCTGCCAACTTAATGGAAATCGCCAAGAACCGTTGGACGCCAACTTCTGTTGATGGTTCTTACGGCGTTAGCATGACCAAATATGCGACGTTCGCTGGCGATCTCATGGTTCATCTTCACCCGATGTTCCGTCAGGTTCCTGGGATGGCCGATGCCATGATCATGCTGGATATGCCTTATCTGAGCTATCGCTGTATGAAAAACCGCGACACGCAGTTGCAGCGGGATATTCACACCGCAGACTTCGACGGTGTGAAGCATCAATATCTCACTGAGTGCGGTCTGGAAATGACCCAGGCGCAGGTACACACATACCTCAAGAACTGGCAAACCGTCTCTTAATAGGGACGACCCAGACCTATTAGATCAGCATTATGGGCCGTGGGAAACCATGGCCCATTTTGTTTTTGTGTAATCGGAGAAGTCAAATGGCTAAAAAGCCTATATCAAAGAACCCCCAAAAATCTGTCGTTGAAGAAGTTAAAGAAGATATCGCCGAAGAACCTGTCGTTGAAAAATCAGACGATGGCTTTACGGTCTTTGTGTCCACTGAGCCGGAAAACGGTACATGGAACATGCAGATTTCGGGGAAGATTTATCGCGGTTTTTGGGACGGCAAAGGAACTCGCGTTAATTGGCGCATTGATAATGCTGTGGCTGACCGAGTTAAAGACCACATGCATTTTAAAAATGGCCGTATTGTAAAGGCGTAGCGTGATGGCTGAGAGCAACTCCTCTCCGCATATCACCGAGCCATTCGCACCGCTCGAAACCATGATCTACCGGGCGCTGCGCAGGTACGGTGATGTAAACCCTGGCACCATCGACGGCGAGGTCTCGCTTATGTTCCTTGAGCTGGCCAATACCACCATTGAGGACATACGCCAACATGCATATTGGGACAACGAAACCGACCCTCTAAATTATTACGAGGCCGTAAGTGAGATTAGGGGAGTGCCAGACAACATTATAGTGTCCGGTCTTCTTTTCAATTACGCGATTCAACAAGGTTCTAAAAAAGCCGAATCCTATGCTTCCCTTTATAAAAAGACGCTCAACCAAACCCTGTATGAACGCAAGTATGGCGACCAGAAACACTACCTCAAGCGAGTGGACGCGACGGCGGACGAAGCTGGGGAGGATAGTTAATGTCCGCCTCCGTCTTATCGGTCTCACTTGTCGATCTTGATGTCCATCCATACGAAGATTTCCAGGGCATTGATTCATCACGCGATGAAGCTGCCCAGGACACCGGCTCCAAGCAATCCCTCGTAAAATGTGAGAACGCCTACTGCGATTGGCGCGGCGCTATCACCGTCGAACCAGGCTCTACCAAAAGAGAGACATCGTCTGACGGCGTAATATCTCACATTGAATTTTATGGCCGCGACCTGGCCTGCTGGTCTCAGCTTGACGGCGGTGGAGTCACCCTGTGGTCAGACGCGGAGCATGAGGCTAATGAGGTCTACCCAGTAAATACGGCGGTGACATCAGCAGTCTTCAACCATAAAGCCTTATTCACTGCCAAAGGGGAACCCATGTACGCCTATGATGGCGTCAAATGGGAGGAGGTTGAGCAGCGCTCTGGAGCGCAGCCAGCTTATATGGTCGCCTGCCAACGGCGGCTGTTCACCGCCCGCATGGTTGGTAACGAAACACAAATCCTGGCTACTCGTGTGGACACATACGATGTATTTCCCGACGATGAGGCGGATGATGAGACGAGCGTCCTCAAGGCAGCCGATATCGAGATCGGCAATATCATCGGCACAGCCGACGGCATCAAGGGTCTGGGTGTCCTTGAAAAAAACCGTCTGGCCGTATTTACCAATGATGTGACACTCATCTACAAAGTTCACCCTGATTACACAGGGTGGACGCTTGAGGACAAGGCCAATATCAATGTGGGCACAATCTCACATAACACCATCCAGCAAGTAGGCACCGATCTATACTTCTGCGCTCGTGACGGCGTGCACTCCCTCAAGCGGTCAGACGCAAACGGCGTCACCATCTATTCGGTTCCAATGTCCGAAAAGATTACTGAAATTTACCGTGGTTTACTCCAGCGGGTATCAAATCACGAAATGATTGAGGCTAACTACAGCCAAGATCACCGTCAATATAATATCTATTTTCCAGTCACAGACAGCGTATCGTATCGTCTGACACTTAGCCTCAACCCCGTCCGTGGCCAAGACCACAAATGGAGTACCGGCTCATTTCTTAATGCCAGGTGCGAGAGTTCCCTTGGAGGGGTGACATTATTGGGCACACCGGGTGGTGTCTATAAAAAGCACATGATTGAAGAGGAAGCCGCCCACTACCCTATAGCCGAAATAGTTACCCCTGTCTTGTGGCACGGCAAGATCAATGAAAACAAATCAACAAACAGTCTTATCGTCCAGGCCGCTGGCAGCGGGGTAGTAACCATCAGAGCTGTAGATGACACAAACCGCGATATGGCGACCCTGTCCTTCGAGATCACGGAGGACAGCGTGGACGACAGCTTCATGGATGTTCCGCTATCACAGCAGTACACGCGGAAGTTTGAACACCAATATTTAGGTGTGCAGTTTTATATAACGCTCGCCCCCACCGGCCCCGGTCCAATGCGTATTACGGGTTTTGCGGTAGGCGTGAAGAAGGAGGATTAGAATGGCGCGGTTAAAGCAGCAGCACCCGCAGAATTACATATCCAGTGGTAATATTAACACTGAGTTCGAGAGCATCATTCGCTACGTTAATGCGGCTGAGCTGGGTAACTTTACGATTGGTGAGTTGCTCGATAAAATCTACGACGAAAACGGTGAGTTCGACGGCCCTATTGAATTTAGAGCCGACACCACGGTCGGCATTCAGTATCGTGTAGGCGAGTTTGACGCCAGTGAAGCAGACGAAGATTGGGTAACACTTATCGATTACGCTGATCTGCGCGGCCCCGCCGGGACCAGCGTCGGTTCAGTTGAGGGCGCAATCTTTTTTAACCGCCAAGAATTTACTGCGACATCCGCCCAGACTGTTTTTAGTTACACCTTCGACACTACCGATGATGTCATGGTCTGGACAAATGGGGTGCTCAACATCGAAGCTGACTACACTAAAGATGCGGCAGCCAACACCGTTACGTTCGCAGTTGGCCGCGCCACCAGCGACAAAATAACCATCCTTACCGTCCGCGCTTCGTCTGTCACCAATTACCGGCGCTCTGATATAGTAGCTTCTGCCTCACAGGCTGTATTCCCATTTGTTCATACTAATGATGAAACCCTCTTAGTCTATAAGAACGGGATTATTCTTGTTGAGGGCGGCGGTAACGACTACACATCCAGCGCCTCGTCTGACACCATCACGTTGGTTAGTGCCGCTTCGGTATCTGATAAAATCACCATCCTGACTATCGAAAATCTGGCCGCACAAAATATCACGGGCCTCATGTTCGAAAGCGAATACACGGACAGCAGCGGTTCAATCATGTATTCCACCCTATTCATTGAGGATGGCGACATTCCACAGGCAAAGGTCAACGGCCTAGTTGCCGCGTTATCTGATAACGCGACTCTCACGGTTTCAGCCTCAACCCCCGTATCACCCAGCACTGGCGATTTGTGGCAAGACACATCTGTCTCACCCAATAAGCTTAAATTCTATGATGGTGCGGCTTGGATCAGCACATCCCCCTCATCCGAACTTCCAGCATTTACCAGCTCAAACGCTGGTGAATATGTTCGCGTAAACGGCACCGGCACCAGCTACGAGTTGGGCACAATCGATTTCTCAACTCTCGTCCCCAAAACCTATATGGGCGCAGCTAATGGTGTTGCCTCTCTTGACAGTACCGGCAAAATGCCAATCACCCAACTGCCGGAAATCTTCTCGGTGGATACCATTAACTTCACCGAAGCAACCGTGGCTAACGGCACCGGCAAGTTTATTAAATGGATTTATAAACAGAAAGTGCGCTTCGACGGCATCACTCACAAGCTATCAGCGGGCACATGTACTATTCAACTGGCTGTTGATGGTACTACCGTAGGCTCCACGCACGCTTCCACCACAAGCCAAACAAACAGCGCCATTTCTCCGACCATTGAGGTTGACGGCACTTCGACCGCAAAGCGAATTGAGCTAGATGTAACCTCGGCTTCTGGTACCGGTGATTTGGAGGTAGGGTTTTCCGTCGCAACACTGAGCACATAAATGAGGGGTAGCTAATCGGGCTAGGCCAAAAGGAAAAGGATAAAAATGGATGAGACAGCAGTGAACAAGATTATAGAAAATCGTAGAGATAAAGCTCGTACTGGCCTGCCGCAGGTTGATGTCCCGTCCCGCGCCTCACTCATGCGTTCTTTGACCGATGATGCTGGGCACACGGACAGCCAAACAGTTCACGCCCAACCCGGCGAAATAATGATCCCCGTCAAGGTTCAAAAAGATAATCCAGATCTCATGCCTCTCATAATCGAAGCCTTCGAAAAAAGCGGAGCCGACCCCAGACAAGCTGTCGTAGGGCAAGGCAAACGAAACCCCTATACCGGCAATGAACAGCACGGCTTCTTCGATTTCATAGACGATGTCCTCCCCTATATCGGCGGGGCTGTCGGTGGCATATTCGGGCCAGTTGGTGCGGGCCTCGGCAGCGCCGCAGGCACGCTCCTGTCTGGCGGCGACATCAAAGACGCCGCTGTCTCTGGTATCGGCAGCTACGCGGGTGCTGAGTTCCTCGGCCCCGCACTTGGCCTGGATGGGACTGTCGGAAGCGCACTTGGAACATCTGGTATTGGTGGTGCGATTGCAGGTGCTTTGCCCGCAACGGCGCTTTCGTCCGGTCTCGGTACTCTCGGCGGTGGTTTATTAGGGACTGCTCTAGCTAGTACACTCATGTCAGACAAAACTGAAACCGCAGAAGCGCAACAAATCAGCGCAGCGTCAGCACAGGCACCCGCTGCCAGCGAGAGGAGTATCCCACTTCCGGGCCAGTATAATCTGGAGACTCCGCAAGGGAACCCGACCCCGTACCAAGGCGGGGCCAGAAAGAATACCGGCGTAAACTATATTTACGAGGTCACGGACCGAACCACTGGCCTTCCTCGTGAAATATCAACTGAACCACACGCATTTTCACGCAGCCTCGGCGACAACGAGCGTCGCAAGAAATTCCTTGGAGGTGCAATAACAGTATGATTCGAGAGGCGACAATCCATGACGCTACCGCCCTTGTCGACCTTGGCCACGAACTCTTAAACGAGAGCCAGGACACGGCCAGATTTAGTGACAAGAGGGCACGTCAGACGATCCTCCGGTACATAACAGACAAGAACAAAATCATATTTATTGACCAAGACGGTAGAGGGGCGATTCTCGCACACATAAGCCAATTTGATTTCTCAGACGAAACATACGCCTTTGAACAGTATTGGTTTGTTAAACAAGAAAGTCGGGGCGGGCCTACAGCCCTAAGACTCTATAAGGCATTCGAAGATTGGGCCAAAAAAAAAGGTGTGACTGATATACGCTTTGGGATCGGGACAGGAGTTAATCTTGCCGCCACAGAAAAATTATTAAAGCAGCTCGGCCACACAAAAATTGGCGGCTTTTATAAAAAGGAATTGTAATATGCTTTCTATCGCAGAGTTATTTGAAACAGAAAAAACCTATCTATGCTTTTGCGGCGAAGGCGAAGGCGAAAGCGGCGGCGAAAGCGAAGACGGCGGCGCAGCCTTCGACGCATGGGCAGACGCCACAGTGAATACCGCAGACGCCACAGTGAATACCGCAGACACCACTTCTACGGATACCGCAGACGCCACAGTGAATACCGCAGACACCACTTCTACGGATACCGCAGACGCCACAGTGAATACCGCAGACACCACTTCTACGGATACCGCAGACGGCGCTTGGGAATGGAACTCTCAGGGCGGATATAATTATCCAGGCGACGCCCAAAGCCCAACGGGTACAACAGCTTCGGCTGGTCAATTTCAAAATTATAATGATGTTTCCACAGAGGCAGGGAAGGCAACCTGGGGAGCGCAGAATGACTACTTCAACAAATCCGTTGAGCCAGCTTTCGGTAGAATGCTTGGTCTAAACCGCACTCAAGAAGAAATTGACAAGGACGTGACAGTTACGGCTGGTATGCTGGGTGGCTATCAGGGAAAAGACCTAAATAGATATGTAAATGCCATGACGGACGCCGCTTACCGTAACTACACCCAAAACGCTATCGGCCCATATGCACAAGACCCAAACTTCGCTAAGAACAACCGGAGTATCCAGCCCTGGGTTGGCGCTAAAGAATATCTTGGTAAGGAACTCACCAATGTAATCGCGCCATTCAAGTCCGACCTACCAATGAGCACTAAACTTGGTTACGGGGCTAATCTGATAGGTAAGGCGGTGATGCCATCGTACTTCACCGTTGCGGGTGCGCTCGTTGATGGTGCTAATCGGGCGATGGGAATTGCCCCCGGTGCTGCAACATTTAACTCAATGGGTGTGCCGCCCAACGCTGAATTTACTGACCATGGGAATAATGTGTGGAGCGCCGAATACCCCGACTCGCTCAGCGGCACCTGGTCCAGGGGTTATGTGACTGACCCCGACTTCAACCCCGACGCTTATTCTGTGGGCGGGCCAGGGACGATTTCTTATGCAACAGCCAATCAAGACAATCTAATAGCTATGGGCGGTTTAACCGGCGGACTTGCTGCCCTAACTCTTGGTAGTCCCCCCTATTCAACGAGCAATACCCTTACCGCAGGGGGCGCGTCTGACAGCGGCGACTCTGGTGGCATGGGTTCTTCGATCGCCAATTCTAATAATAATACATTTTCGTCCAATATTAGCGGCGACAGCCAGGGTGGTGTTCCAGAGTCGAACGCTCCAGCTACTCCAAACCAACCACTCCCGGCTGGTGTAACATACGCTTTCCCGGTCAAGGAGCGCGAGTTTGGGACGACTAGCTATACAATTCCTGCAACAATAGATGACTCAAAAAGGTTTGGTCGCAGACGCGGCCTTCTCGCTGGTCTTTACTAGAGGTTTATCATGGCACTAGGCGACGCGATTTCAAAAGGCGTAGACATTTACAGCATCTTCGGTGGTGACTCCCAGATGGCGGATATCCTTGGCCTTGGCTCAGCCGCCTGGGGCGCATGGTCTGCCGGTGACGACGCTCAGAGGTCCGCCGATCTGTACGAGCAACAGCTCGCTGATCAACGTGCCGTAATTCAGAACGAGATGGGCTACCGTAACCTTGTGCGTGATCGCATGCTCGCCGAGACAGGCGGCTTACGCGAGTCACTCAGCGCTGCGGCTCAGAATCTTGGCCCTTATTCGCAGGGTCTCGATCCAAATCAATTCGAATTACGCGCCAACCAGATTATGGGCAACAACCTGCAAGCTCTTGATGCGGTAGTAAACCGCGTCAACTCAGAAAGCCGCGCCTCACTTTTGAACACCGGTCTCGCTGATGGCACCACCCACGAGGCAAACAGACAAGCCGAGATGATGGCCAGGTTCGCACCGCTGGTTAATAAAACCTTGGATGACGCTCGCACCCAGGCTCTTGCCGAATACACTGGTCTCAACAAAGACATCGCCAAGAACCGCAAGAATGCTCTTGAGGAAATATCCTATATTTATGGCGAGCCTCTCGAATACGAAGCTAAACTCCTTGGCGATAACCCAAGCAGTGCAATGAATAGCCTGTCGTCGACCATGTCTGACTTCCAAACCTTCATGGACGAGAACGCAGCGGGTGCGAACACGGCATATGGCGACAGAATGAAAGCCGCCAAGGATCGTATCGCTGCTAGAAACACCAACACCAGCTTCTCCAGAAACGTCTCAGGTTTGACGAATGATGGATGGGGCGAGACGATGTACCTATAAGAGGACACTATGGCTTTAAGCTTTTTAAACGACCAGATCAAAGGCGAAGACCGCTCGGACAAGCGCTACGCTGGCAAACGCAAAGCCAACGCAGAGGCCATGTCCGCCCTCCTCAAAGAGGCGAAGACGAACGGTCAAGAGCTGTCCATGAAAAACCTGATGGATCACGTCAAGACTATTGCTGGCGATGATCCCGTCTTGCTCGGTCAGTTCCCTGCCAACAAGATAATGGAGATGCGTGCGCAGGCCACTCAAGAGAACCGCCAGAAGATGATCGAAGACCGCGAGTTCGATCTATGGCAAAACGGTCAGACGATGTTGACTGCTGGTCGCAAAATTATTGAAGAGGGTGTCGAGGGCAACCTTACTCCAGAGACTATTTCAGAGAACCTCCTCAAAGTCCTTGGCCCGGAAAAGCTGAAACAAATGGGCGGCGCTAAATGGATTGCTGGTTACCGCTTGCAGCATACCCAAAAGATAGCTGAGAAAGCCAGAACAGCATTTGGCACAAGCATCGACCCCGAACGCCTCAAAGCGGTCGCTGAGCTTTACCCCGGAACAGAGAGTCTTCTCAAGCCTCTGATTGAAGAGAATCAGAGGGCACGCCTACTGTCTGACAATGCTGCTGCCATCAAGATGCTCGGTAAGCATCAAGACAAAGAGTGGTACGAATCAGTTGTTAAGCTGTATCCTAAAGCAGCGACGCAGCTTAGAGCGCAGTTGGAATCGAATCAAAGGGATGCCTCTGAGGCACGACAGACGGCATTGAAGGAAAAAATTCTGGCAGACAAACTTCTTATTAAAATGATCGCGACCGGCAACATCGACGAAGCAAAAAATTACATTGATTTATTTTCATCTGACGGCGACGGCAGAAGCGCATTCTCAGAACGCGATATAGAAAATTTAATTAAGACCATGAAGCCGTTGGCAAGACTGGCCCAGTTAAATAAATGGGAGGCCAAGGAAGTAAAAAATACAGCAACAGCATTGGCGCAAACTAAGGCAACAATAGAAGCCGCCAAAAAAGATTTTGGATCATTCAACGAATATGAAAAGGGCACCCCCGGCGCAATGATAATGAATTATCTTGGCGGCAAATACTACATTCCTCAGAACAATGCTCAAGCTATTAAGGACGCCGTTAAAAAAGCGGTTAACGACGGCGTTGACCCACAGACGGCAGCAATCGAAATAGTCAGTAAATTTGACCTTAATACTGTTGAACAAGCCACAGGCGTTATCAAAGCTCAAGTAATGTCATCTATAGATGGCGGCAGACTGCCCAAACCTGGCTTATTTCTGGATAAAGTGTTCCAGAGCTTTATCCAGACAACTAGGGACGCGACGCGGAAATTTCGGGAAGCCATTCCTCGTTATGAAGATGGTGATCTCGCGGCCCTTGACGCTACCAAGCAGAGGTATGAACAGAACTTGAAGATACTTGAGGCTGACCGCGATAACATTATTGAGAGGGCACAGACTACGCCAGATACATGGCGAAATACTGAGGCGATTTTTGCAACCGATGGTGAAAACTTCTCTCTCATCGACGAACTAAACGCTGAGATCAAATGGTTGCGCGATGTGATGGAAAACACCAACGTCAACGCGGACCCTGACCACCTTCTTGAACCCAGAAAATCAACTGTGCCGCCAGCGCACGGTAAGGCCGTGGATGATGTTATAAAAATGGTGAGTAAGTATAAGAACATCTTTACAGATAGGGATAAAGTAATCAGGGAAGCTATCAGAAAGGTCTCTGAGGAGAGTGGTGTTTCGACTAAAGACCTCGCAAATGCCTACGATAAAAAGACCGGCTGGCACGCCGCTAATAACACCTCGATGACACCCTAATAGGGACGACAGCTACCCAGGCTCTCCAGTAATTTCGTCTGATCACAGGCGGAAACTGGAGAACCGAAGTGGCATATGATGCAGGCAAGGGTCTTGACTGGTCTACCGACGCGGCCCCCGTAGAATCAGACTACACAACCATACCCCCCAATGAAGTATTAAAGAGCGCACGCTTTGTGAACGATGCGGCTGAATACTATCGTGAGCGCGATGGTAAGGAGTTTGCGTCTCAGGAAGATGTCATTGAATACTTCTTTAAGGACAGGCAGTGGCGCAATCTTAACTCCATTTCCGCAGGCATGGATGTCGCCAATTCATTCAATGACCCAGACGAGCAGAGATTGCGCCTTGGTCGTCTCCAAAAAGTCTACGAGAACCAGCCTAATTTTTGGAATCGTGAAGGCGGTTGGGAAGAGTTTGCTACCAACATCCTTCCCGCAGTCCTCCTTGACCCGGTAAACTTATTCGGCGCTGGCTCCGGTAAAATGGCCGCGACCGCAGCCATGACGGCAGCCCAACGCACTGCCGTCAGGCATGGCACGCAAATGCTTAGCGAAGGTGCGCTCAAGAAGGTGGGTATCAAGGCCGCCGCCAAGAAAGGTGCCTTGGTCGAGGGCGCGGTGAACGCGCCTATCGAAGCTGGCTTTGATGTTGCTGGCCAGGTGCGGGACATTCAGACAGGCATCCAAGACGAATATGATCCCACACGCACAGCCATCGCCTCTGGCCTTGGTACTTTAGCCGGTGGCGCACTCGGCGGTGCTTTCGGTGCTGGCGGTGGGATAGTGGCTAACGCAACGAAAGCCAGCCGCGCTGGTCGGAAGTTAGGCGAGGGCGACATAGCCATTGAGGAGAATCTCGCATGGGATGCCCGCGATGAAGAGTTGGCAGACGAAGCTGCGCAGACAGCGCAGACCGCAGAAGAAGAAATGGCTGCTGTTGCTGATCTCCCCCCCTTGAACCCAACCCCAGAAGAACATCTCAGCAAGATCAATGAGGTCGAGTCTCGTCTGACTGAGGAACTTCAAGAGGTTCAATCAGAACGCGGCCCGACCGACCCGGAAGTCCACGAAACACTGGTTGGTCACATTGATGCCATTCAACGTGTCAAACACTACCCGGAAATACGGGCAGACGCAGAAAGTAAACTTGCGGACCTCGACGCCTCTTCAAAAGAGGCTGGAGAGTTACGAAGGGCTGTCATTAGAGAGAACGCCCTTTATCGGGCAGTGCTTAATGCGCCTGATGCCGCCACCGCCCGTGAGGTAATCGAACAACGCGCCATAGATGGAGCAGGCACTTCGAAAGAAAAGGCACCCAATGAAACTGTACGGACTGAGGAAACCGACGAGGTGGCACCCGCTGCCCCAGAAGCCGCGCAAGTTTTCGACGAACCCGATACTCCCAAGAACCTGGAAATCACAGACGAAGGCTTACAAAAGATTAATGACCGCGCCCTTGAACTAGCTAAAACAGAGCCGATCGATAGGGTAAACAGCACTCTTAAAAGCGAGTTTGGTGATGATGGTTTTCGCGCCTGGTCCGAGTGGTACGAGAAAAACCCGCCCACTATCAAAGAGGCCGAAGTAGTCGAGCGCACAGAAACAGACAACATCGACAACGTAATCACTGACCTCCAACGAGAGCGGACTAACGCCGTTCGTCGCGGAGACGAAAAAGCTGTCGTTACGGCAGACGAGCGCATCGCCGCCGCACACAGAACCCGTCGCGCCTCAACCATCCCGACCATGCCGCCCAAGATCGAGACCAAGGCACCCCGTGCTGCCTACCTGCTTAATAACGGCCTGGACTCAGAGAAGATCGAGCGGCGCATTATGGAAGCGCGCAAGACTATTCCTAAAGGCAAGGGCAAGCAAACACGGTACCGCGACTCCGCTCGCCAAATCATCGAGCAAGCTTTCGCCGAGAGAGCCGCACGCGAGTTCCTCCAATCAGCGATAGCCCGCATTAATGACCCTGACTATGAATTTAACCACGATGTAATCCGCGCCTACACCTTGGCCGATCCCGAAATGGCACCCATGGAACATTTGGTTATGGATGCTCTGCGTGAGCACATTGCCACCGATGCTGTAGACTTTGTCGACACCTTAGAGGGTCTGGCTCCAGACGAAATGCGGATTGCTCTCGACCAGCGTTACGGAACGGGTATGACTGAGGTGGTTGAAAGCATGTTCGATCTTTTGTCCGGGCGGGCAGAAGACATCAAAGCCAATATGTCAGTGACTCGCTGGAAAAACTTGCGGCCCGATCAGCGTGACCATATCAACGGCGAAGTAAAGAAACACGCCGACGCCCTGCGCCGTCTCAACCCCAAGATCGAAGATCATGTCCTCGATGCTGAGATCAGCCGCAAGCGCGAAGCACTCAAGGAAGAGCTGCGTATAGAAAACGCCGGTCTTATCCCCTCCCGTGGCTCCGGCGCAGAGGATAATCCCATCCTATCAGACGAGATCGTTACAGATAAAGAGGGCAATGCTCTCATCAACACCGAGCAGCTAGACCCCGTAACCGGCGAGCCGATGATCACCCTCCAACGTAAGACGGTGACTGGGCGGCAAGTCCTTACGCTACCGGGGGGCGTTAAAAAACTAGGTAAAATCCAAAGCGCTATTAAAGGTGCTCGCTACCGTGGCGTTGACGGTGAATACAGATATGACGGCGGCTACATCGGCAAACGCTTTGAGGATGCAGTAGAAGAAGTGCGTAGCTCCTATGATGGTAAAGAAGGCTCAGCGATCCCTGTCAATGCCGACGATGTTCTCAAGTCCAGCCTGCCCAAGCGCCAAAAGAAGTTCCTCGCTGCCACATTATCAAACGCTCAGAAGGAACTCGTCAAGGCACGCGCCGAAAGCACACAAATTTATGCCACGCGCTTACAGCTAAACGATACACCCGAAGCCAAGACCGGCACTAAAGTCCCATACACGGTCAGGGTTGGGGACGTTGTTGGCTTAAAGCAGCAAGGCAGAGCGCAAGCCAAAGTCGAAATGGCCGACGGCAAAGTAGTGGACAATGCCGCAGCAGTAGAAGGCCAGAAGGTTAGGACCACAGAGGACACCATTCAGACGGCAGACGGCTACCGAGCCAGCCGAAACGATGCCCTATGGTATGACCCTGAGACTGGCCTCTTCTACCATGACCGTGACTTCCTTGGCTTTGAGCCTGGTGAAGTCCAGCAGGCCAAACTAGAAGACCTCATCCTAGAATATGGTGAGACCGGCTTTAATGAGACGGGTGGCCCCGCCGCCGCGAATACATTCTTAGGGAAGATCGACGTCCTAGAGCGTAGCTTTAATTCCGAGATCACTAACGATGAGTTCGCCTTGGCTGTGGACAACATTCTCAAGCTTGAATCTGGGCTTGCCAATGACGCGGCTCGCATCGATGCGGTCATCGCTGAGTTCGCAGAAACAGGGGATGTTCAAAAGCTAGTCCAAGGTTTCAGAGAGGCCAACGGCGAAGTTCAGGCTGTCGGTAAAGTGGAGAAGATTGAGGTCGCCCGCGAGAACGCAGTCAAAAATGACGGCAAACCGCAGGGTGTTGGCGGACTGTCAGACGAGGACGTGGTTGCCCGCTTCGATAAAGTGGCAGACGACAACGGCTTAACGGGGCAAGAGTTGTCTGGTGCCATGCTTGGGCGTGGTGAAAAAGCCCATGTTGCCCTCGCTAATATGCTCAAAACTAAGGCTAAAAATCCTGAGAACTTCCAACGGGCCGCTGAACGCTATGACCGTCTTACCAAGGGGGAAGCTCCGTCAGACGAAGTCCTTGATCCCTCTATGGCACCTACCGTCGAGTATGTGTCCAAAGACGTGCCGGATACATCTAAGGTTGTTGACATCAACGATCTGTCCAAAATTAAAATCCCCGAAGGCACCTTCGGCGAGTTTGACAGCACTCTTAGAACGGCAGAGGACTTATACCGGACTATCCAGCGAGCTGAGAACGCCACCTGGCCAAAAGACTTTAATACTCTCAAAGAGCACACGGCCAATCTATCGACCCTGTACGCGGCTATGGAGTTGCTCGTGCCGCAGGGCGTAAAACTCCCCAATTCTAGTCGACGTACCGCAATCAATCGCCTCGATAAATTCATATTAAAAAAACACGGCGTCGAAACCATAGCCAATACCCGCGACATGTTGCGCCGTCTTGGTGGCGACCAGAGCGATGCGCCGACAATCAGACTCGCAGACGAGGATGCCTATCATGCGCCTACCGATGTCGACAATGCTAATAGCATTCTTCTCAATCCTGCTGGTGATGGCCGTGGGCCAATTCCAGATACTATTAAACTTGCGCACGAGATAGGTCATTGGGCTTACACCAACATCCTCTCCAATCAGGATCGTCTGCATTTCTGGGGTAGCCTGGAAAAATACTTCGATGACATGGGTGACTTTGAAAACATTAAGGGTGGGATTGAGAACATGCTCCCCTTCATTGGCACCGGCCTAGAGGTCAACGCGATGCACTCCCCCCAAGAGTTCTTTGCCAACCAGTTTTCCCAGTGGCTGATGAGTCACAATAAGATTGCTGGAGGTGAAGTTTTCTGGAGGAAAGTTGCAAGATATGTCGAGAACATTATCAGCAACTTTACCTTCAAAGATAATGTCGACCCTGATCTTATTCCCCTCTTTGAAAAAATACTGCCCGACGACCCCAAGAGAGCAAACACATCCTTCCGCATGCCAGACGCTAATGAATGGGACGCCAAAGACCCGGCCCAGCGTATTGGTATGAATGTCCTGACGCAGTTAGAGGTGACACGCCTTGAGTTAGACGCGGCCATGTTGACAAACAACCCGGACACAATACTACGCGCCCTCGATGAGGCGCGCCGTAAACTTTATGGCATGCTGTCTGACCGTAACGGTAAACGAGTTGAGTTCTTATACACTGCTGGCAAAAGTAAAAAGGCCAACAAAAAAACACACGGCCCATACGCCAGAGCTATGTGGGCTGCCCAGAAAAGGGTCAGTGATAAACTTACCGAATTGCAACAGAAGCGTGGCTTCTCAGACGAGGATGCTCTCAAGCACTCCCACATAGATGAAGAGGGATTACTCGTATCAGACGGAGAATATGCGATCCCAGTCGCTGACGATCAGTTTGATCAGCACATGATGGAGTTGACTGATCTGGCCAATGAAATGTTCATAGGCATTTCCGAGGGTCAGAAAGCGTCCTCCCTGTTCTTGAGCGGAGCGACTAAAGGGAAACTAGATATCGTTATTCGTGCCCCTGGCCGACGCAAAGCCAAGAAAGACCCGGTCGCTGCGAAGGTGGCGAAGCAAACTGTTAAGGCAAGGGCAAAAAAAACCAAGAAAGCCCGCCAGCAGAATGTGCGTAATACCAACACGGCCACTAAAGGGCGCAGCGGGAAGCCGACCAAGGCAGCGAAGACCGCAGGCACCAAGTCGCCAAAAGATTATTCGTCTGGCGTTGAGATCGTCCGGGCTTGGCGGGCAGCCGGTGAGAAGAGCCAGTACGGCAAAGACCTAATGAATGAGTACGTCAGGCGTACTCTTACCGAGATCGACCCCGTCGATGTTCCGCCGGGAGATATCCCGCCGGAGTTGTTTACGCTTAGCCTTGACGAAATGAAAACCGCGTTAGGGAAACTACTTGAGGGAGAGGGCAATGGTAAAGGTATCCGTGTTATTATGGCTGCGATGCAGCGGCGATACAGCCCCACTGTGGCCCGTCTTGATATTAAAGATGGTCGCGTGGCAAGTCTAATCAAGCGCGAGGCTGACGACAGTGCGGGCACATCCCCCCAGACAGGTTTCCCAGGCGGGACTCGTATGAATCAGGCTGAAACAGCCGCATGGTTTACGCACCGTGATAAGGACATACAGGCTACTCTGCAAACTCTCGTCTATCGCACGTTCAATATGATGGGGCGGACGTTAAGAAATGTTACGGAAAATACAGACTTTGTGGATATTGCAGACATCCAGAAAATTGCTGGCGTACCCATCTCGCCCCATGCGCGTGGCGTCACCGTTGACCTTGGCAACATCCCGCCTGAGTTCAATGCGGTTCGTGGCCAATTGAGGCGTATCGCCGTAGGCATCACTAAGGGCACATCCTCTCCGATGGACTTGATGCACGAAGTCGGGCACCTAGCCCTGCGCACAGCGATCTTTGATGACGCTGACATAGGCATTATGGTCGAAGCCTTCCGCAACGCGAGTGACCCCCTCGCCAAGAAAATCCGAGCAGATAACCCCAGCAAGACCATCCCCCACATGGCCGAAGAGTGGTTCGCCGAGGGCTGGTCACAATGGGTAACTGGTAAGATCGCCAAGGGTGACATCCCTGCAATAAGAGACGCCGATGGCGTCTTTATGGAGGGCGGCCTACAGATAAAGGGCAAGTTTTCCATGATGATCAATCGTCTGACGGAGACCGTAGCCTATATGGTGAATGGTCTGTTGCGCCGCAAATCAGTCCGTCAAATGTATCGCCACATGACTCTCTACGGAGACATGTTTGAAGCCAGCCGCGTCACTAACAACTTGGTTAAAGCCGCACGCGCCGAAGAGGGCGGCGGTGTTGCACCCCACATGGCGAACATATACAAAAATAACCTGTTAAATAGAATGGCCCCCGAACGAGCCAAGCGCGTTCGCGCATTCGTCGGTGCCCGAAAAGACGAGAACCTCAAGAAATACCTGTGGTTTCACGGCACCCCCTTTGGCCAGGTGTTCGACCCGGCAGTCAATCCGATGGGCAGTGTCTATAAGTCCGGGACAGGGCTACATGGCGGCGGCTTCTATCTTACACGAGCAGAGGCTCTGGCCGACGCATACAGCAGCACGGCTCGTGTCGAACAACTCCGTGGTGCCCTTCGCAGATTAGAAGTGTCAGACGAGAATATGGCCGAAGGCGGGTACATTATCAATCAATTAGCTGGCGAAACCGGCGTCATTGCCCGTATCTCAGAAATCACGGAAGAGATCGAGAAGGTGAATTGGCATGCTTCGTCTGGCGCTCAATCATCCAAGAATACTGACCAAGTCAATGTGAAAGCCACAGACCCATTCGGCTACCAGATCGAAGCGCCAGCCGAGCGTCTCGTCTACCTGGAAAAATCTTTGGCCGAGTCACGCGACCACGAGAAGGCTCTTTGGGAAATGTTGCAAAAAATTGGCCTAGACCGCCAGCCCGAGACAGTGCCGTTCTTTGTCAATGACAGCAACATCTTTAACTTTGACCAAAGAACGACACTCACCGCCGACAGCCCAAGCGTGCGCGAAATCGTTGATGAACTCATTCACCGTGACCTCGCAGATACAGACGAAATCCTTACCGCGATCAATAATATCGAAGACGGCACTGATCTATACTTTAGCCTTATTGATTACGGTATGCGTGGGGACAATATGGAGGTGAAGCAGGCCCAACTTCGAGAGACCCTCGAAGCCCTTGGGTATGATGGTATTCGCACAAGTGAAACTGCTCCGTACAACGAAGCGATGCCGGAAGAATCTCTTGTTATTTGGAACACCAATAAGATTAAGCACGCTGATGAAGCCGAGATGTTTGATGGCGATGTTGATGACATCTTTTACGCCGACCACGCGGATCGTGTTGCCACCAACGGTGAACTCATGTCTGAGTGGATGGCGCAGCCGCACATCTTAGAAGGTGCTAACTTTCACCAACTCGCTATAGCTTTGGATCGTGCCAACGTGCCAAAACCTGTGCAGAAACTAATGCGCAAGCTGGCCCGCAAAGAAGAGATCGACGACGAGGCTCTACAGAGTGCTAAAAAATCAACCCATTTTGGTCTTCAAATAAAATCAAACGCACGTCGTTTGCGTGAGGGGGCCGGGGCTAACAATTTCGGTAATTGGCTTTCCCCGGATGACGGGGCAGGCTTCCACGAAAAGCATGCATCTGAGATGGCCGAATTAGTCCAGCCTATCCATAGGATGCTGAATGCCCTGCCGGATGCAGGCGGCTTCGCTAAGCGGTGGGCGCAGCGTAATAAATTCTGGGGTCAAGTGAGCCAGCCAGCCAGCCATAACCGGATTGTGGCCGCTCTCAGACGAGGCAATATCGCCACACTTTCGTCTGAGGAGTACGCGGTAGCAGCGCATTTACAGCAAGCGTTCCAAAAGGAGCTTAAAAGATTGCGCGATTCCGGCGTCAATATCGGTGAGATCAAAAACTATTTCCCTCAAGTGTGGGATAAAGACTTGATCGAAGCCGACCCGAATAAATTTCGGTCAAAGATATTCCAATATATTAAGCGGGACGCCGTAAGAGAAGGTGCGGCCATCACAGATGCAGAGGCCGAAGCTGCGACGAACTCCATCTATCGTAGCCTGATGGATGAGAATGGTGTCTACCTCCCCGCCAACGTGGCAAAGAAGGGGGGTAAGTCTGACCACGAATATCAAAGAATGTTACGGTTTACGGCAGAAGACCTCGACGGGCTAGAGTTAGAGGAGTTCATGGTAAATGACCTGGCTGGTATCTCTATTAAATATTTTGACCAGATGTCCCGTAAGCGGCAATTGGCTAAAAAATGGGGTTACGACGACCACGGGTATGAAGCCTACAAAATCGTGGCCGTGCAAGGTAAGCGCGGCATTGTTGATTTATTGATGTCTCCCAAGGTTTTAAAAGTCGAGCGGTATATCCCATCCGTAGATGGCATGGAAACTGTGGCTATCGAGAGTGATAAAATTTTGCCGCTGCTCCCCCTGACAAAAAACCCTGTGGAAGCAGGTAAAATTGTCGATCGTCTGACGGAGCTTATGTCCAAAGAAGCTGTAAGCAAGCGCCAGGTGCTTGACGAGCTTCTTAAACTACACCCAAACGTAACCCTCGATTGGCGTATCCGCGCCGAGGCGATTGTTGAAGGCATGTACGATTTTGGAGTGAGCGGACGGGCTGTGCACTCAGACGAACTTCACTGGATGGATAATCTGATGAAGACAACTCAACGCCGCCCGTTCTTGACTGATCCATTCCAGCATAGCGCCAGTAAATTCTCAAAAAGAATGCGGAACTTCCAGTCTGTTACTCTCTTAGGATATACGACGCTCACATCTATTCCCGATATAGCCCTACCCGCTATCAGAAGCGGGAACCTGCCAGCCACTATCAAGGCGTGGAAGAAGTATGCGCAAGACCCGTCATACAGGGAAGCCATGCGCAATATTGGGGTATCTATTGAGGGCGTTCTGCATAATCGCATAGCGCACATTTACGGCGCTTCCGGCGGTAGGGGAGTTAATGCATTCTTCAACGCCACCCTGTTGTCCCCCTGGACACAACTCCAACGCGAGGTGTCTGGCCTCGTAGCTTTTGAGGCTTTTAAAGCAGAGCAGAACGCGGCTATCAAGGCTATCTCGAAGGGCAAGAAGGGCGTTCGCTATCGAACAGCCATGCGCTTTCTAAAACATTACGGCCTGGAGCACTACGCTGAGTTATCTGCCCCGACTTTGAATGATGTTAAGGCATTCCAAGATGATGACCAGATCAGATGGGCTATCAACAAGTTCGTGAACGAAACAATCTTCGCACCTAGCGCAGAGCAAATTCCGCTGTGGGCGCAAACACCTTGGGGATCGCTGGCTTTCCAGCTCAAATCGTTCCCAATGATGTTTGGCCGTTTGAGCAAGCATGCCGTCAAGGAGTTCGGCCACGGCAACGTCACGCCAGCGCTCAATATGCTAACGGTTGGTGCCGGTCTGGGCATGGGAGCATTGGCCATTAAAGACGTTGTCCAGATGCGCGGCGGTGAGGATGAGAAGTCGGCGGACACACGCGATCGCAAGCTATCTAACTTCATTGAGGCAGCAGAATCCCTTGGCCAGCCGGTTGATAAGGCTCTTGGCTGGTATCTCGATGGTTTTATGGCTATGGGCGGCCTGGGCCTAATGGGCGAACTTGTATTTAATACCGCCGCATCTATTGATAACGGCATCTGGGGTCACCAGCGTATTGCATCGCAGATCGCTGGGCCGTCTTTCGGCAGCGCTTTCGATGCCATGAATGTGGCCAGCGGCGTTGTTGACGCAGCCGTAGGTGACGGCGGCTCTAATTCCAAAGAGCGCTCAGCCGCCCGAACCGCTGTATCACGAGTCCCATTGGTGGGGGGTAATAGGTTTTTGAGAGAAACTCTGACAGACACCATAGCCGGTAAGGCCGAGGAGAAGGGCGGTGGCTCTACAGGTGGCTATAAGAGCGGTGGCTATAAGGGTGGTGGATACAAATAAGGAGCTAACCCTCTTGGCGTTTCCTATTCCACTCCTTGATGGCGTCCAATGACATAGGCTTATCATCGGCTTTTAGCGCGAGGATTTCTCTTTGAACTTCGAGCACCTCTTTAATCTTTTTGGGAGACACCCTGTCAAACGTCATGTTATGAAGCATGCGCCCACCCATAAAGAGCAGGATTACCTGGGCTACCACGCCTGCTAACCACAACGGCATAAGCGACAGGCTGGTCATGGCCGCGCCAAAAGTGATTGGGTCAAGCACTGCCCAATACATGAGGGCTATTACATGTAACGCGAACAGGGGGCGGGGCAGACGATTAAAAAAATCAATGACAGAGTCTAGCCAGAACCGTCGGCCCCGCATCTGAAATTCAGCGGCCATAGCATTTTGCGCAGCCATCTGCTCATCATGGATGTTCGTCTCGACGCTATCCTTGTTGGCCACAAAGCGACTGAGAATTTTATCTATGCCGCCAAAAATGTTACCGCCCAAAAGTTTTACTAACCAGCCCACGACTCAAACTCCTTTGCTCTCGCCACCCAACCATTTATAAACTTCCCCCTGACGGGGTCTCGTCTGACAATCTCGCGCAGCCACATGATTCTAGCTTCCACGAGTGAGTCATTAAGGATACCCGCGCCCACAATATCGACCGTCATTTCAGACGCAGAAATCGTCCTCTTGCCAATCAACCCGTCTGGGATGAGTGGTTTAAACGTCAGCACGTCCGAAGCCTCACTGCGTGCGTAGTCCAAAGTATTCTGTAACGTAATAACTGCCCGCCCAGGCCCGCTGTTTATCGCGAAGTCAACAAGCTGGGGTTGTATTTCAGACGGCAACATATTAATGCGGGGTACCAGCCAGAAATCCAGGCGATATAAGTCTTTAGCTCTCTCAGGAGTCACCAGTTCAATATCATCACGATCAGTATCACCATCATCATCAATATCCAGGCCGATGCCGCGAGCATATCTAAGACTAATGCCATGTTTTGTCGGCCCGCCTGGGTCGGCGGGATCGTCCACAAAACCGCCTTCTCGTCTGAGGACATCATTTAAGACTCCTTCAACGCTAATCATTCAACAGTACCGCCCTTTATTATGAAATCGTGTACATTCATCCGCGCCTCGATAATCTCATCGATGTCATCAGACGAGTTAATGTAGTCTTCATCAATCGCCTTAACCTTTGGGGTAACGTCAATCATCTTGGCCAAGAGTTCTGCTACCGGCGCGGTCTTGCCTACCGGCCTGTCGTCCTTGAGGTTGTCGATTTCAGTGCAGTCAATAATAATTCCAGCGCAGGCCCGGATGTGAGCCATATGTGGTTGGCCACTTTCGGGGTCAATTTCTTCTCCGGTGTACCAGGCAAAAAGGTGGCGCGAGATCGCGTCAAAATACACAGAGGCAACAACACCGGCCTCACCCCAGTTGAATGGGCCATACTTCGCCGCGCCGGAGTCCATAACCCTGCCCTCATAGAATAGGGCGCTGGGGGGGAGGTGTCGGAGCGACGGCTTGAGTCGTCCCGCTGCGTGCTTCGGATTTTTGTCCGGGTCCAGATGTGCAGACTTGTCTGTCATTCTTCGTCTCCATGTGCGTGTTTTTCAATTCGCGCCTCGATATCAATTAGTTTATTTTCCATCGTGCCAATCGAATCGAGGATGTGTCTGCGTTTGTCTGAGGCTCGGTAGCGCTCCTCAGAGCCTTCCCCCAGAGTGGCGATACGGTCCCCAACGCCAGCGAACTCTCGCTCCAACGCATTAAGTTTTTTTCTGACAATGGATTTCTCGTCGATAAGATCGATTATAGTTATGGGCATGCGCGCCTCTTCGTTTTTAGATCAACCTCCGCTAAGATATCTTTCCGCCGCTGTTCAATCCGCCTGGCTTTCCCGACCTTGGCCGCGTTGTTGGGCAGACATGCCACCTTGCGTGCGTCTTCCGCTAACACCTTCCACCTAATTATAAATTCTCGCGGCCCATCGATAATTTCCTGGGGCATCCTGCCAATCCAGCCGAAGCTGCCCCGCTCGTCTGACCACTTACGCTGCTCTGGCATGTTTCAATTCATCGTATTTCAAAAGGAACTCACATTCGGCATCATGTGGCGATAGCGGAATGATCACCATTTTTGCTGGCGAAACGTCGAAGCCCCACCGCGCCCGTGCATCAATACGCATAAGATCGCGGGCCTCAGTCGCCAACATTATGTTGTCAGCATGATGTACCTCAATTGGGATACCCTGCGACAACCCCATAGCCTCGAAGCCAATCGTCTGGTGGTCGAGCGCCAAATCTTTCCATTTTGGGATAAGCGGTTTTAATGGCCGGGGAATGTCGGGTAGGAACACCTCATCCATTTCGTGAAACAACGCCTTCAATTTAAATTCTGGCGCAACCAAATCGGCTACATGAATACAGTGCTGAGCTACACTGTAGAAAGAAATACACTGGCCGTTCCACCTCGTCTTGAGCGCTAAAGAATGAGCAATTGTGACGATGTCAAAGTCATCTAGGGACGGCGACATAGGGGCCACGGTTTTTCCCTGATAAGTTAGACACAACCCTTCCGGCATAAGGCCAAGGTAGTCGTTGGTGTGTGACCGGTCAGCCATGGGGCACCGGCTCGTATCGCTTCCAATTTTCACAGGGGTCGTCACATTTAACGCCGGTACCTTGGCACCGCCACCCCCCGTCTGCCGTAGCGACAGAGGCGGCGCACGTTTTGCACTCAACTGGGGGATCAATCTTGAGCCAGCACACGTCGCGTTTAAAGCAGCCCTTGCACCGCCAGTCGCTTTCGTCTGTCGCGCATTTTACGGCCTCGTTCTCCAATATCTTTTCGACACGAGCCTCAATGGCCGAATACGCAAACTCATCAAACCCAATGACCTGTGACAGGTAGCGACTTGTGTTCTTATTGTAAGCAACGAAGATAGATTTTTTACTACCGGACAGACCCATCATAAACTGCACCTGTGCGAAATAGATCGGGTGCGAATACCGCACGCCCTTCTTCTCGCACTCTTTAAACTTGCTGTCGTTCATCGACTTGATCTCTAGGATGCACGAGTCGACGTCTCCGTCGTCTGACAGCTCCTCGATAAGGCCGTCAGCATGCCCGGCGATGTGGCCGCCGAATGCGTGATACTCATATTGTCTGCCGGTGGTTGGGTCTTTTTCAAGTACGGCAATGCCTGCTTTCCTCAAATCCCTGATAACCACGTTCTCTAAAGCGTGACCAAGATTAAAAATGCGTTGGAGTTGCGGGTCGGGTCGGGTGTCAGGCATACCCCTTAATGAAAACGCCAACTGGGCATCGCACTTAGCTCCAACAGACGACGCCCCAATGTACGATCGAGTCCTCTGTTGTGACTCTTCCAAATACGCCGCATCAATAAGATCGGGGATGCTTTTGAAATTCAATCTCGCAACCTTTGCGTCATCTGAAAAGGGGGCGGGGAACGCCCGTCACTGGGAGGCGTTTAGTGATCAGGCGATCCCCACGATCCCCTCTAAGTGAGCGAATGGAGAACACTCGCCTAGAAGGGTATTGAGTCGTCCAAATCACTTGCCGCCGCCTTGGCCTCGTTTGGTGGGCTGATAGGCCCGATAGATGTGCGGCCAGGATCAACGTCAGCCGGGTCGAAATATGCACCGCTGTTTCGAATCGCTGTTCCGTCTCTCTCTACGCCATTTTTATCGGTGTACTTAGAGGGTATGACACGAACGCCGACCTCCATCTTCTCCAGGCCAGCCACACCTTGTGTCGCGGCGTTATCGGGATCAGGGTGGCCGCCAAAAAAGTAAATCGATTTTAAACGCTCCATGCCAATGCGCTCGGCGGTGCGCGCCCTCTCGTCTTGACGGGCGACGTGAAGGTTAATGTAGTCGCGGACTTTTCCTTGATCGTTTTGAAGGTAGACAACAAGCTGGTGTCCGCCCTTTGCCGTCTCTTTGATCTCAGCTTTATCGATGCGCATTATGTGCTCACCGACAGGCATTATTCCGCCACTCGACGCAATCTGAACGCCGCCAAGATTTAGGTTTTTGTATGACCATGCTTCTGCCATAATACTTCTCCGTTAGTAGTTTGTGGGTGTGCTTTTGTTAGCCGCCGGTAGACGACGACGCCTTCATCTTGTCGAAAAGATCGGTAATATCTCCAGTCTTTTCCCACGGTTTCAGCACGCGATTTTCATCGCGAACCTTGCCGTGATAACCGGCAAGCTCATCAGTAACAACGTACCGGATGACTTTGTTTTTTCCGTCGTCGTCTTTCTCAGAAGTGCGGACGCCGCAGAGGACGTTGTCAAAAATACCGGGGAGCTGCTTCTGGGCTGCCGACCCCTTAATCATTGGCCAGTATTCAACTTCGCCATCGGGGTTCTTGTCCTCTTTGGCAAGGGCTGTGACGACAACATGATACGGCAAATCGCGCACCCATTTACATGCGCCGATCATCGCATTAGCGTAGTCCCCCCATACCGCAAAGCCATTGTCACCTTGGCCTGCGGCTTCAAGCTCAGCTTTAATGGACTCAATCGCGAGATCAGAAAGCTCAGTCAAGCTGTCGAGCATGATCCATTTGTATCCCGCTTTCACAAAGTCGTCTGACGATATGATGCGGCATATCCCCCGGAACGAATAAACGTCACCGTCTGGATCATGCTCTCCATCCCAGGATGTAAAGGGGAGATAATCAATTCCCGCAGATCGGATAGAGGCAAGGCCAGCTTCGCCGGAAATTATAAAACCCTTGCCGTATTTCTTTTTATAGTGAAGAGCCTGCGTCGTCTTACCCCAGCCGGGTAGGGCATAAAGAAGTGTCTTGAAAAACGAGGTACCTTCGTCGCGGGTGTTTTTAGGGCGGAATGGCATCTATTCTTCTCCAGATATTTCTGTAATTGTGAAGCGTGGCGCACCGGGAGAGCGGGTGAGGGCAGGCAGCAGATCACCCTTCTCATCATTATCAAGAGCCTGGAAGCTGCGCTTGTCTATCGACAGTTTTTTCTTGACATATGTGGGAAGAGGTACACTCGCATAAAGTGTATTCAGTTTAGTTGTATCCCATGTCCAAGTCTCGCTGCGCTTCATCGTGACGGTAAAATCACCGAAAGCATCAACGAAATCCCCCGGCTCTTCTGGGAAATGCGCGGCAAGCCGCGTCTTTAATATACTTATCTTTTCTCTGGTGTCTTTCTCTTGCCGCTGTAGTCGCATCAACTCTTCGGCAAAGGTTTCGAGGGGCGTGCGCTCTAGGCACTCTAAAACGTCTTCATCACCCCAATCGATTTCAGCCATATTGTCTCCGTGTTCATATTGATACTGCTGTAAGCAAACTAAAGTTGTTTAATTAAAAATATGTTTAATGGAGATGTTGGCTGGTGGCAATAACTTTTGAGGTGCATATATGCACCATATATAGTATTTTGCTTAGTACTATTGCTAAAAATAAACTATATATGTCACTCCTACATGACTTACTGGATGGAAAAGTGATGGTAAAATTCGACATCGAAAGACTTGTCGATGATTTAGGGGGGGCGGCGAACGTGGCTGCCGTCCTTGGCCTGTCCCGCACCACCCCATACGGGTGGATCGCGAGAAACTACATGTCGTCCAGAAGCCTGGAACAAATCAAAGAAAGCTTTCAAATAAACTTAGACGAATATTTTTAGGATTACCGATGAGCACAGCTAAGACCGCCTTTGCGACCTATGAAGAATTTAAAAAGGTCATGTACAAATCTGCCCTCGAATATCTTGATCGAGGATGGTCTATCATACCCATCAGCCTAGACACCAAGCGGCCAGTGCTAAAGTGGAAGGACTTTCAAATACGACAGACCACCGTTGAAGAGGTCGACACATGGTTTAACGCCGGGGTTACTACTGAGTCTGGCCTAATTATTAGATACTTCAATCTGGCCCTGGTGTGCGGAAATCAAAGCGGTATCTGCGTCGTTGACGCAGACAATGCCGCTGCGATTAAATACGCCGAAGAAAATAATCTATCGTCACCGCTATACAATGACACACCTCGTGGTAAACATTTCTTTTGGCAGCACCCCCAGGATGGGCAGCGCTTCCGCAATAAGACGGGCGGCAATCCTGGCCGGGACTGGCCGAATGTGGACGGTCTCGATTTTCGTGGGGATGGTGGATATGTTCTGCTGCCCCCAAGTGTAAAATTTCGAAATGGTGAGGCTGTAGCAGAATACAAGGCATGTGATACATGGAACATCCTTGATGTGGAGGACGCGCCGGTATGGGTAAACACAAAACCGGTACTCAGGGATGTAACAGACGAAAACTCATTTAGCTTCGAGGATATGGATTTGGGTGCTGTCCGTGTGGCAAGCCCGGAAGACATGCTGCCAGTTCGTGATCAGATTAAAATGCTGGTCGCTCGGATTGGCCGCCCACTATCTGAGGGCGATAACACAGACACATGGATGATTAAATTTTGCGGACAGATGGTGCGCAATGGCTGTCTTGGGGATGACCTTCGCATGATGGCCCAGAAACTTTATGACGATTTCTTTAGCGACAGCTACTCAGACGAAGAGACAACCCGCTGGATAGACCGCAAGTGTCAGTCTGCCGCAGAGATGGATCGAAATAACTATCCATCTGACTACAACAGTAACGGCGAGAGAATCCAGGCAACGGTCGACACCTCCTCTCTTGTAACGGAATTACCAGACGATCCTGTCGAGCAAGCCCCGCCGTCACTCAAACTTCTAACAATATCAGAACTACGGATGAGGGCTAAAAGTCAGGCTGACATCGGCTACTTCATTGATCCTGTCCTAGCCCCCGGCCAGATAACTCAGGTGGTTGGCTTCAATGGTCACGGTAAATCCCTGCTCACACTCGGCATGATCTATGGACTTACAACGGGCAGCGATTTTGGGCCATGGGCAATCCCGCGCCCGATCAGGACATTATATATGGACTTCGACGGTATCAGCGCTAACGCTATTTATGACCGCACTGATATGTACAACGACATATTTGGCGATCCCGGTGACTACCTCCTCTATTGGTCTCCGTCTATGCTTGAAGAAGATGAGGGCAGGAACATGAGTCTGGCCGATGACGGTGGTCTCAGACAGGCCAAGGAGTTAATCAATTACGCCCGTCCTGGGTGCGTCGTCATCGATACCGTCCGAAGTGGCTTTGAGGGAATGCAGGAGAACAGCGCCGAGGAATGGTCGCGGGTAAACCTGTTTGCCAAGGAGATCAGGGACGCCGGTTGTGCGGTCATCCTTGTGCATCACCGTAACAAGCCGGGAGAAGGTGGGTTAGGTCGAGAGGCAGGCAGTACAGCGCAGCTCAAAGACCTGGACACACAGCTTATCGTGACATCAGTGCATGAAGACCTTGACGCAGCCAACCGTCACGCCGGTTTACTGGACGGGAACCTCACTGTCTATACACACGGCGGTGTTGAAAAGACTCCATTCGGATATATCAGAAGTTTCATCAACCCCGATGACACGATCATCACCATGGCCCAAGTGGCCTTTGGTAAGAAGCGAGATCAGACAGACAATAAGAATGATAACTACATCGCCATCTGCCGTAAGCCTGACGGCGGACTCTACATACAGTCGACACTAAGCCCTCGTCTGAAAGCGCGAGCGCTTATTGCCGGGGGAACTTCCCTTAAAAACGCAGCCAGCATACTGCATGTTCCGCCTGTAACGATTCAGAAATGGGAAAATATATAGCGCGGGAGGTGGCGTTGGAATTTTATAGGAGATGAGACATGACACACACATACCACTTACACGCAGCAGAGCGCCTCAAGGAAAGGTGCGGCTTAACCATCACCTTCGAGGAGTACTCCTTAATGGTGGATGCAATCCAGACACGCGCCCCCAATGTAATGAGGCTGTCAGGTAATCCAGAAAAAAAGTCAGAATATTGGTTGGTCGTCTTTCGGGGAAGGCCGCTACGGGCTGTCTACCGTACCGATTCAAAGCGGATTGTGACGTTCAAGTCTGCACTAAAGACGTCACGGAATTGGCACACTAAAAAAAATCTGAAAATTTCGAGTCAAGTGGGAGGGGACAGCCGGGAGAAAAAAATCCGGCTATCAAAAAAAACGAAGAGGCGCAGGCGTAGCTAAGATGGGGAAGCGAACATCATTCCAGCGTCGGGCGCGGGATTTTTACGCCACGCCAGCCGAGGCAACCACGGCGTTGATCCCACATCTGGACATCGCAAGATTCGATGAGCCGTGCGCCGGGGCTGGGGATTTGGTTTCGCATCTGGAGCATGAAGGATTTTTCTGCGGCGGGATGTCAGACATCAAACCGCAATCGGAACATATCGCCCAAGAGGATGCGTTCAATCTGACCGGATGCAGAGGAGAAATATTCGTCACCAATCCACCGTGGGATTTTAAAATTTTAGACCCGCTTATAAAACATTTAACTGATTTTGCCCCTGCGTTCTTATTGCTGAATGCAGATGTCATGCACAACAAGCGCATGAGTGGCCATATGCGGCGATGCAAGAAGATCGTATCGGTGGGACGAATTTCGTGGATGGGTAACGGGAAAAAGGGATTCGAGAATTGTGCCTGGATGTTGTTTGTGGGCGAGGACGTGGCCACAGAATTTTTTGGTAGGTCAGTATGAGAACAGCAACCCGTATCACGGACAGTATTATATATAATATATATATTACCTATAAGGTAATAACAAAGAGCACTGACCGAAGGTCAAGTGCTCTCAGGGCTACAGGACTAGAGGACTACAGGCTAGAAGTTAATCAATATAATATAAAAATATTAATATCATATTTTGGCGAAGATGTCAATCCTGGCAGCGAAAGTTTTCTCAAAGATGTTTCCATGCTTGCAGCACAACGACAAACTTTCCTAGCCTGTAGTCCTCTAATTCTCCCCCTCTGGCCTTGGGCCTTACGGCCCCGGCCCCGTCCCAATATACAAAAAAGGAGACCACTATGCCTCGCCGCATCCAGGTGGACGAGCACACGCTCGACTACCTCTGGGATGCCGTTGATGCGGGACACTCATATAAACGCATGTCAGACGAAGTGGGCTGTTGCGTGGACACACTTAAAAGAATCCTCCACCGTAACGGTATCGTCAAATTCGAAGGGGCAAAATATACTACCCCTATTTCTGAGGACATTATTATGTGGAATCGCCCATGTAGCAGGTGTGGCTCTGAGGAATCTCGCCCAAAAAATCAATATAGATGCGACGCCTGCAAGGCGCGTGTCGAACACAATGAATCTCTTCCCGATGAGTGGATATGAACAATGACAAAAATATTTAATACCTGCCAAATGAACCAGGCCCATTCGCAACCATACAGGAGTCAGACGAATGGCCAAGCTCAAATCACCCAAGCAAAAAGGAGACGCTTATGAACGCGAACTTGCACACTTTATCAATGAAAAGATTTTTGGAGGACATGAAAGTGTCTATCGAGCACCCCTCTCTGGTGGAGGTAGGTCATTTGCTCGCGGCCTTAACGGCGATTCTGTTGGCGGGTCCGCTGACATTATTGGTACTCCTGATCTGTGGGTTGAAGCTAAGCGCACAGAAAAGTTTAGCCCGTATAAAGCAATGGAGCAGGCTGAGGCCGGTATCGAAGGCCACCAATCAGACGAGTTCCCCACCATCATCAACCGACGAAATAGAATGAAGACAGGTGAGTCTCTTGTGTGCATGCGCATGAATGATTGGCTCAAACTTTACGACGCATACCTAAAGACAAAAGGAATAAAATGAAGATTTAACTAGGCATGTCAAAGAACCCAAGGGAGGTATGGACACATGACTCTTGAGAAAAACATGCAGAAAATGCAATATAAAACTGACGAAAAAAAATTCCGCAAAAAATGGCAAACTTGGCACTAAGCAATTGCGGCTTTCGTATTGCAAGCCGTGCCATCATCAGCGTAAGTATGCCAGCCTATGCGAGAGGCGCGCCAAAAGTTACTCCGCATATATCAGGCATGCAGTCAGAAAATTGCGCCACCTTCGCAGAAATACGCACGCTTTCACTGCGACTACAGACGAGCTAATTAAATTATGGGAAGACCAGCAGGGCCGGTGTGTCTTATCGGGCGCGCAGCTTACACATATCGTTGGCCAGGGACATGTCTCATCGAATGCCTCTCTCGATCGCATCGATCAGACGAAGGGGTACACTTTGGAAAATGTTCAGTGGGTTTGCTACGCCGTCAACATGATGAAACACACCCACCACCAGGACGACTTTATCGCGTGGTGTCAACTGGTGGCAGGTCAGCAGTCTGATTGCCAACCTCTATAGTTTGGTGAGATTTGTCATGTCGTTTTTCCTTTTTTCGGTCATAAACTTTCCTGGATTTCACGACACGCTTCCGATATTTCGGTGTCCGAAGATCGGCTGCGATGTGGTTGCGTCGAGTATCGGCCATCAGTCTCACTCCTCATCAACATTCGACCACTCCTCGCCATGTAGTCTGGCGA
>Ga0098052_1000228_pt1 | contig 34391 bp, 22 predicted proteins | sample 15_taG_FD_81591 | JGI IMG/M metagenome (GOLD analysis project Ga0098052, IMG submission 81591) | Marine viral communities from the Subarctic Pacific Ocean - 15_ETSP_OMZ_AT15312 metaG | ecosystem: Environmental > Aquatic > Marine > Oceanic | place: Pacific Ocean | collected 2015-01-18
AGTAGATATACCGAGAATTCGCTCGACCCTGCGTCACCACTGTCGTCCTAGGAGATATTGATCATGAACAAGTACTTTGGATTTTCCACTACCCTCGGAAACCAGGCCGCCACCCAGGCCGCCGCCACCCAGGCTCCACCTGCTGCTGTCGTCAACCCGCAGGTGGGCGTGATTCTGGCTCCGGCCGCGAAGCCGGGAATGTTCGACGGCCCGGCCGCGTCGTCGCTCAAGGAGGAGTTCGTCGCTGGCGTCGGGAGGGGCGCTGGCGAGGAGCTGGGCGCAACCGGCATGCGCGGAGCCATCGGCGCTGCCGTCGCTCGTATCCGCAAGTAGCGGATACCGGAGCGCATTGCGCGCTTCGATCAGATTCGACGGCCGTCCCCTTGTGGGGCGGCCGTCGACTGTCTGCTGAATTTTTTTTAGCCTACAGAAGCGTCGTGAAGTCGACGGTAGCGAGGTTTGGAGTCACGATCTGCTGCCTCAAGCCAATGGCCGGGATGATCAGGTTGATCGTAGCGTTCCGCAGGACCTGCAGTTGGAAGAACCCTGTGGTGTCTGTATAGGTAGTGGCCGCTGAGCTTGTGACGCCAGTGCCGCCGATCAGCGTCGGATGGTCGATGGTCTGAGCCTTGACCTCCGTGTCGTTGATCGCAGTCCCGTCCAGGTTGACCAGGGTGCCGGTGAGGAGGATTGCAGTTGGCGTTGTAGCCACCCCAGGGGGCGCTACGGTGCCGTTGAAGGTGGGGGTAAGTGGCGCACCGGCCACAACGATGACTTCTGGCACAGTGAACGTAACCAGCGCCTTGCTCAGATGCAGGTTGTAGGTGCCGTTGTCGAGCGCAACTACCACCTGACCAAGAGAGTCTGTTGACAGGCCCGCAAGCACCAGCGTCGTGTCATCAGCAGCAAAGACATCAACGGAGACGTCTGCAATCGGGGTTGGAAGCACACCGTCATCGACTGTGACCGTGACTGTGTTCGCACCGTCTTGGCTTGCAACTATTGCCAGGTCGCTCAGGGAGATCGAGTGGACCTCGAGCTGATGGGCTCCGATCTCAACCGTGTTCGTGGCATGCGTGACTACGACGCTGAGGTGGCCTACGGCCTGTGGCGTGATGACGATGCTGTAGTAGCCCTGCGCAGCCACGTTGTCGATTTCGGTCATCGCCATCGCGTAGCCGCCGGCGGTCGGGTTTGCAATGCGCACGCCATTGTTGGCCACATGCATGACCATGTTGGCGAAGATGAGGCCGGTCTGTGGGACGCCAGCGCCGTCGTGAACGAAGACTGTGAATCTTGATACCGCGCCTACTTCTGCGAGCATGATGTACCTCTAGGCTACGGGGTCAGTGAGTCCAGCGTAACCGTAGCTGTCGCTGGAATCGTGATGTTCAGGTCGAGCCCCAGGTCGCGGATGATCAGCCTGAACGTAGTGCTCTGCTCGAGGAGCATACTGAAGTTTCCCTGCTGATTGCACCTGGCTGTGATCGGAGTGTTTATGATCCTGTTTGTCTGCGGGAAGCTGTCGCGACGAGCCTCTACGGTTGCGCCAGTCGCAGGTCGACCGTCTGGATACTGAAAAGTGCCTGTGAGGAGGGAGGTGGGCATTACTTAATCCCCACTCCGAATCCGGCAATCACGCACGGCAGTTCTCTGGGGATTCCGTAATAGGTGATCAGCCAGTTCGACCCGCCAGTGACGTTAGCGTGGGTGGTGAAGACCAGGTCGATCATCAGCCTTGACTCCTTCATGGTGGATGCCGCAACTGATGCAGCAGAGTCAATCACCATGCCCGCAAAGCCGCTTGCGATCGTGAACACGGGCGCGGTTAGTGGGTTTGCGATCTTGATGGACCCCGGAAGGAGCCCTCCATGTATCTCAAGCGTAATGTCTCGATCTATAACCTGCGGTGAGTTTGCAGGCGCTACGAACACATTTGTATCTATCGTTGCGTACGTGTGAGCGCCTACGGCCGCGCTTCCAGCGATTAAGGTGTCAAGGCTGACTGCGCCGCCCTTCTGTCCGGCCAAGGTGAACCGGAGCATGAGAGACTCGGAGGCCGCTGGCCCGACGCCATTGCACCAGACAGCTAGTTTCCCGTAGACATACAGGAGGGTGTTGCCCTGAAAATCTGTAATAGAGGCGTTGTGCGGGACTGTGGTGCGGTTTTCCAAAGTCCAAATCTGGTTGCTTCCGTAGGTCCCCGTCCCGTCACTCTGCAGCCCTTGGTGGAAGTTGGGGTCTGTGACGGCCTCTATCGCCAGGAAGTCCTTTGCGTAGTGCGCCGGATCAACAAGAACCGCCACACAAATCTCCTCGGCGGTAGTCATTGGAGCCGGCAGCACGAAGGCCTGTGATGTGAACGTCTGGTCGATCAACGGGTCTGTCGTTGGCTCTATGTAGACGAGCTTCTTTGCCTCGTCCCAGGAGATCTCGCTACTCATCCCATACATCGGAGCAGCGTAGTCTGAGTCTGGATTCACGCTCGCATCAACGGCGCTGTTTTTGTTGATGCCATTCAATCTCACAGACTCGGGGTGGTCGACGCCCTCAATTATGCACGCTGAGACCTCCCAGGAGGCGTCTGGTGTGGAAAGGTTGGGACCTCCCGCGTTACACCCTATGTCAAGCTGACCAGTGGCCCTGCTGATGGTGTTGACCCCGCTCAGGGTTAGCGTTGCGGCATGTGGAGGGTTTACCTCGACTGAAACGTTGTCGTTTTCGTCAATGTAAATCCACTCGTCGGTCCCACCGCCGAGCTTGTTGTGATAGAGCCGTATCCCTGGCATCACTCCAGCGGCGGCGCCTAGAAACTGAGAGCCGTCCATCGGCGGGTCCCAGGCCTCAAACACTGGGACATGGATCATCCCCGCACCCGCATGGTCCAGGCCCACTAGACCTGTTTTCTTGCGCTCATGCTGCTGAGCCATCTTGTCGCCAGCGCCCCGCGTAAGTGGGAACACTGCGATCTCATCTAGCTGTAAGCTGAGAGCACCCAGCCTGGTCATCAGCATCATCTGCAGCAGGACCTCTCGGTCCAGGCCGGCAGGCACCAGGGCCGACGCGGCTGCTATGTCTAGCGGCTTGCGGTCTGTCGGAATCTGAGATGTTGCGAAATCGCCTATCTTGCTTCGTCGTCGTCTGGCCATGTCAGTTCCAGTTCACAGCAATGCGGTCAATGTGAAGGAAGGCGCCCGCCCCGCCAACGCCCTGGCCTGGGTACGACCCGTCTTCTTTCCACTTCAGCCTGTACACGAGCTCCGCTCCAGGACCAGACGAGAATACAATGTTTCCGTATATGATGAACTGGTACGTGGTTGGCGTTGGGTTGCTTACATGCAGAGGATTGTTCGTTGTGGTGCTGGCGCTTGCAGTGTCAAAATTGACAGTCTGGTACGACGCGCCATCATCCCTGCTCAGCTCAAGCGTGAAGTAGTCCGCGATGTTGGCGCCACCGGCGCCCAGGTAGTCCGCTGGAAAGGTGCTCCCTGAGAATCCGCCAGATGGGCCACCGTTAACGGTCTGAAACTGTATTACAACAACAGCAGACGTTGGGGCGGACACAGGCATTGTGTCCTCTTTTGTGCTCAATATTCCCTGGTCTGGCACCTGGGTCGCGTGAGTCACTAGCCGAGTAAAGGCAACCATGGCAGGATGAACAATGTTTCCGCCCTGGCTCGAGCCAGTCGATGGAAGAGATCTCACACAAAGCCCAATAACGTCCTTGCTAAAACTGACCCAGTTGTTGGTAGCTATGCCGTGAGGAGGAGGAAGCGGAGGCCACACCGACAGAGTTCTGTACGGAGGAGGGTTGGTGGCTCCGCTTGGCTCGTCCAGGTCGAGCCCTATATGGGTAACCCTATGCTCTGTGGGGAAGGTGACTCCCCCATCCACGCTAACCAAAAGCTTGGTTCCAATCCCTATCTGGTTAAACGAGTTTTTAAGACATGGGTCGTCGTAATCTATGTCTGTCTCCATCCCGTCAGCGGAGTTGATAGAGTCCCACCTGATCTGAGTGCTTCCATCCTCCCATATCGTGCCTGTACTCATCCTGCACCCACTGTCGACTCCGGCCGCTGGGATTGGCGCTACAGGTCCGCTTTGTGGAATTGCAAGAGGTCGATTCGCTGATTCGATGTGCGTTCCGCCGCCGAGAGGGCCGAGGAGTGGGAAGCCAGAGTTTATAATTGTGGCGTCCGGGCCAACGGCCCATCCCCCGGCTGGGAAATCGGCAGCAGACGTAGCTAGCGGAGCGTCCGCGTTGTACCTGTCGTTATGTGGTCCCGCGTCGCTGTGTGCGATGTCCCAGCTATTCGACGCGTTTCTAAATCCAGTCTGAGCGAGGACCAGGCATCCTGTTCTCTTCCCGCTAGCGTCAGAGGTGTGCCCGTAAGCCTTCATGCCGAGCTCCATTCCATGGAACTCACTCGCTCTGGGCATGTCTAGTTCGATCTTCAGGGCGACCTCTGGCCTAGACCCCCTGAGTCGCATTTTTCCGAAATCTGATGACCATGGGAGCCCGTGGCATGGCCACATCATCCACTGAGTGTTCTTTACGCCAGAATCATCATGAATGCTTGGGGGCGGGGCTGGCACATCTTGTGCCGTTCCGCCATGCCTTCCGCCGCTTCCAAAGTAGTAAAGAACCTCGTTGTGGCCGTCGACGCCTCCGGGGGCGGGCTGCGGGAGGCAGCTCTCTATTGCGCTCGCAGCGAAGCCAGGATACGGGCCAGAGCCCCACCAGAGGCCAGACGTGACGGCGGGAGGGACTGCTGCGCTGTAGCTCGTGTGTGCCCACTGCCCAAGTCGGGTGGCGCCCGGGGAGCCGTTTAGAAACAGACCCCCAGTGGTGCTCATGTTTGGAGTTCCCATGTCCCCCGGCCCCTGGACGATAATATGCAGGTTTCCTTGAACGTATGGAGCGGTCGGGTCTGCGGGCGGAGGCTCTTCAGCAACCGCTATGTTGTGGAAATACTTTGTTGCGCCCTGGTAGCCGCAAGAAGGAAGGTCCACGGGGCCGACTACGCTGTAGCCGCCTGCGCCGTCGTCTGTAAACACTGTTCTGGTGACCTTGCTCTGGTCTCCGTAGCCGCCAATCGTCCCATCAAGGTCATGCTCGACCTGGACCATGTGGAAGATGTTGTTGTTCCCGTTGGTATAGCTCGTCCCGTATGGGCCCTGGGAAATGTAATTGTTGTTCCCGTTGGTATAGCAATGTTTTCCCTGGCCGCCAGCATTCCATGCTGCGGTAACGGCTATGTTTGGCTGAGCAGTGGCACACGGCGTTCCTGCGAACGCTTGCACTGCAGTCCAGTCAATGCGGAACACGTCAAGGGTTGATTCCATGCTGGTCACACTGTGCTGTAGCGTCTGGTACAGCCAGATAGAGCCCTGCGTGTATGGACCAGGAACAATCCCGCCGTCGAAGTGGGGGTGAAGCGCTCTTGTCCGAATGACTTCACATGTCCCGTCCATGTTAGAGCTCATGCCCCTCCACACCCCGTCCTTCTCGTTGAGGCTGTTTGTGGTCGAATACGTCTGGTAGAGGTTCGACTGCATTGGGGTGTTCACGTACCCGGTTGTCGGCTCCCCAAAAAAGCATGGAGTCCCTGGGATGACTTGCTTGGTGCCAGAGGTAAACGAATCTACCAAGCAGCCTGTGACTCTATTTGAGTGTGAGGAGGCGGAGTACTCGCCCACTGGGACGCCTAGCCAGAACACAGCGTGGCACTTCTTGGCCGCGTTGCCTGCCACGTTCACGCCCCACGCTCCGGGATCTATGGCTTCAACAACCGTCAGCCCTCTGTATGTGGTGGTTCCGCTAGTGTCGGCTGGGTGGAAGGCGGGATCGTACCCGTCCATTATGACTCTCTGGGTGTTCGGCATGTCGCCTTCGAATGTCCCGGCGTCTATGTCGAAGTGCCAGCAAAAGATCATTGGCCTCATGTGGGCGGTCGTGTTTGGGATAACGGCGGTGTTGTTTGTGTACGTCATTGCGCAAGCGCAGTAGACGAATACCTTCCCTGCTCCAATCCCAAGACCCCCGGTGTCCGGCATGATCTTCATCTCTGCGAATCCGCCAGTCGCAAAAGGAAGACCGTTGCCAAATGGGGCGGCCGGCTGCACAGTTATGTCCTCGGTTATGCAGATCGGCCCGCCGCGCACTGGGACGTCAAGTGGTCCGTCAGTTATCAGGGCTCCGTGATCGTCGTGGACCCAGTACCAAAGAAACAGAGACTCGTCTCCTTCCTGATTGGCGTTTCCGTTTCCGGGCCCCATGTCTACCCAGTTCGTTCCAACCGAGAAGTGTCTGCCTCTTGCCGTTCCGGCGACACTTCCGGGCCAGTAGTACGCATCCAGGACTGTGTTCTGCCTTCTCTTTTCGAGGCCGGCACCGAGCGACTGTCCGACCACCATTCCCCCGGCCCAGCTGCCAGTGCCGCCCTCCATCTCCCCCGCGACCGCGCCAGAATCTCTATGGATGAGGCTAGACGCGGAAACGCCAGTAAGGCTTCCATCTATCACGCTAGAAAAGGACTTCTCGACGTTCTGATTACGGTTGCCGACCTTGCTGCCGCTACCGTCTCTGGTGATGCCCTTGAGCTTGTGCGACTGTGAGCCACTCGGCCCCGATGTCGGAAGTTCAAATTCGTTCCAGTGCTCTATTTTGCCGCGATCTAGTCTTCCGGCAATCTGGTAATTGGTTCCAGCAAAGGCGCCCTCATCAGAAAACTGCACCTCTCTAATCGCCGAGACAGAGCCCATGGGGTTGCCGGCTTGACTCCATTGGTATTGCGGAGGCACGTGAAGGTGTTGAAGGTCGTATTTCAAGCAGCCAGCCTGATCGCTATGCCCAGATCTGTATGCGCCCTGCTCTGACAGCGGAATCTCATCGAGGCCCTGGCTTGAAGGGTAGAACTCTCCTGCTGCCCACATGGCCCCCACGCTTGGGTGCGCAAGGTCTTCAGCGGTAAGGAAGTCTTCGGTGAAACCGTCTGACATGCTGAACGTGCTGAACATCTCCTCGCCAAGAGCGAGGAATGCGATCGTCATGATGGCTCGGTCGTACTGTCCGTGATTCAGGAGGCCGTGAACGTATAGGTTCTTTGAAACATTCAAATCGTAAAGGTTGGTACCGTTGAGCGAGTCAAAGTTAGGCAGGATTCCGATAGTGTCGTCGACTACCTGCGTTGCTGCGATCCCCCAGGTGCCCACAGAGTTGTTCCCTATGCCGAACCCGATAGAGTTTGACGTCGAGATCTCGAGAAGCCGTTTGTTCTCCCTGATTTCTCCGGTGCATTCGGCCTGGACCAACACCTTCCCGCCCTGACCAAAGTCATTTCCTATAATTCTGAGCTCATCCGTCTGGCTGGCCTCCGAGACTGGAGAAACCGCCCCCATCTCTTTGAACCTGCAGTCTCGGATCGTCACGTATCCGCATTTTTTGGCGTGGGAGGGATAGTTTGCGTTGATATCGAACGCCATGCACTCGCCGCCGCCGTTTACGTTCACATTCGACATTGTCACGTATGCAGACGCATCAAGCTCGAGGACAACGGGAGTCCCTCCTGACGGAAGAGCAGAAACCATCACGTTCGATATTTCCACATTCCATCCGCCAGCAACGGTGAATATCGCATCGCTACCCTGACTGACGATGCACCCTCCCGAGATTTTTATCCCAGTTGCCATGACAGCAAGCGTGGCGGCGGTTGCGGGGGTCCCTGGGCTGGAGACGCCAATAGACCGACCAGACCTGTCGATCCTTGTCACAAAGAGTGGCGGGCTGTCTATTGGATCAGCCCCAACCTCCATCAGCGCGGAGCCCTCAACAAGCCCGCCAAACCCTCTAGCGTCGACAGTGCCCATGGCGGGCCCTAGCTCGATCTCCATGGGGTCGTACCTGGAATAGGTCCCAAGTATGAGGGAGAACCCTCCGCCTGACCCAACCTCAAACGGGGAAACCCCTTCTGGGGCAAAGATGACAGCTCCTGCGTCAAGCTCAATAGACACGGAGCTCGGAACCTCAATGGACTCCCCAAGAGTGTATCGACCAGCCCTTACTTTGACTGTCCCTCCGTATCCAACCAAGTCTCCAATCGCTCGGGCTATCCCGCTTGGCCCTATGTAGTCTCCAGCTCCTCCGGTCGAGCCAACCACGATCTCTCGAGGGCGGCCAGTGCCCCTGGCTGATGTAGACTCGTCTATCTTGAAATCCATAAAGCTGCCGGGAGTGCCGGCGGCTATCGCAGCGCTGTTCTGTTGCCCGCCGGGAACCCTTATTTCGCCAAGAAGAACATCGTTCTCCATCGGCGGCGTGTGGCAACTCTCGGTCCCAAACACCTCCGCTATGGTCAGATCTCCGCCCGACGCGGTAGCGACGACCATCTCGCCAGATGCAGCTCGAATCGCATGAACGATCTCCGGCGAATTGCCCCCGGCAAGGAGCCCATCAGACATGATTGGCTGCGTGTCAGGGAGTGTTCGAATCTTCCCATTCAAGAAAGTAGAGTCAAACCTCTGGTACACGATCGGATTTGGGGAGCCAAAAAACAACGGCGGCCTGGCCGAAAAGACATGGAACCCAAACGAATCCGCCACAACATTTACATCAAACTTATGAATACCTCCCACCCCAGATCCCGTAACGCAGATAGCGTCAGCCCTGGCGCCTGCGGAAGAGTTAGAGATGGCGGTATTGTCTCCAATAATGCTTGCGCTTGGGGAGCCAACCCACAGAACCAGGGTGCCGGGGGAGTCAAATGATCCCATGGCCAGGACGGGGATGCCTCCGGGCTTGACGATGTCTACGCCGACAGAAGATATCTCTCCTGTCGGGAAGGAAGCAGACACAAGAACTTCACTGGTTTGGTCCAACTCACCCACCTGGCTGGCAGACGGAATGGCGTACTGCTCCTCCATGGTTTCGAGCGTATTGGTGTCAACGGCTGCATAAAAAACATCACCACCAACGGTGCCACCAAGGCTCAGGTTTGGAGTGCTGTTGTTTATGGCGGCAACGTAAATAACCTCATCGTTATAGGCAATTTTCGCGTGCCTGAACGTCCTGTTGACCCCAAGGACACCGTCGTCTGTAATCTCTTTGAGTGAAGACGTTGGGACGCCTTCTTCATCGATCCGGAGGATGTACAGAGACTCTTCCTGCTCTGTCATCCCGGCTCCGCCGGGGGCCCTTTCTCCTTCGAATACTATGTACAGATCATCCGACTTGTCTGTGGTGACTATCCTAGGTCGCTTGACATCTGCCCCGACAACCTCGCCGTTGTGGTCCCAGACAACCCTGTCTTCTACCTCGAAGCTTTTCCCGTCTGCGGCAACTCTCGATATGCATAGGCGATTTCGTCCAGCCGCAGGAAGCGGGTCCGCCGCATAGACGATGAACGACTTTCCGGTCCCGTTGGTGACCATGTCGAAGTCTTGCCTGTCGAGAGCTGTCGGAGACAGTATCGACTCGGCCGCGTCAACAGTGGCCCTGTCATGCTTGATCCGCCTGTGGCGCATCTGGCGCGGATTGGCCCCTGTCGCGTCATTCTGATAGGCAACGTGGATGTAGTTGTATGACGAGCCGTCCCAGCTGTCCCCCTGGCCAGACGGAGTGTACGTGCCGTCAGTCTCGTTCCTCCACGTGTTGCACGCTATTGCGAACGACCTGTTTGTGATCCCGCCAACCTCAAACTGAACGAAGCTATCCGCGGCATCAGTTGCGATGAGATCCAGCATGTTTATCGGCGGATGACCGTCTGCTGGAAGTCCGTGAGGAACCCCGGTGGCAAGGACTATGTCGTAGAGATTCTCTTGGCCCTTGATGGTCGCGGACAGAGACTCTGTGAGCGTAACCCCTCCATCAAGCTGATTAAGAATCCGCTGGCCTGGCCCATTCAGAAGGCGCGCCTCATACGGCCTCATGACAAGCCTGTCGGTCCTTGGCTTTGAGTAGTGAGTGACATCAAGAGCATGCTTGATCGACGGGTCGACCGAGTGCGCTGACGAGTCTGCGGGGAAGACGACCATGTCGCTGGAAGCGTCGTACCCAGGGTCGTGTTCGAAGACGATCGCGGCCTTTGGATCACTGAACGAGAAGTTGTTAGTTAGCCCAGTGGCGTCAAGCAGGGGCACTCCTAGGACGTCTGACCGAGCCTCGAGTCCGTCGCCATTGTCCGCGCCATCGCCAGTAAGCCTGGCTCTTCCGGCGATTGCGGAGATGGCCTCCCTGGACGGAGTGGACCACGCGCCACCCTTGTAGGTCGGGGTCCTTACGGCAAACACCAGGTCTGCCTCAGACACGTCAGAAGGATCGCTCGTCACTGTCCACGTGACCCCAGAAGAGTCCTGATCGTCTGGGGTGCTCAGAAGGAGGATGAATTTCGCATTAACCCTGGTGGTGATTACCGGATAGTTTACGACCTCAGTGGCCGTCGACTCGACCACTATCCCGCCGAGGTCCGCAACGAACGGCGAGACTCGAATCGTTCCAGCAACGTCCTCCGACAGGACCCCGCCAGAGAGAATCACATTCCTCTTTCCATAGAGGAGCCTTGCGAAGCCCTGGAACGTGGACCCTACGTAGGGATGATCCCTGCGGATATGCTTAGTGATTGCCACTGATCATCTCCTCGCAATAATCCGCACGCGATAGTCGGTGGCAAGGGTCGCTGCCGCAACCACGGACCCATCGGCCAGCATATGGGTGGTTGTCGTATCGACGGCATGAAGGGCCACGATGCATCCACGTGGAATTGTGGCACCTAGTGGGCTGATGTTGTTTACTGAAACTGTAATCCCTGTGGCCACTCCGCCATCTCGCCATGAGGAAGCCTTCGTGGCACCAACGCCGACAGGAGCAGCTGCCTGCCCTATCCACACCTCGAGGGATGATGGAATCGTCGGGAACGGGAGGGCTGCGTAGATTGGGTTTCCATTTTGAAGGTCGTCGGCGGCTCCCTGGAAAAACCCAGGAGTGGTGAGCGGCTGCCACCCGCTGTCATAACGATCTCCAAATGCGTTGATAATCAGGCCACCAGCATGCGGGTCTCCAGCCTGAAGAAGTCCGCCTGCGTCAGTGGTGATAGTTCCCAGCGAAGTGCCCTTGAACAGCCCGTCCGTTGACCCATACGCATCAGCCCCCTGGAACGACAGGTCGTTTTGATCGCGAATGATGTCGAGGACAGGCCACTTCTTGCGCACGAAAGTAAACTCAACACCAGAGTGCCCGCCGGTGTCGACGTCGTAGAACTCTCCCAGGATATCTACGTATCCGGCCGTAACGTCAGTGATGAGGTACTCGCCTTCGAGCTTTCCATTCGCTGCGTTCGACTGAGGAGCCTTGACCCTAAGAATGTCCCCCTTGGCCGCCTCGAGCCCGGTCATTCCGGCGCTCGTAAGCCTGCTGGTAGCAGCTGCGTCGACCACCCCGTCCGTCTGGTCCCACGCCGCGTCGTTGTGGTCGACAACGTCCGTAGCGACCACGTGATAGACGTTGCTTGCTACCGCCCCGGCAAGGGTCACCTGGCGGCCGGCGCTCAAGCCGTTTCGGATGACGGCAAGCCTTCCCTTGCACGACAGTAGAACGTCTTCGTTGACGTTGCCCTGGCCCACAGTCACCTTGTCTGTGTGTGTCCTGGCCATCCAACCGGCAAGGGCTCCAGTGGGGTTTCCGTCGCCAGCTGTGAGCAAGCCAGAGCCGCTGGCCTTGGAAAGCATCAAGCCAAGAGAGCCCGATGTTCGTCCGTTTATTGTGGAATTTGAGGCGACATTCGTTCCGTGGCTTACCGCATTCCAGTCCCTGGACATAAGGCTGCAGCGGAGCTCGTCCATCTCGCGGCCAACCACTCCAACGTTCCGAGCAGACGAATCCATCCCATCCGCGGCGTGCGTTGACCCGTAGTAGTTGTAGTCAGGACCAGGCGCCGGCCCGCCCTGGAACGCGTAGAAGTTTTCCCCAAGGACCAGCATCTTTGCGAGATTGGCGACAGAGCCCGTGCTTGGGTGGTCGAGAAGGTCAAGTCGGGCATCGATTGTGCCAGAGCCACCATCGGCATCGATTGTAAGGGCCTGGATGGCGCCAACGGCAGTGTCGAGCTTGTCGAGATTGTCGTTAACTATGTCGCCCCAGGAGTTGATGTACTCGCCCTGCTCCATCTTGATGAGCGACAGGCTTGCTGTTGTCGTGGACATGAACTAGGCCCTCTCGAATATGAAGGTCCACCGAATCAAGGCGGTGATTGCGTCGGTAGGAGCGAATGGAACGCTCTTGAACGTCCTCATGGCGAACGGCACCCAGGCGGTTCCGTCGACAGGGTCGCTGGTTGGAGCGTTCGGATTTCCCAAGAAGCACATCGCTTCGTTGATGTACATCTTGGTTATGTCCAGGAAATCTGCATTTGCGTAGTCAGAGCTAAGAAAGCTCTGTTGGCATTCGACGTGGTGCTCGTTCGGCGCGCCCTGCTGCACTGCCTGAAAGCCACCGAAAGAAGGAGCCGTCCTTCCGAGGGGACCATAGGAGGATGTTCCGAGCTCGTGGAACAGCGCTATCTGCGTTACGGGGTCTACCGTCTTTGGAATCGAGGGGTCAGACGCCAGGGCTCCGTCATCGCCAAGGTTGATGGCGTTGAAGTGTCTGCCGGTAGAGGGGGTGCCTGCGCCTGGGCCACCTCTCATGGCGGCTGCTATCCCAGTGGTTCCCACGTCGAGTATGACGTTCTTCTCATCGACGACCGAGATGATCTCGCCGTGCCGATCTCTAACTTCGAGGTAGAAGTGTCCGGTTATGCCGAATCCATCTCTCAACATGTTGGTCTCCTTGCCCGGGATCAGCTGCTCGAAAGCTACCACATCGAGGGAGAAAAATTACTAGATGGCTTTCGTCTTTGTGAATTTGTACACAGCAGGCGAATCTGGGCCCTCATCTACCATGGCTGGCGGAGAGAGTACTCTAACCGCGGGGGCATGGTCGATGAACCCACTGATCGTGAAAGTTTGATCGTTGAGGCCTCCGGCTGAGTTGCTCACAGTGAGTTGATCTCCGATCTCATGAACCAGGCCAATCATATCTCCGCCTGAGTATGGATTTGGCGGACCATGCGCTGTCCCTGGGCTCTCCACGAAGATAATCGAATCTCCGAATGGGGCGCTTGGAGGAACCTCTGAGTCTATCCCGTTGCCGGGGCCTGCAGTCCAGGTGCCGGCCGTGGCCACTGGACTGCCGTGGAAGTAGGCGGTGGTTGTCTTGTAGTTCGACGCCACGTCAGTGATCTGGTTGGTCGTCGCCACGGGCGCTCCGCCAGCCCCAGTGACCGCGTCGTTGGCGTGCTCTCCCATCCTCCACCATGCGACCAGATTGCTCGCTCGACTGTGCAGCCCAAGGTGAGTGGTGGAATAATCCGGGTCGAGCTCTGCCACCTCGTCCGCTGTTAGGGCGACATCCCACATAGCAACCTCATCTATGTGGCCATCAAAGAAGGATCCAGCGGAACCCCCTAGAGAGCCTATATGCATAGGGTCTATGTGGGTTATCGTCACTGGCGCAGTGTCGGCGACTACCGTAAGTGATTGGAGGAAGGCTGGCGTTGGCGCTAGGCTGTTGTAGTAAAGGCTCACCCCAGCAGCTAGCCCAGACCCATCATAGGTCATGATGAAGTGCATCCACGTGTCTATGTGTGGGTAGGTGTTATTGCTTGTCATCTCGATAGATGTGCCGGGCGTGTCGACTAGCTGAATAGCAATCTCGTTGGTCGCCAGAATCCCAATGGCCCACCCCCTCCCAGCCGCGACATCCCACTTCGATGCGAATACATCTCCAACGCCAGCCGCTGGCCTTCTCACCCATACGCTCACAGAGAAGGAGTCTCCGACGTCTGGAGAGATGAGGGGGGAGTGTGGAATCTCCACAGTCTCGCTGTTCGCGGCAGTGAAGTGAAGTGATCTAGTGAACGACGTCGAAGCCATGAACGATAGGATTGGAATGCCAGGAGGGGCTCCGCCTAGATTGGAGACCTCGATCATCCCACCGTTGTCCGACATTTGCTGGTGTCCGGCGGATATGTCTAGATACGGATACCCGCCAGCTGCAGTGTATTCAGTGTGTGTCCCCGGAACAAAGACATAGGCGGGCGGAGTTGGGGGAGCCGGATATGCAATAGATGGAGTCTCGAGGACATCGACCCACATTCCAGCTGCATCTATCGCTGAAACTGTGTACTCGCCATTGTCTGCCGGAACCGCCAATCCGGCCACCTCGATCACCTCCCCCATCTGGGCGAAGTCACGCATGTCGTGCGGGGCAAGCGTCGTGATTCGGTTCGGGGCTGTGCCGAACGAGAGAATCGGCATCGTCACAGCAAAGTTCAGGTGGTTTGGATAGTTGAAGTTGATCGTTTCCGTCAGGTCGATCTCAAAATCCATCGCGAAGCTGTCGTCCGTGATCGCCTGCGTTTCCGTGAACTCCTCGAGCACCTGGAGGATGTACTCCGTGTAGGTTGGCTTTGCTCTGCGAAGGAAGTTGTGGATGTGCTCGTATGTAATCGAGTAATTGAACACAGAGCCATGGACTCGCATGATCCACAGGTGCGATCTGAGCAGCTGAAGTGCCAGGGTCTCGTCGGTGTTCCCCGGCCCAGTCGTGGCTAACGACGTGAGGAATCTCTGTATTCCAGTCCGGCCAATCTCGGTCTCTACGAAATCGTAATCGACTGTCTTGTCTATTATCTCCGTTCCATCGGTGAGTCTCTGGAACCTGTATACGGAGTCGCCAACATCAACGACGATGTTGAGGCCGTCGAAGACCTCGTGAGACTTGTATACCTCCTCGAGACTTCCGTCATCGTTTACCTGCTGAACGCGAACCTGGCGGGGGATGTAGGCCCTTATCTTGTGGCTGGTAACAATTGCTTCTGAATCAGATACCTCAGGGGCGATCCCCAGCCCAGGCACAGCGACGGTAATAACAGCCCTAAGCGGACCAAGCGGGTTGCCCGGGGTATCGAAATTGAAGGAATCAACCACCACTCCAGCTTGGTTGTTTGCCGCAACGCCAGAGCCAGAAATCCCAACCTCGCTTCCCGCAGGAAAGAGACTCAGAACGTCCGGGTGGTCTACCCCCTCTACGGGGCCATCAAAGGCCACCGAAAGGGTGTTTGGCGGTACGGTTGTGAAGCTGTTTACTCCGGCAGTTGCCGCCGTGTAGTCATCTACGGCGTCAAAGCCCAGCCCGATCGTGGAGCTCGTCGCTGACTCTGTTATCAGGGGGCCTGTGTAGTTGCTTCCAATAAGGTGGACCAGCCCGGCCTTACCATTGCCAAGGTAGGTGGTTATGTCTACAGAGCCGTCCGTTACGACCTTGAATGGCTTCTCCATCGACAGGACGGGCACATACACAGTGCTAGACGTGACCGTCGAGATCACCTCTCCAGTCCTGTCCGCCACAGGTAGCCCAAGAAGCAGGGCGACAGCTTGCTCTACGGTTGCTTGCTGAGATCCAGTGAAGTACGCGTAGTAAAGCCCGCGAAGTGCGTGGAGATACTCTGGAGACGACTCCATGAAGAAGTCGATCAAGTACCCGAAGTTCCTCCAGGCTGCCTGGTTGTCCAGTCTAGTCACCTCGGCCCACAGAGACCCAGGAGGAACAGTCCTAAAGGAGAGGTGCTCGTCGGAAACTACGTAGTCAGCGTTCTCGTACAGGACGATGGCAGGGCTGGTGATTGCATCCTGAAGCGCTGGAATAGATCGTATTCGACTGTCTATCCTTATCGCGTATGGGAATCCAGCAGATGGTCCAGCCGGAGACATGTACGAGTATCTAAGCGTGAGCACAGTTGCGATGGGAATGGACCCGCCAACAACATGGGTAATTGACCCCGCTTCAAAGTCGACGGTGTAGTCATCTCCGAGCGTGTATATGGTCGAAAGCGCGTTGTGGATGAGCAGGAGCCCATCGTGCACAATCGCGCCGTTTGAGAGCGAGACGGTGGCGCCTGAAGAGCTAAAATTTACAGCCTCACCCTCTACAGTCCCAGACCCAACCACGACCGTGCTTCCGCTTGCGTCGGCGAGAGACGCGGTCGAGTTATTGAGCTTGTAGCTGAGCCACCTATCAACATTGAAGTCTGGGACTGTGTCTACGAAATTAGATATCTGGGCTTCTAGGGTCCCCTGCTCAATCGCGCCAACCGCCTGCACCAAGCCAGTCCAGAACTCGGACAGAATATCCCGGTCTTCTACTGAAAGGTATTCGTAGGCATCGCTTATGTAGCGATGAATGAAGCTTCCGTCGGCCATCAGGCAGTGCCCTGCGTGAGCGTAATGTCACCTGGGAGGATGTGAGAAATTCTAGCGGATAGCGGTCTTTGGTTTGGGTCGTCAGAGAGGTTGTCTGGGATCGTAAGCTCGTCCTCGCTCGGAACGACCTGCATACTTGCATCTGTGTTTTGTATCTCAATCTCACCCTCTATTGGGAGGGTTACCTTTACGGCTCCGTTGTCATACATGGTGTCGACAAGATCCGACAACTCGAGCGTGACGCCAATCCCAAGCGAGTGGACAAACTCTTCTATGGCGGAGAGCATTGTCTCCGTCGTCGTCGTTGCGTCGCCAACGGCAACCTCGTAGTCAATGTTGGCGTGAAAGAGGGCCGGTATCGTGTGTTTTACTAGAACGTCTGCGGCGACATCTCGGTTCAGCGGGTCTGTGGCAAACGTGTGCACTGCGGCTATGTCAGGTGAATACATGAACGTAACCCGCACAAACTTGCCCTGGAGCACGTGATCGAAATCGATGAATAGGTCTTCAACCATCGAAAAGCGATTCTCTGGCTTGACGACCCGAAGCATCCACTGCATTGAGTCGCCTACGCCCCACGGTCCGACTCCAAATCCGGAGTTACTCCATCCTCCGCCTGGTTGATAGTAAACACCAGTAGGCTCGTATGTTATTGGGCTTAGCTCTTCAATCTCCTCAATGTGAAGAAGCGGGACATCTGTGATCGTCTGCAGATCCCTTCCCGCCCTTGGGATCGCACTGAAGTCAATCGAAACAGGATTGTAGAGATAGTCGACCCTGAGCCTTCCATAGATCGCATATCCAAGGCCGACGCCGCCTCCCAAAGCAACCGTGACACCCGGCATTAGCTCGTTTACCGTTATGATGTTTGCGGCAACCGTGGCAACCGTGTACAGCCCATCAGAAGCGGACACCGACCCTCCGTAAGTAGCCTGACTTATGACCACTCTGTCGCCAACAGTTACCCCCAGGCCGACAAAGTTGACTGTGTTGTCTTGTATGGTTTTTGTCGCGGGGGTTATCGAGCCGCTACTGCATACCGTTTCAAAGTAGGCAATCGTTCCGCCGTTTGTTCTGGTTATCGACCCAGCCAAATCTACGGTGTAGTCGCCTGGACTGCTGTACGTGGCCACTTCCGTTGCATTCTTGACAACCACAGATCCAGAGACCAGATTCTGGTGCGACAATGGGATGGCCGGGAGATCAGCCGTTGCCGGGTCTGTGCCGAGAAGTGGGCTCTGTGCACCGAACGTAATGAGCTCGCTTCCGGAAACATCCCTGGTTGTGTCAACCTCCAGGCCAGCTGTGGACGAGAACGTACCGTCTGCCGTCGAGTCTGGCTTCAGCCAGGCGTCCACGTATCCGCCGACATGTACATTTGAGATGATATCTCGCATCATCTCGTCGTCCTTGAAGCCGACAGCGCTTGCCTCTCGTATCGACTCAAAGTTCTCTGTAAGCATCGAAGATATGCCGGGCGATGTGACCAACGTTCGGATCGAGATCGCGTTCTTCGCCCTCTCGATGAACTGAGTATTCGTCTCAGACGAGACGCCGTTTGTCACGGCGTATGGATTCGTTACAGAGGAAACCCCGACAGGCTCGTTCACCATGAGCGTGATCGTGTTGGCAGGTAGGTTGAATCCAGCGCCAGATGTGTCGGCAGTGCAGAGGATGTCTATGTAGTAGACCTCTCCGTCAAAGTGTGTGCTCATCTGAGCCTGGGAAACATTAACCGCAAGCGTGTTCTTGAACTCAAAGCCATTTGCGTCCTGAAAGGTCAGAGCGCCCGCGGTGGCAATAAACTCTTGCGCAGAGAAGAACTTGATTCGGATTATCGTAGAGGCCTTAGCTCCAACCTTTCTCTCAACTCGAAGGTTCGAGAGAAGGTAGTCGACCGTGCTCTCGTCAAAGTTGTTTGGTGTGACTGTTTCGAGGACCTGAAGGATCGTCTGAGAGGCAACGAGGGTGTTGATCTCATCTCGAAGTGGCTGCAGAATTACTGACAGCGGTGCGACCATCAGCTCGTAGAACCCGGTTCCGCTAGTCACTGAGATGGTGGGATCGTGCTCTTTGATCTTCTGGACAATGAAGTCAGTAACTGGAAGGGGCATTTGTCTTTCCTAGATAGACAGGGTGTTCACAGCCTCTTGCTGCAAAGCATTCCTGTAATAGACGCTAATGTTCAGGGTGCTGGTTCCATGATCTACCGACACATTCCGAATTGTTAGCTCGTACAGCCTCTCTGAGTCGGGAAGGTTTTCGTCGGTTTGGTCGAGAATTATTCCGTCGCGGACCCGGCGAATAATGTCAGCAACATCGGACGTCAGATCTTCTGTGTTTGTGGTGTTGCCAAGGAACAGGCCTTGTAGGCCGCCGCCGTCATTGGGCCTCAGTGCGTCTGCCCCTGGAGACTTGAGAAACTTCAAAACGATTCTCTGAAATAGCGCGGCCATTCCATCCATCTTTTTCGAGCCGAAGTCGAGCCCAAGCTCTACAGAGCCGTCAGCGAATATGCTCATTAGGTTGATGTCTGTCATGAACAATCCAGCACATCCACTATTGAGAGGACGGTGTCTTTCGTTTTCTCCAGCTCCTCGATGGATGCCTCGAGCTTTTCGAGAATACTCTTGAGGGAGAAGGCGGACTTCTTCTTGAACCGTATCTCTATCGCATTGAACGCGCCCCACATAGGGAGAAGTATCTTGTCGATCTCGTCTGCTATCTCCTGCATTCCCTCGTCGATAGCGCCCTTCAGCGCTTCCTCCAGGCATTCGATTGCAGTTCCCAGGTAGGTCCACTGGAGGGGCGAGCTGTCCATGAAGCTATCGAGGTTTGCCATCTCTAGCATGTCGGACGCCCTGTCCATAGAGAGGGCCTCGAGTAGGCCCATGAGGATGGTGACTATTGCGTCCCCCGGCGACGGTGGCGCGGACAGGTAGTGATCCATCGCCTTGACAACCAGGTGCGCGTGAATCACCGACTCGTCGAGCCTCGAGATCTTGTCTCTGTTTCCAGCAAAGGTCTCAGCCAAGGCCGCGCCCTCTAGCGTGTAGTGGGTTAGGCTTACTGGATCTCCTGCCACGGGAAGAAAATTACCCATTGTGACGAACGACAGCTCGCCAAGCTCACTTCCAGACGACGCCACAGCCACGTAGTCGACCATATCCCTAAGCTTGCTTGTCCTGACGTCGTCGAGAAGGTTCTCGGCAAGAGAGACGACCCTGTTCGCGGCCAGGGCTCCAGTGTTCACGTTCTCTATCCCGGCTGCTATGTGATCGCCTGTGATGGACTTCAGCATCGCGACTGAGTGGTTGTAATGAGTGATCATCGTCAGGTTCATCTCTTGGGCTTCGCGCACCTCGGGCGGAAGCTGAGCGATTAGAGCCTTTGCGATGTTCAGGTCTCTGACCCACGGGAGAATCGCGTAGGCGATGTCCTTTGCCGACGAATACCTTGACGCGTTTATGAGAGATGCATGCGTCTCTGACAGGAGAGTCAGCACTCTCTTGAGCATTGACTCCTGGAAGTTCAGCATGGTGTCCGCTGAGTCGCCCGTGATTGCCACCTGGAACGCGAGCACGAGCGTGTTCAGCTTCTCCCCGTCTTGCTTATACTGAGCGATGGTGGACTTCATCTCGTTCAGATAGAGGCTGGCCCCCTGGAGAAGTGCCCCGACCCCAAGGGACGCAAGGACCCCCACTGCATCCGCCCCATTTGCCGCCGGCGGGGCAAGGAGAGCCAGGGCTGCGTCAATCCTCTCGATCGCCCTGTCTGCAGAGGTTTGCCGAGCCTCTGAGCCCTGCTCTACTCGATAAGACATGCTCTGGACGAGCCTTACAGCCTCAGCCACCTCAGCAGCCGCTGCGGCCATGTTCTCGCGGATCTCTTCGCTATCTACTCCAGTCTGCTCAAGGGCCCCCAGAACGCCGCCTACGCCCTCACAGAGGAACTTCAGGCGACCAGCAGAGGCGATCTTCAGTCCGCACTGTGTGACTATCTTCAGGGCCAGTATTCGAACGAGATGAAGCTTTGAATCCGAATACGCTATGAAGATGAACGCTGCGATGGCCTTTATCGCATCTTGAATTGTACGGACGCCGAGAAGCTGATTCTCCAGTATCGGTATGACGTCTGGGGAGACCACGCTTGTGATCTGCATCTTCAGGCTGTCTATAAGAAGATCGTCGACCCCGAGATCTCCCGGAGCCTGTGCTACTGCGGCAAGGACGTCTTCTACGGTTGGCTCAACAGCCAGGTCGGCCAGTTCGGACCATATATCCTGATACGCAAGGGGGAAGTTCGCCAGCTTGAGGCCGATCTTCTCGACCTCCTCTACCACATACTCGGCAAAGGCCGCTGGCGCGCAGCAACTCATGTTCTGTACTTCTCGATTGTCTTAGCTATGCGCCTCTTGATCGCACGCACCCTGTTTGGGGTGATGTTGAGCTTCTTGGCAATATCGTTGTTGTCCTCGAGCTCTTTCTTTCCAAAGAGCCCATATGTGTGCTCCAAGACCTTCCTGGCCTCTTGGTCCAGCGTCGGATGCACATAGTGAATCAATGACATCGCTTCAGACGAAGACGTTCCGTGCGGAGACTCATCCAGCCCCTCTTGCATCGTGAGAGAGGCCCTGGACTCCGTTCGTATCAGCTTGATCTTCTTCTCATCCCAGCCGAGCTTCTGGGCTATCTCGAAGTCAGTAGGCTCTCGGCCGAGCATGTCTTCTAGCTCGTCCTTTGTGATCGCATACGTTCTGGTTGCTGCAATCCGCTGCTCTGGTATTCGAGCAATTGGGGCATATGTGTTGACGAACCTGGACGTCTTCTTCAGATAGCTGTTTGTGAGCCAGGTGTTCAGTTGTGACTTCTCTGGCTCCCAGGTGTCCAGGCCCCGCTTGAATTGCTTGACCATCTCGGCCTTGATCGCACTGTGCGGCAGGGGATTGTCCTGCATGAAGCGCCTGGCTTGAGAGTTTATAAGGCGCCTGTAGCCGTCTCCGTGCTCTCCCCCGTTAAGGAGCAGGCGGAAGGCCTCCTTATCCTGGGTGTCCCTCCACCTCTTCCAGATCTCCAGCTCTGCCGCCCTGTCTGCCCTGAACTTCTTCGGCTCATCCTTCGCCTGGAAGCTCTGCTCAACCAGCTTTCCACCGGAGGGGAGCTTCCCTTGCGAGTCGGACGAAAGAGAGAAGATCTCCAGCTGCCCCTTCGCCGGCTTCTTCTTTCTCGCAGCTGTCTTCTCTTCTTCGAGGTCTACAGGAACGAATCCCTCTAGCTCGAACATTTGTGAAAGATTATCCACGGAAAGCCCTCCTCGCCTTCAGCTCGGAATAGTAGTTCATAGCTCGCTCTCGGCGAACCCTGTAGACCTCTTCGAAGGTCATCGGGTATGAGAGTCTACCTGTTCCCAGGTCTTCTATGATCTTCCTTGAACGCCTTACCTTGACGAAGTTTTCTTCTTTTCCGGCAAAGTCAGCATCGTTCTCTGCGTTCTCTGCGATCTCCTTGGCCTCTTCGACCATTGCCTTCCACTTCTCTTCTTCGAACTCGAAGTTTTCTGGATCTCCCTCGAAGCACCCTCCGGAGTAGAAATCACCGCCGCCCTTGGCTTCGCATCCGAGAAACTCGTAGAGCTCAGCGATAGTCACCAACCTTCTGCGAGTGAACCTGTCGATGAACTCTGCCCTCAAGCCGCCCTCAGAGGCCTGAAGGAATTTCTTCCTCAGAACCTCCGCCCCTCCGCCGTCCTTCTCGTTCCAGAGCTCGAGATCTCCAGGGATGCTCGCAGAGTCGAAATTAGACTGTGGCCCGTCATACGCGCACGACACGACCGGCGCGCCAAGTAGCGCTCGGTAGTACTGGCTGAGCTGGCCCGGGTTGTCGGGCTTCGCGTCCTCCCAAGAGTATCTTGCTGGGTTTCCAGCTAGCCACCCGGTAGCGAACCATGGCGGAACCTTGGGAGACCCTTCTCTGAAGAACTGAGACATCAAGACGCCGAACTGTGAGGCCTCTTGGATGATTGGGGTTCTCTCTTCGCCCTTTCTAGCCGCATCTGAAATCCCCTCGGACGTAACGCCAGGAAGAGTGATGGCATCTCCGACGACCAGGTAAGGCCTAGATCCGCCCCTCTTTCTCTTTTCGGCCTTTGGATTCAGCGACCTGAGAGCCTCCGCTCCGCCTTCAACGCCAAACTTCGCGGCAAGGGACTTGAATGAGTCCCCACGCTGCACGACATACTCTGAGGTCTTTGACATGTCGATCAGCGGGACGGTGAGGACTTCTCCCGGATGGACGAGGTGCTCGGTGCCTGCGTCTTTGTGTCTTGGCATCGGTGTGCCATCCGGCATCTCTCTATCCGCATCGTAAAGCCATTTGTTGTCTGGGTGCTCGAGCACGGCTATGAGAGACGTCTTGTAGAGCGCTACGATCTTACGAACATTCTCGCCCTTCACGATGGTGTGCAGAACGACGTCGCCCTCTTCCTCCTCCTCCTCCTCCTCGCCGCGCTTGGGCGCATTGAGGTCTTCCTCGTCTAGGTATCTTGCATGGATTATGTTGTAGGTCGTTCCGTCAGACCCAGAAGCGCTTGCTGAGTGATCTACGCTCAAGAGATACCCAGCCAGGTGCATTCCGGCCTCTGAGTCGTCAAGGACTAGGACCGGGAAGCCGGGAACAGCCCTGATGTTGAGCGGCCCAGTGACAGAGAGGCCTCGGCTCTGATACCTGGACTTCAAGAACTTAGCGTCGAGAACCTCCTGCACGAAGTTCTGAATCCCCTGCTGCTTTTCGTCTGGCTCTTCCTTGTCGTCCAGTCTCCCTGGCGCGACCATTGATCCAACGTTTTGGTAAAGAATCCCTCTGAACTTCTCTTCGTTGGTTATGAAATGCCAGGGGCCGTTCTTTGGCATGTCTCCCTCTGGCTGCTCACCGTCCTTGGTGGAAGACCCTTTCTCCTTCTTTGCCCCCATAACGTTCGTTGACTCGCCAAGGTCCACAAACGAAGCAATGACATCCGGCGCCCACGTCACCAAGCCTTTGAACTTTTTTTCCTGCGTGTCCATGATCGCTGGCGTCGGATAGGCCTCCTGCCGCGTCGGCTCCATCGCATACATTCGCTGATAGCTAAGCTGATTGAGCATGTCCGGAAACAGCACGTTGCATGACGGCGCCGGCACAGCCCAGATGTGCGGCTTGATCAGCACGTTTCCTGGGGCAGCTATTATCCCCTCAAAGTCCCTTGCCATGGTCTTGGAGGAGTCCTCTTCCTCCCCAACGCCGTTGTCCTTTCTCTTGACTGGAGCGGTCGGCGTGAAGGACGGCGCCAGAACCTCGGACAGGTCGTGCTGAATCATCTGCAGGAGGACTGCGACGACCTGAATCAAGTTTGTAGTCCCGGTTACCTTCTGTAGCGCCCCTCGATAGAGCGCCCCGAACGTAGTCTCGGCAAAGAGCTTTCGAAGGCTCTCTCCGGACGGAATCGCCATGATTCGGTCTGTAAGTCGCCATCGATTTCTCTCTGTTGAGTAGAAGGAGCACGTGTTTCCAAAGAGCTCAAAGATGTTGATGAAGTACTCGAGGAAGTTCTCCTGGTCTTCGCTTTCATACTGGTCCGAGTCTTTCTCCTTCATCTTTAGAGTCGGAACCAGGACTGCATCCTCCATCGTGGGCTTCTTCTTGTCTCCACCCTTCTTGTAGCTCTTGGCTATTTGTCCGAGAACGAAGGATTGGATGCCGATGTGCCCCTGCCACTTAACGTCTACGCCGCTGTAGTTGTTGGTTATAATCTGCTCGATCATCCCGGCATTTGCAGACATGTCGGACCAGTACTGCTGGGTCTGCTCCCACACGTGGCCGAGCCCTTTGCAGATAAGCTGAATAGATCTGGTGCCGGCGGCATGTATTGCATAGCCGGTTCCAATGATGAATCCCTCGAAGATGAGCGCGTAGCCGCGCTGGCCCTCGTGGTCGAGCCTCTCTACTGGATACGGCGCAAGAGACCTCTCCGCCTCCGGGTACCCGTACTCCATTATCCTGTCTGGGTCCACCATCTGAGGAGATGCTGTGCTTCGTATGGGATCTGTAGAGAAGAGAGCTACGTGAGTTCCTGGCGCCAGCTCTCTTGCGGCCTTGGACGGGTTCACATCCAGCACGCAAGACGAGACGCCGCTCACGCCACCCTTGGCGCTCCACGCACTGATCTCGATTCGTATGCCCTCGATGTACGCCACTGCCTTGACGTCCGAGGCCTTGATGGTCGCCACGCTAACTCCCGCTTAGTATCGATTCGATCTGCTCTCCAACCGCCTCGTCCGTTCCGGCCACAGCCTCCTTCGCCTTCTCAGTCGTATACGCCAGGGTCTTTTCTTCGGCCACGATGTCGCCCTCTTCGTTGACAGAAAGAGTTGTTCCACCAGCCTCTATGGCCTCGATGATCGACTCTGTTCGTATCAGCTCTACATGAGATATCAGCATAGAGAAGTTGAACGGAACGGCGTGTGGGCTCACGGAGTTGAAGCTCCTGCTGGTCCCCATCATGTATCCGTATATAACCTTGCCTTCGTAGGCAAGCTTGAGCTGAGAGCCAAGCTCCGCACACTTGGTCCCTCGAAGGAACCTGTTGTAGAGATACTCCCACTCCCCCACCCAATTCTCATTCTTCGAGTTGATGAGTAGGCCGCTGAACTGCCAAATCCGCGGCTTGCGTCCGAACATGTGTGCCCACACCGTTCCTCCGAAGCTCTCGACGATATGAATCTTCTCCAGGTCCGACTCCTGGGCGCTAGTCAAGAAGAAGTTGGTGTGCGGTGGAATGACATCCAGGTGGGACTCTGCGGGAACCCCATCCTCTGCAGCGTCGAGATTCCTTACGACCACCTGAAGCTTTGCTGGAGTAGACTCCTCGTCCTCGTTCGTGAACGGAAGAATCGTCCTGTGTCCGCGGTATCCGCTGTACTTGTTTATGAGGTCGATCTTAGCCTGAGCAGCAGCCTTCTTCTTGTCTAGCTGCCTCTGAGCCCTTCTGTCAGAGCGAGCCTGAGCCCTGGCCTGCCTTGGCGACATCGTCGCGCCCTGCTCGGCCGTGACGGTTGTCGCAGACTGGGTTATGTTTTCCGCAGTGCCGTTAGTTACTGTAGACGTTCCGTACATGACTACAGTGGCCCGCTATAGAATGAGACGTCCTGTAGGTCATCGTAGTACCTGGCGACGGACTTGCGGATAAACTCCATGCGGATGCTTTCTATCAGAGCTTGCGCCCGGTCTTCGACCAGGTTCTCTACGTTGTAGTTCTCGGTGGTATGCACCTCGATACGTAGATCTCCAAGCTCCGTATTCTCGATGACTGTCGCTACGGTCGTGGTCGTCATTGACTAGTCCTCCTCGGGCTTGGTTTTCTTATGAATTGAGCCAGACAGCCGCCTCACGGACTGCGAAAGAAGCAGGACTGAGTTGTACAGTTCGCGCTCTGTCGCGTCCACACCAGCTGCGACTGGGACGGTCTGGCCCTTCTTTCTGTATCTCTTTCGGACCTTCTTTGGTGTGAGGTCTTCGACGAGATCTAGGTCGACGAGCCCAGCGGCCTGGTCGTCGATATAGGACGCAACCTTGTCGGCGCTGGTCCTGTGCAAGAGGCTCTGCTGGGCATCCGCCTCCATAGTGCCAAGGGCCCATGAGGCCTCTTGCCCTCGCACAGAGAGCTCGACATCTCCGGGCAAGTACATCCCGCCGCCAATGCGTCTTTTGCCCTCCGGATTGACGGCCATGTGCGACCCCCCTCGCCCCCCATAGAATGCTGACGCGTTTTCGGTGGCGTTGGCGATGCCGGTGGCGCTTAGATACTCTGGCGCCCCTGGATCCCAGTGATAAGCTTTTGTTGCATCTGAATACCTGATGGTTCCAGTATCAACGAGTGCTTGCTCTGCCTGTCGCCTGGCTTCGAGCGGGCCAAGTCCAGACCCAACCAGCCGCCGCTCAACGTCGGCAATCATGTCATCTGGTCTCTTATATATGAGGAGCGCCCCGCCAGCGGAGTAGTCGGTAGCCTGCTGTACTGATATATTCCCCCCACCCGGAAGGCGAAACGTTGTTCCATCCTGCTCATAGGGCTGGAGGTGCGGCTGAGTCCCGCCCCAGAAGTCCCTCCCGCTTCCTATGTTCTTCTCTACCTCCCTGGTCCAGGCCGAGGACGGCCCTGGCGTCCTGCCGATCATCATCCGCAGCTGGGCATCAGCTCTCTCCTGATCTGTCATTCCCTGAAGCGCGTTGTAATCTTCATGCAGTGGCGACATGGGGCTCTGAGCTAGCATGGTCTCCCCATATTCGATGGCGGCAGTCCGTCCAGCTGATCGAGACCTGGATAGCCCCACAATCGCGTTGTAGGACTCAACGCCGCCAGAGCCCACCACCTCGCCCTGCTCATTTACACCAAGCTGCATAGCTGCCAGCCAGCTCGCGTGCTCGTCACCGTGCTCCGCAATCCACCCTGCTCGAAGATCCTTCGCGTTTTCTTCGTAGCCCTCGCCAACAAGATCAGATGCGGCATCTCCAACAGCGCCGTGGTAGCCGACCGCGGCCGTCCCAATGCCGGCGACCGTGGCTATACCAGCTGCCCCAACCAGGCTCATCCCTCCGGTGAACGGAGCGAGGCCCCAAGCCAGGGCCGCGAGCCCTCCACCGATAGCGCCAGCGGCACCGAAGCCCGTCGCAGCGCCCAGTCGCGCATGTTGCTGCACAACTGCGAGGTCTTGCGTGCTAGATCGACCGTGGAGCCTGTCGTAGACTCTCCCAAGAGCCTCCTCCCTCTTTGTCCCGGCTGCTGTGGCCAGGGCTTGATGAACGCTTAGTCCAGCCACCGCTTCTGGCTTGACGAAGTCATGGCCCATGCTCTCTGTAAAGGTCCTCATCGCAGCAACGCCAGTCGGAGTTGTTATGTCCGCACCAATTGCCCCAGCAACGCCACCAAACCCTTGCGTCCTGAATATGTTTGCGATGTCTTCATGGCCGCCAGCCACAATTCGATGGCGCCTTAGCCGCGCAAGCTGCTGTCCGTAGTCGTTGCCTCGATTGTCCTTTATCTTCTGATAGTCAGTGTCCCAGCCCTTGGACACTGCAGAATCGGCCTGGGCTTGCGCTTCGTATATCTCGTTGACTGACGCATAGCTCCCAGGTGAAAGCTCGATCATCCCTTCCCCGCCAGTAGGGCTTCTCTTCACCCTAAGACTGTCTATCGTCCTGCCAAAGTGCCCAGACCAGCCCCTGTTGGCGATGCTCAACCCAGACATACCGGAAAGCGTCCCTTGCAGATCACCGGTGACTGACATCTTGACGAGGTCTCTCGGGGCGCTGAGCGGAGCATCTGCTCCGGCCATTCCAAGCACCCCCTGCCCCCTGCTAAGCCTTGCCGATATCCCCCCGCTTATCGCGTCACCCACATCCATGAACGGCTCGACTACGCGCCTGTTTATGTATGCGTCTACTGTGTCTCTTATTCTCCCCGGGAGCACGCCTGGTCCAGCGGTTTGCTCATGCATCGCATGCTGACGTTCGATCTGAGCGTCGATCAGCTGGCCCTTGCTTGGCCCTCCGCCGCCCCCACCCTTGGCTGCCCTCTGTTGCGCCCTGGCCCACGCCTCCGCCTGTGGAGCACTCATCCCCATCTGCTGGGCTTGGTAGAACAGGATGTCGCCTACATCTGCCCCCATCTGGTCCGCAGCCATGGTGGCCATCTGGACGTTGAACTTCCCCTCCATCTGCATCCGCTGCCCCGGAGACAGCTTTCCGACGCCAAGGGCTCGGTTTCTAGAAAACGAGAAGAAGTCGCCAGAGCTAGCAAGGTTTCCGGCGCCCATGGACATCAGGCCCATTGGATCCATCCCGCCGCCGCCGCCCATCGCGGTTCCGCCTTGCCACATACCGGCCTGCATGGCGACTCCTGCGCCTGATTGCAGGAAGTTGATGTTCGAGCCCATGAGCATCTGAGCAACTGCGGTTTTTCCACCAGCCTGGTGCATGTACTCGCCAGAGAGCCCCAGGCCACCGACCATTCCTTGTGTCTGGATCGCCTGCCAGAACCCACCGCCACGAGCCATGCCCGTGCCATTGAACATTCCAGAGCCCCACATGCCGGTATTGATGAGGCCTCGTATCTTGCTGGGGTCTCCGCCGCCCATTCCGGCAAGGGTGGTGATGGCTCCAGATCCAACGCCAGCGCCCTTGAGCTGTCCGATGACAGCCATTCCCTCTGCGAGCGACGTATTCAGTACGGTGGAGACCTCTTGAACCTCAGCGGTGAGCTTTCTGAACTTTTTCAAGTACTCCTGGGGAGACCCGCCGCCCTTTACGTGGCCAGCGATGTTCATCATGTCCTCTGTGTTCATCAGAGGATTGTTCAGCTGCATGCCGTATATGGCTCGCTCGGCAGATCTTGATCCGCTAGAGCTCATGCCGGACGTAGATCGAATAACGTCCTGGAGCATGTTGCGCTCGCCCATGATTGTGGACGCACGCTCGCCGATTGCACTGACCGCCATGAAGCCGCCGACGCCGACGGCGAGGCCTGGGATCGTGCCAAAGGCAGCTCCGGCAAAAGCCCCGCTCACTCCACCAACAGCCAGCCCGCCAAACTCGCTGGCAAAGCCAAGGCCAGCCCCAGCAGCGCCTCTTCCCACCTGAGTGGCGAACTGGCCTCGAGCTGCCGACTGCCACGATGATCGACTGACGCCCATTGGCGACCCAGCCATAGTGGGGTGGAAGGTGGTGAACGCAGCCGTCCCGAAGTTCATCGAATGGGCGCCGCCGTAGTACTGCGCTCCTTGTCCCGCGGGAGATCCTATGCGCGAGGCCATCTGTTGGCCCGAGAACGCCATGTCTCCGAACAGCTGACGTGTGTGCGTCATCGACGGGGCAGGACCCATAGCCCCCATCGACGAGTCCATCTGCATGTCGACCATCTGCAGGTCGGACATCGCCTGGCTGGTGTCGATGTTTACTTTGTAGTCGATCGTCTTGGACATTTGCTCAGTCTACAGCGTGAACATAATCAAGCCTGAAACGGCATAAGAAAGACAGAAGAAAGACACGCACTGCGTCTCAGCATCCTGCTGGGACCGATCGTGTGTCTGGATTGAAAAGGAGAACTGTTATGGCAAGCAAGCGCCCAAAGAAGAAGACGCTCGCAACGAAGAAGGCGATGGCGTCCAAGGCTGCAGCGACCGAGGCCGCTGCTGCGACCGAGGCCGCTGCTGCGACCGAGGCCGCTGCAGCGACCGAGGCCGCTGCTGAAGATTCGCAGATCACCGAACTTCAGGGCAAGCTCGCCGATGCGGCTAGCAAGCTCAAGAAGTTGAGTCGAGATCTGAGGGATGCGAGGAAGACCGCACTGGATGCGACGGCGACGGACGACCTGTACTCGGACCTCCGAGATGCTGCGAACGAGGTGATCAACGCCTCTGGTGGCGACCAGGAAGCTGGCGTCAGCAAGGCGGCCCAGCTTCGGCTGGTGGTCGAGAAGTTCCAGCAGCCGAAGCTGAGCGAGAGCACCGAGAACATCCAGGACGTTCTCGGTCAGCCGGACATCGTCAACGGCGTCAGCCGCTGGCGACGGGTCCTTCCCGGCGTCACCGCCCTCCAGGATGCTGGGATTGCCGCTGGCGGGAGCGGGAGGCGGGAGATCGTCTCGTTCGAGATCCCCCTCGTCGTTGGCATCTCCAGCGGCAAGGGGCTCCGGTGGGAGATCTGCGTGCAGATCACCCGAGCGCCGGGAGGGGCCTTCCGCCTCGTCCAGCACTCGACCTGCGCCGCTGAGGCGAAGCCGGACATCGTGATTCCACGATCGGAGACGATCAAGAGGATCCGAGTACCCGCTCTCTGCGGGATGAACAAGGGCACGCCGATGGAGCGTGCCACGGCAGCGTCGAGCGAGCTCGGCGTCACGACGGTTCGGATTCAGTACCCGGATGGAAACATCTGGACTGGTCCGAGGGCTGCAGAGTTCGACTCTGCGCTTCTCCGCCTCGCGGAGCAGACGCGCGCTGAGATCACCGCTCAGGCCTGACCCCAGACGCCTTCTGGGTGCGATTTCACGAGCAGCCGGACATTCCCCGCTTCGGCGGTGGTCTGTTCGGCTGCTTCGTGAGTCACACATTTTTTCTTAGCTTTCCAAGCGGTGCGCCACTTTTCTTTTTAGCCAGATACTTTTTACCAAGCTCGTCTCCAATTCCGTGCACGGTGTAGATCTTGCCCTTCTCTTCTGCGAGTATTTCTTCGGCCCTCTCTGCGGCAGCGTCTCTGTCAAGCGCTCTGAAGGGCGCTAATAGCTCCCCGTACTTTTGAAACATCTCTGATATCGATGTCTGGGTCTCTTGCACTCCCTGTAGCTCTCCGCTGGCAGCAACAGCGCTCAGTATAGATGTAGCGCACTGCACCATGAGGTTGGTCTTGAGCATGTCTGCGGCGCGCATCCTGTCATGAGCCATTCTCACGACAAGCTCTCTGGCCGATCCAAACTCAAGCTCGACACCCTTCGCGAGCATGCACGCTCTTGACCAGGCCCGGGGTGAGCTCAGGATTTTTTTATGCGTCGCTCCTTCGAGAGCTCGAGCTCAACCCCGCGACACATTGCGTTGTACCTGTCCTGGATCAACGTAAGAACACCCTCTGACATGGCCTCCAGGGTGGTCCTGGCCTTCTCGTCATCCAGCTCTCCGCCCATCCAGCTGACGAGCGCCTTTACCATTACCTGCATGCGCTGCTCTGCCTGAAAGTCGGCGTTGAGCACCTTCTTGCCATCGGCGTACTCGCTCATCTTCTTTGCGATGTCGTTGTTGTCTTTGGCCTGAAGCGTTCTCAGCTCGAACTTGATTCGATCGCCAAAGAGAGTGAATCCCTTCTTTGCGTAGCCATTGAACAGGTATGACTCGAGGTCGTCGTCTTCCAGTCGAACTATCTCATCGATATCAACTGGCCAGCCGCACAAAGAGCAGTATCGCCATTTCTCCTCGACCTCCGACTCGCATACAGAGCACTTAGCGGGGCCCTCGTCTGCCGCCTTGGCCGTGTCGCCCAGCGCCTCTGTCGGGCCTGCCGGCTTTCTAAAAGAAGAGGGGGCTGGCCCTGCCTTTGGGGTTGCTATCGTCATGTTGGTCTCCTGTGGTTGGCTCGTCATGTTGGTCTCCGGGGTCCTTACTTTCTCGAGGGTATAAGCCAATCAGAAAGAAAGGAGGTTTACATGCCTGAACCTTGGAAGTTTATCGAAAAGAACTGTCCCCCGCCGGGAATGGTTCGGTACTTGAAATCATCTCTCGGCGTAGGCGATGTGATCGATGGTGGTGATCCGTCCCTCGTATTCTGCGTCCTATCAGCCGCGTCATTTGTTAATTGGATGAAGCACACCAACGGCACCCTATGGCTTCACAGAGTATACGGGGTTGGCCACGAGTCGCCCGGTCCCTTTGACATTTTCAGAATAAAGGAGGCTGGCAAGTCCGTAACCCTAGATCCAACGAGGGTTTGGATATGGAGCAAGCTTAGCCCAGACCGGCATACCGGAGACGCCCCAAAGACATCGTCTGACTGGGTGTCCACTCACGTGGGAAACTACATATCCCACGTGTCCATAACAGAAAGCATGCTCGGAGCTGCCGGCCTGTCCGAAGCTGATTTCGAAAACAAAGAAACAGTTCAGAGGGCCAGAAACCAGTTCTTCAGAGCTGTCGGGGCCTTGTGCGCTCGTTGGATCATGTCCGAGGAGGGAGGGTGCTGGGCTGCCCCGGACGGCTCCGTAATCTCGGCGGTCAAGAAGATGAGGGGTGAAAGGCTTTACTCCTATTCGCACCCACAGAAAGGGATCTTGCCGATACTCGAGCCGGCTGTGGTCGAACATGCAAAAGAAGGGGCTGAAAACTCGTGCGAGGACTGCGGGGTTTTTATGCCATGCACAAAGAAGCTGAACGGCGCTTGGGCCTGCGCATACTGCGCTGCCTACCTGTCTCAGGATTTCTCGAAACATGACTTGTGCGAGAGGTGCGACCTAAGTGACTGCAGTCACTGGTCGGAGTTCAGAGGCGAGTACAACTCGAAAGGATGGATCATATGAGGATGAACGAAGCAAGAAAGGTCGTGATCGACCTAAACAAGAAGCACATTCTTGTGGAAGCAGACAGGCCAGCCCTTGAAGCTCTGCAGAATGTAATTGGAAGCCTGAGACTCGACCGCGCGCTAAACCGCGCCCGATGCTCCAGGTCTCCGCACAACCTGATGCGAATCCGTGGGATTTTTGGGAGGGTGATGTACAAGCCCTCATGTCTTCCGCTCCTCCGGGAGATGCGATCTGACTACAAGGACTTCATGGAGCTCTCCAAGATGGGGGGGGAGGTTATCGAGGGGAACTCCACAATATCTCATCGATGGAAGGTTCCTCCGTTTCGTCACCAGGAGCTTCTTCTGTCGTACGCAATCACAATGAAGCACGCGTGCATATTTGCTGATTGCGGCGCTGGCAAGACTGCAGTTGGCGTCAGCCTTGTTGAGTGGTTCAAGCACATGAACGGGGGCGTAAAAGCTCTTGTTGTGTGTCCACTCTCGATAATTCAAAAGGCCTGGGGGGAAGACATAGAGAGGTTTAGCGACCTCAACTGGACGTCCCTATGGTTTCCGTCAAAGGCGCCGACGGTCGGACAGAAGAGAGCGGGGATCACTACCGGAAAAGAGCTTGGCCTTCACCTTCGCAAGGAGGAGCTTGCCAGGAGCGGGATTGACGTTTGGGTAGCTAACTACGAGACAATCCAGAGGCCTGACTTCGTCCTACCCCTTACTGCCAAGGGGTTTGACATCGTCATTGTAGATGAGGCGTCTCTTATCAAGAACCACACGACCAAGAGGTTCAAGGGTCTCGTCAAGATCTCAGAGGCTGCAAAGCACAGGCTTGTCCTCACTGGAACTCCAGCTCCAAATGGGGTGCTAGATCTCTGGAGTCAGTTCTATTTCGTAGACAGGGGGATGACCCTGGATCCGAACTACTTTGACTACAGGACCGAGGTTGCCTCGCCAATACGGCTCGGAAACACCGGGCTCACCAAGTGGCAGACGAAGCCGAATATCTCGAAGAGTCTGGTTCCGAAGATCTCCAGGAGATCTGTGTCGATCAAGCTGACTGACTGTGTAGACCTTCCGCCAATCACTGTCGTGGAGCGCCCTGTTCATCTTCCGAAGGAGAACAGGCGGGCTTACGGTCAGATGAGTAGGCAGTTGTTCGCTGAGATAGAGCAGAGGGTCTTGTCTGTGAATAACCAGCTAGCGAAGATCGCAAAGCTGCGGCAAATCACTGGCGGGTACTTGTACGACACAGAGCACGGTGGAGACATCGTTGGCTTTAAGTCAAATCCGAAGCTCGACGAGCTCGAGCTAGTGCTGGAGGAAATCGGCAACAAGGACGTTATCGTCTGGGCCGAGTTCCAATCAGAGATAGAGGCGATCCTCGAGAGGTTCAGCCACAGGAATCCCATCGCACTGTATGGCGGGTCCGGCGGCCAGGTCTTGAAGGATGAGGCGTTCGACAAGTTCAGGGGCGACCCCAGCTGCACTCTCTGTGTGGCTCACCCGCAGAGCGCAGGAGTTGGACTCACGATGACGTGGGTTCAGTATTCGATCAGCTATTCGATCAGCTACAGGTATGACGACGACTATCAGAAGAACCGGCGGATCTACCGTCCCGGCCAAACCAACCCAGTCGTCTTCATGTACCTGTACTGCCCGGATACTGTCGACTCGACGATGCTCTCCTGCGTTAAGTCTAAGAAGAGCCTTTCAGACATGCTGACCCCAGGGTCCTTCGACCCATCGATCTTCAAGGAGGTGAAATGAACACTGTTCAAGAAATAGAGGCGTCTATCGGACAGGTCGACAGGTCGATTGTTTCGCTTGTCGGCTCTGCAAAGAAGGTGTCCGGCAGGGTCCGGGCAAAGAAAATGATTGGGTCTCCAGCAAACCTTCAGGCTATTGTCCTCGCCCTCGAAGAACTGCAAGGCGCAGTTCGAGAGCTTGGTGGCCCGTTGGCTGAGCTCTTCGAGTTGCCCGAGAAGCCCAAAGATGGTTAGCTGTTCTGCA
>Ga0098052_1000230_pt1 | contig 34284 bp, 47 predicted proteins | sample 15_taG_FD_81591 | JGI IMG/M metagenome (GOLD analysis project Ga0098052, IMG submission 81591) | Marine viral communities from the Subarctic Pacific Ocean - 15_ETSP_OMZ_AT15312 metaG | ecosystem: Environmental > Aquatic > Marine > Oceanic | place: Pacific Ocean | collected 2015-01-18
AATTATAGTTTTTTGGGGTGTTCTATAGATACGACCCCCCCGCAATATTTTGCTTGTGTAGATTTGAGACGAATGGGGAGAGTCAGCCGCTTTGCTCCAGATTATACAGATTCTAAATGTACTATCTCAAATAATACGTTTAGAATATTTGGAGACGACCTATTAGGTAACGATAATCAAGATTTGACTACCACTATGGGGGTCAGAATAGCAAAATTTCCTCAGGTATTACACGTTACGAATAATACATTTATTGGTGCTCCGCTTATATTAAAATGGACGTGGAACTGCCCCTATTTTTCAACGAACGCTGTAGTGGAGAATAGTAAAGATAATATTGGTTTTAGCATGGATATTACTGGAAACACGTTTGTGGGAGCAGACACCGCAAGTACGATGGTAGATATAAACCCCGCTACTGGGTTTGGTCATGAAATAGGGGCTAATGGGACAAGGACCGCTGGGTATCCTCAGCCAAATCTGAGTCAGTGGGTAACAATTAACTTTACTAATAATACTGTCGAGAACCCCTCCTATGCACTTAGGAATGACCCCTACCCTTATACTAGTGTAGTAAGATTTTGGTTCCCCAACAGAGACAGTTGGTGTGCGAATAATCCTCCGGCCTTTTCGGGCGGCCATGTCGACAATTCCACCTTTTATTGGTTACATCCTTATGACACTACGACGAGCGGTACAGCGTATGAGGGATGTCCCGGAGGATTTGGCTGGTCTCAAAATTACATCAGTGCCTCAATTACAGCCCATGATAATTCGTTAAGAAATTCTTACTTTATTCTTACGTGGGATCAGACGGGGGGAGATACTTCACCCGTCGAAAACGACAATGAAAAGTTTGAATTAATGAGGGAGGACGCTACGGCTGAAAAGAAAAGGGGGCGAAGTCCGGGCGGCTTGGCCGTTACGAAGCCGTGCTATCACTGGCTGTCGTTTAAAGATAATCGTCTTACTAACTTCGAAAGTTCTTCTATTCTAGTGGGGGCTGGAGCGGCAACAATGACTAGTTTACTAGGACATACAGATTTCGGGAAATCCGCGAATGAGATACCTAATTATTTTGACCTATATATAGGGGGCGGCGGCGTTCACGAGAACCGGATGCCCTATGACCTTGATGCTAGCCAGGAATACGGAGTAGTGAGATACACCTCAGTTAGTATCGGAGACGGCAGCACGACCGATCCCACCGTAAAACTGATTGAAATGAGCGGGTCTGGTATCGGCCAGGCTTAATGCAGGAAAATAAATGACTGAAACAATCTTCTCCCTGTCTCTAGCTCTGGTTATTATCGGCGGCGTTACTTACGCGCTTATGGCCGCAGCTAAGCCCAACATCCCTACAGCGTGGCGCAAGACCACCGCACTGGGCAAGACCACCATGCTGGCCCTCCCCATGTGCATAGGAGGCACTTTAAGTGTGTTCTCTATGGGGAGCCTCGTTGGCCTCGTCTCTGGCCTTACAGGGGGCCCTCCTGACCTCCCTGTGTCCTGGCTCGCTGCGTTCGTTCTGGGCATGTTTAGTGGGTCGTTCGCGACCCAGATACACAGCGCAGTACGTAGCCGTATCAAAATAGCAGCCGAGAAAGCTATCGCTGAAGAAGACTGATGCTCTTTTTCTACCTGGCCTGGAAGTTCCTTCAAAGGACTATCTTCAGTCTCAAGTGGTGGAAAGAACACTGGTATCTTCCTTGGCTGTTCCTTGCCGGCGCTATCGGTTGGTTGCTCTCCGGGGGAAAAGGATCTGCCCCCTCCCTTGTGCGTAAGACAACTGAGATACGAACGGAAGAGCGTAATAACGTAATAGATATACGTCGTGAGCGTATAAAGGAAGAAGCAGTTATAGAACGAAAAGCTAATCTCAAAAAAGAAGAAGTAAAAAATAAGGCCACTGCTGATTTAAAAGCTCTTAAAGCACGTATTAAAAAAGAACGAGAGATACTCAGTGGAAATAGCGAAGCTATCAATAAAGATTTAAACGATGCCCTCGATAACTAAAAGACTGATAGCTGCTCTGGTTCTCTGCACCTTCTCTACGGCTGCACTTGCCCAAGAGATAAAGCTCTACAAGGCGGGCATTACTCTACACCTTACTGAAGACCTCCACTGTATGACCAACTCGGTGGCATTGAAGGTGTCTGAGAAACTCAAACTCTTACCGGCTCAGTGTGCTTTAAAAGTATCTGAACTAGAGAAATTACACGCTATAGAATTAAAGAGTCTTGAGGATAAATTAGATTTACAAAAGAAAGAGTCTCTGAGTATTCTTGCTGAGAAAGATAAAGCGATAGATCAGATACAAATAGCAGCGGTTGACGAAGTCTCAAAAATAGAAAGCTCCACCTGGTGGAAGGTAACCCTGGGTGTAGTAGGTGGGCTGTTGGTAGGCGCGGGAGTCACAGTCCTGGTCATGGAATTTACGGAGTAAGAAGATGTCCAACTGGCATGATGCATGTGATTTGTTGAAATCACAGAGTGGTGAAATTAAAAAGGGTTGGTGGGGTCGCCGCACGGGCCAAGAAGGTAAAAGACTCATCGAAGCTGAAGAGTTTGAAGAGCGTACCGGAAGAAAACCTTATACCCCCCCTAAGACACCTTCCACGACTAAGACACCTTCCACGACTAAGACACCTTCCACGACTAAGACACCTTCCGCAGCTGCAGTTGTAACGGGTAAAGAAACTGAAAAGAGAGTTAAAGGTTTAAGAAGTCCCTTTAAGCCCATTACGAGTGTTACTGATCCAGGAACACCCCCACAAAGAAATCGATAGCCCTGTTCCTATATACACAATTGATATAGCCTCCACCTATGTTCGTAGCGCGACTAGTTAAAGGGCGTTCAGGAAAGCAGTCTATGCTCATTGAGCTAGATAGTATCTTTCCTGAGTGTGAGAAACTTATAAAAGATACCGACCTCACCAAGCTATGTTGCTGGACCAATCCTGGCTCATGCCATAGAGGTTCTTTCACTACGGATATGTCCATTATAGTAGAGCGTGTTTATCGCATCTTCTACGCGATGCCGCACCTCGACCTCATTGTCCTTCACTGGATGGCACCCCACCCCAAAGCTCCTAGCAAGAAGAGGCGGTGGGGCCTCGTCATTGACCGGGACGAAAACAAAGAGATGCGCGTAAGTACACTCAACAAATGGGCCACCTATTCTGTTACGCACCGGATAGGTAAGCCCTACCGCATTGATATGGAACTATGATACAATGATAGTCACTACGGTTCAGGTGCGTGTGCTAAGAGCGCTCGACCACGACACAACCTTGAGCGCTTGAGAAAAAGGGCCTCGTTAGTGGGGACAAGAAAGCGGGGTGGGTACTTACCCACAAAGACAAGATGTATTTAAATTCTATTTAGGTATTTATGGACAGTCCTACACTACATGTACATGCAAACTATACATTCATCGAAGGCGAGTTCGACCCAGACATAGTAGATAAAGCTACTAGGTTTAGAAAGTCAGGGTACCGACATTCTACTGCCTATAAAAATCGCGCGTGGGATGGATTTACCCGACTCTTCAGTCAGGCAAAGAATGCTTTCCCTACAGGGTTAAAAGATAGGGTAATCAAATTCTATAAGAAACAGTACCCCAATATAAAATTTGAAATCGTAGACCACAGAGATTTCAAATCACGTCGAGCTATGCACAAGATAGAAGACGTTCCTTTGAACGGAGTCACGCTTAGAAAGCATCAAGTGAAAGCAGGCAACGCCATGCTCAAGAAGAAGCACGGCGTGCTCTGGGCGGCTACCAACAGTGGAAAAACTGAGGTAGCGATTGCTGTAATCAAAGCAATTAATGAGCCTACTCTTTTCCTGGTTAAGGGAAAAGATCTAGTTATTCAAACCTACGAGCGTTTTAAAGCACGGTTAGGGGACGAGGACATAGGCATCATCATGTCTAACAAGTGGGATGTGAGGAAGTTTACTATCGCGTCCGCAGATACCCTTGCTCGACGTTTCAAACCTACCAAGGCTACTGCCTCTTCTACAGATAAGAAGCGGCAAGTAGAAGAGCTTCTTACTAGCATGAAGGTAGTCGTCATCGATGAGTGTCATACGCTCGCCTCAGATGGTCTATTCTCTATCGTCCGATACTGTACAGCCCCCTACCGTTTTGGGTTGAGCGGGACGCCTTTTAAACGCGGAGACAAGCAAGACCTCAAGCTCATCGCTCTCACAGGAGAGGTCTGCTACAAAGTAACGAACAAAGAGATGATAGAGGACGGCGTGAGCGTACCTACTCACATCGCTATGGTAGATATAGATAAGCCTACATTACCTAAAGGGCTAGATTACCAGACTGCTTACGATGACGGCATCGTTTATAACATACACAGGAACACAGCTATATGTGAGGCTGCTTTAGCTTATAATGATATAGGTAAACAAGTGATGGTAATCGTTAAAAAGATAGACCATGGCAATCTCTTAAGTAATCTTCTTACCCATTCCGGTAAATTTATTCCTCATAAGTTTATACACGGAAGCTTATCAACCGAGGAAAGAACAGACGCACTAGATAATTTTAAAAATGGGATTACAAAAATCTTAATTGCTAGTAGTATTCTAGATCAAGGCGTAGACATCCCTAATATCGATGTTCTTATCTTCGCCTCGGGTGGGAACAGCTATATCCGCGCCATACAAAGGGTGGGGAGAGGATTAAGATTACATGACTCAAAAGATAAACTCCTTGTTATCGACTTTAGTGACCGAACGAATAGATACTTGGCGAAACACAGCCTCGATCGTATACGGACGTATAGTTTGGAGCGGTGTTTTTCTGTTGCTATTTTTGACACTATTGGGGAGTTGGTGAGTGTACATAACTGAGCTAAACGTCGGAGATAAGATTCTTATAACGTTGAACGGAAAGTCTCCAGCGTATCCTGTGAAGGTAGGCCCGTCTTTGATATATAAAACGGGTAAACAATACGCGAGAAAACAAGATCTTTATTTTAGTGAAGGTACCGCTTCAGTAATTTTAAATAGTGAGAATGTATTGATTTTGAGTTTTGCTGCTTTAATCAATCCCTCTTTCAGTGGAATAGCTGAAGTAGATTACTCCTCAGTTCAGTCTATTTACCTCTATACGGGTGAGACTAATACCAGTACTGTGGCGAAGGGTCTCTACAACAAGGCTACTGCACCGGCTATGGATGTTTATAGGAAGAAGATAATATTACGATGGACAGAATTAGCGTAATAAAGCCGAAGTATGTTTGGCTAACGGTGGGGACGGGGAAGTGGACTAATGAAAAGGCCGCTAAAATACTCGCAAAAAGAGATGCCCGTATAGATAAATTCACTATAATAAACGTTGCTAGACTTCTGAACTCTGATTTCGGGATGGTCGACGAGGTCGAGTTTACACAGAAGTCTAGCAACAGTAAGTACGTTTACATGTATGGAACCGTAATGCAAGCTCCGAAAGATGAACATCTATACGGAGATATTTCAGCAATAAGTACTGAAGATTGGTGTGATATTATATATAGTACCAATAGTGGTACTAAAAAAAGTACTCCCCCATCCCAACGGGAGTTAATGATAAACTTTGAAGCAGAAAGGGGGGGTATTTCTCCCCAACCTCTTACGTTAAGTACCGACATAGAAGAGGTAGACCCTAACTATTATTACTACATGATTCTTGCGGCTATGATCATTGGAGAGCCTCAATAGTGGAGTCTATCAAGGTACAAGATTTGGTTATGGGATCTACCGTGGAAGTCATTCTCCACCACAACTATCCCTTAGAGATATCCAATACCAAAAACGGATTAAGGTGGGGTGTATCCCGGAACAGGGGAGGGGCCAAGTCCAAATACGTCACTCACATCACGGGTAGGTTGTCCGCTAACAACTTGGTCTCCAAGGTGTTGGACATCTATGGGGGACCATACGCAGGACAGGGACTTGGAAGAGACGTTCCAGGACAAGGAGAGAACTACACAGCTCTTGCTACTATTCCGTGGAATTATGTGATGAGAATGTGGGTGCTCACTCAAGGAGAGATCCCAACTATCTCCAAAGTCTATGGACGCATGAACATAATTAAAACAGTAGTGAAGTTTTGAACGATAGAACCCTTACGTTAAGACATAATATGTTATCAGAAGTTATAGAACTCTATTTTAAAAATAAAGAGTTACAAGACTTTCTTTCTTCGTTACCTGCTCACACCCGTACATGGAATTCTAATTTAAAATGCTGGGCTGTAGTTCCTGAAATCTTACACAAAATAGTATCGTATAGTAGGTATGCTTTTAATAGAATAGATTCTAGTTCTCTTCCTATTCACTACCAAAGTGTAGTGCAGAGAGCTTTACAAGGACTTCCAGATACTGAAATTTATACCAATAGAAAGTCTTCTCCTTATTCAGTTCTTTATATTTCCAAAGGAGCCCCCGAGTGTGTAGTGAAAGCGGCATATAAAGCACTAGCGTTTAAGTACCACCCTGATAGGGGAGGGAATGCTGAAGAATTTCAAAAGGTTAAGGCTGCTTACGATCAGATCATGGGAAAGACCTAACCGACCCTCTTCTTTTTCTTTTTGACTTCCCCCTTTAGGGGGAAGGTTTTTCTTTTTATTGTATTGTATTATATTAATATTTTTATTATTGATTTTCTTTTTTGGTACTTTTTTCTTTGCTTGGGGGGACTCCCTCGACAGTCGCTGCCGCTCCTGCCTTACGATCCCCCCAAGGTATTGTGTTGTGGCTCCCTAACGGTCGCCACCCACAAATAATGGAGTAAACCCAAACACTTATAAATTAGTCCTTTCTTTTCTAAGCTCAATCGCTTACGACCGTAAGCCGGGATTATAAGGTGGTCGCTTGGTAGACGAATGTCACGAAGAAGAGTTTACGAGTCGTAAACTTAAACGAAAGCTGTCGGCTAGCAGCCACACAGTTGTGGTCAAAAACTCCGACTGTTTTACTGTCCCGATATTTGAGAGCAGGGTTCAGGTTCTTGGCGCAGAGGTCACTGAATTTGTCAGGTGCTATGAGCAGAAGCTTGGTTCCTACTTGGGCAGTCCTTTCCTCACGCTGCTCACAGATGGGATGCTTCTCCGAAACCTGAAGAACTTCAAAGTTTACGTGTTAGGTACGGCCATCTGCAAACACTATGGGTTCCCTCCTAAACGATTCATTGAGGTCCAATTTTACTATCACGATGAGTGGAAGAATACAGCACCAACGGTTCAGTACGTCACATCATTAAATTCTGAGTGGAATTCCGTAGGCAGATACAAAAAATACTGTGAGAGATATAGCTCTGAAATTAATTACTTCGGAGAAGGTAAAGATAATGTCAATGCCGCGTACAAAGGTCGGGTGCTCCGACAAAAGCAGGAACCTATAAGTGAATCTCTCAGGGCTGTATATGAGGGAATGATCACTTTTCAAATAGAAGCTAAGAATATAGATCGCAAAAAAGCTTTAAAACTTCTTGGGCATCCTGGACGAGAATTAGTCCCTCTCAGGTATCTCAAAACTCTTCCTCTTTATATGGAGTTGGTGGAAGAAGATGCGTGGGGAGATTCAGTTAAAAAAATAGATTCTTATAAAAAATTAAAAATAGAAATAGAGAACTTAAGATATGCAAGATGAATATATAGGTGATATAAATACTGAGTTCGATCTAGAATTTCAGACTGGTATACTGTCTCTTATGTACCGGGATTCTAAGTTCCTGGCATACGCAGTTGACAACTTATCCCCCACGTATTTCACGGACAAAGATCTGTCTTGGATGTTTGGTACGTTACGTGCTCACTTCTTGGACACTAGGAGTGTTATTAGTGAGAGGGCTATTAAAGATCGATTGCGGGTAGCTATCAAGCGGGGGAAGCTGGACAAGGAGCGTCTCAAGTACATCCGGCTCGTGTTTATGAGCGTTCGGGACGACCCCCTTGCGGATGCTGGGTACATCCAAGAGCGAGTGGTTTCGTTTGTGAAGAAGAATGTTATGAAGGAGGCGTTTGTTGCTGCGTCTACCGCCTACCAGCGTGGGGAGTACGAGCATGTAGTTAGTATTTTCTCGGAGGCATACAAGCGGTCTGACATTATATTCAAGACGGGGCAGACTTACCCTGATGTCGGTGAGTTTGCGGAGCGCGTTAAGCGCAGGAGCGTTATTCAGAAAGTGGTCCCGACAGGGATCATGGACCTCGACACTTATCTCCGGGGTGGGGGGCTCGGTGAAAAGGAGCTGGGAGTCATCCTTGCCCCCACCAACCGGGGTAAGTCGATGATGCTCAAGCATATTGCTGAGTTTAATATGTTTCGAGGATTGAGTGGTCTGATATTCACTCTAGAGATGAGTGAAGATCGCTATCTCGATCGATTTGATATGAGCATAGCTAGGCTTACCACTACTGAGATGTTGTCCCACCCCGAGAAGGTGGAGAAGAAACTAAAAGAGATAGATAACAACCCTGCTTGTGGAAGGGTTCATATTAAAGAGTATCCCACCCAGAGTGCTACAGTGGAAAATCTACGCTCGTATACGGAGAATTTAAGAAGAGGTGGTTTCTTCCCAGAGTTTATAATCGTTGATTACGCAGACCTTTTGCGGTCGGAAGCTCGCTATACAGAGAAGCGGCATGAGCACTCTCACATCTACGAGACGTTACGTGGGTGGTCTGTTGAGGCCGGTCTTCCTATATGGACAGCTACGCAAGCTAACAGGGCGTCTCTCAGCAAGACTCAGGTCACTGTGGCTGACATATCGGAAGACTTTGGTAAGGCTATGATCGCAGATGTCATTATAGGACTTTGCCAAAATAAGAAGGAGAAGGAGAACCGAGAGATGCGGCTGTTCGTAGCGAAGAATCGTGACGGCACCTCTGGCATGGAGGTCTTGGTGCGTACCGACTTCGCTCACGGTCGTTTTTATGATGGTCCTTGACAAGGTAGTCTCTATATGTTAATTGTTGGGTAGTCCGTAAGACTACGAGGTATATAATAATGTTAGACTATAATAATTTCCACTGGTTCACTCCTATGTTTTTAACAGATGAGATTCATCGTCTGTTTAAACTTTTTGTACCGCAGGAGGAGTTGGGGCCGGTCAATATAATGGTTGAGCCGTCTAGTGGGGATGGAAAGGCAGCTTTGGCGTCGTTTAGCCCTCCGGGAGTGGTGATGTACCAGGACTATCACTTCATGTACCCGGAGGATTATAAGTTGACGCTGTTACATGAGGCTGGTCATTTTATTTACTCTAGAGATCATAGTGATTTTGAAATTTACTATAACTATTTGAAAGTTAGACAAAGATTTATAGAAGAGAAGGTGGTACCAGATTCTTACGAAGAGTTTTTGTATTGTAAGTCTGGGGCGCATGGGAACTACAAGTTTATGTGCAGCGGGTGTAGAAGAAGTATTGTTCGTAATTCTGCTTTTTTTGTGGATTGCCCGTCTTGTAAAACCAATATGCTTTTGGTTGGTGGGTTGTAGTGTTACGTTTAGTTCAGTATGACTGATCACGAGCTAGATCTTATCTACCGGGTTTCCCAACACCCTTTGTGGGTCTGGCGAGAGGGGATGTTGGGGGTGAAAGTGTCGCCTCAGACCATTTTTATGAACGACCTAGATTACGAGCGCTATGTAAAAGATCAGAACTTTTCTGATTTTGGCCCGTCTATAGTCGACCCGTATACTGTGTATCTTATCTGGGAAGAGTTAAAAAAGTTTAATCTTCCAGCGTATTCTATAGTTAGATCTTACGATGGGACGAACTATAAGGGCGGTTTTAAGAAAGGTACTAATAAATCTATTTTATTATATTCTTCCAATTCTGAAGGGGTAGTAGCTCTTAGACTGTGGTTTTGGTTTGCTGCGAGGTCTCTTGAATAGGCTTGAGTTTTTATCAAGATTTGACTTTCACGGGTATATTATCTCTAGATTTTCTCCGGTTATAGAAACTAGTGAGGAGGATAGGGTCCGTGTGTGGTGCCCCATGTGTGACGACGACAGCGGGCACTTGTATGTGTTGTTGTCTGCCGGGCTTCCCTACTGTCAGCGCTGCAAATATAATCCTAAGTCCCCTATTAGATTTATAGCAGACCTAGAGAATATTAGTTTCTCTGAAGTCATTCGGATGTGTGGGGATTCGTTTTCTCATATAGATGTTTCGGTTGAGGAGGTGGTGGACGATCTCTTTGCTGACGAAGAAGAAGAGTTCTTTGAGTATGAAGTATTAGATTTTGATAATACGTTCTTGCCTATTTTTGAGAAGACTAATATTGCGCCCCTCGATAGTGCTTTAATGAAAGCACAAAATTATATATTGGGAAGGGGCCTTACCCCGGAGTTAGTAAATGATTACGGCATTAAGTACTGCTACGAGGGACAGTACGCGGGACGCATCATAGTTCCTTGTTTTTATAAGGGGGATCTTGTAACGTTTGTAGCCCGAGACGTTTTTGGGGCTAGCTCTCGTAAGTATTTAAACCCCAAAGGTAATAAACAATCAGATTTTTTGTTTAATATAGATAGCGTTTGTTCAGACTCTATTATCTTGACAGAAGGGGTCTTTGATGCCATTAACGCTTCCCTGGTTGGCCCCTCAGTAGCCTCTTTTGGTAAGTCACTCTCTGCTCGTCAGTTGTCGATGTTGAATGCGTTTAAAACAGTGGTGTTTTACTGGGACGTAGATGCTTATCCTCAGGCTGAGAAGTATGCAGCAGAGCTGCAGAGCGCCTGCCTCGTAGTACTCCACGCTGACGGTAAAGATGCCGGATCCCGGAGTGTAAAAGAGAATAAATCTCTTTTAGAATCTGCCGTAAGGTTTGATTCTGTGGGTTATGAAATGTTTAAGCTTTTGGAAATAAGTTGTTGACTTTGTTGGACTACTGTGGTAGTTGATTTGTACTCTAATTACACGTGCAGGAGGCACTGATGAGATTAAAGAAGAAAAGTACTGTAAAGACTAAAATACAGATTTATGTATCCCCAGTCGATTATGATTTACTGGTTAAAGACGGGGAGATCTGTGGAGTTACGGTATCCGAGCTGGTTCGTAGTCTTATTAGAAAACATTATGATGAGAAGTTGGATCGAGTTTAATGACCCCCGACTGTTTCGGTCGTGAGTATGTAGACACTGGGGGAGCAGAGTGCCCCCATGAAGAGTGTCTGTTGCGTTATGAGTGTAAAGGTGTCTTTGCTGTTGCGCGCGGCTTGCTTAGCTCTTCTAGGAAGGAGGAGGAAGACGCAGCGCCCAAGGGCCGCCCCATAATAGATAGGTCTATCAAGAAGAAGCGTTCAGGCTATGTAAAGCCGGGGCGTCTTTTGTATAAGGATGAGGGTACTCTTAGAGATAAGTTACTTTTTATTCTCAGGGATTTTTTAGAGTCCTACGGGTACACAGTTCGTGCTACCAAATGCCTACATTCATTTGTAGGAGAAGATAAGAAGTTCATATTGAAGGTGGATACCCGGCGTAAAAATTCTATCCTATTATATGTAGCAGATGTTTTATCAGATGAGTTATTTGAGGGGGGTATCAGGTGTCGCGGGTTGTTTGATTCCGAGCGTCCTAACTTTCCTTCTTATTTAAACTGGGTAGCTACCCTTCATGGTGAGGGGGATGTGGATAAGTTTATGGCTGCGTTTACTAGAACGAGATCTGATTAATGATTCTGAATGATTTTAGATGCGATGCTTGTGGGTTGGTGAACGAGTATCGCTATAAGTATGCCGATAAAAATAGCTTAGTGTGTTCGGAGTGTGGGAGTGGGGAGATGGTGATGCTCCTGAGTGCTCCAGCGTTACGCACACTAAATACAAGAGAGAAGGTAGAAGATGCGCTTAAAAAGAGAACCGTCCAAGACCACAACAAAAATAAAGAAAGGCGCCGGGAGCGCCAAAAAGCAAAGCACCCGAAGTTATTCGAGGGGTAAACCTAAGAGTCGGGAGCAGGTGCTCGCCAAGGTGTTGTCTGAGGTGGACATGGATGCTGTCGACTCGGATGACACGTATAAGTTCACTTGTTTGGATACGGTACCTAAACTTTTGGAAGCGTTTGAGTGTTTTCTAACAGACGACCCTTCCACCATTGCTGTAGACACTGAGACGCAGGGGCTTCGGTGGGAGCACCAGATCATTGGAGTGTCTTTCTCCTGGTCTGACGAGCACAACTATTACGTTCCCCTTCGCCATCTAGGGGATGAGAACCAACTTGATATTGAGGACTGCGCCTCTGTCCTTAATGAGTTACTGTCTTATCCCGACAAGAACTACGTGTTCCACAACTACAAGTTTGATTTTCATAAGCTTTCGAAAGAAGGAATCTATGTAAAGGGGAAAGTGCATGACACCATGCTCATGCATTACGTTCTCGATGAGAACGACAGGCACTCACTCAAGCACCTTGCTACCAAGTTTGTAGATAAGAATGCCTCACATTACGGGAAGGTCATCGGTAACATCCGGCGTAAGCTTGCGCGGGGGCTAAAAATAAAGCTAGCTGACTTCGGGTTTGAGCATATCCCCGTGTCGATTATGGTGCAGTACGCCTGTAGAGACACCCTTTATACTTTGCGTCTTTTCGAGAGGTTCCACGGGGAGATGTATGCTGATGAGGCACAAGGTAAGGTGTATGAGCGCGAGCTAGATACTCTTCCTGTGCTGTGCGGGATGGAGGAGGAAGGGGTCTACATCGATCAGGGCTTGTTGATGGAGAAGTCGGGCCATCTTCAGGTAGAGATTGATGAGCTTCACGCAGAGGTAATAGATCTTGCTGGGTGTGAGTTTGATTTAAATAGCCCGACTCAGCTTTCCAAGGTTCTGCAGAACAAAGGAATACATACCCACCAGTATACTCCTAAAGGAAAGATGTCGACGGACAAGAAAGCTTTGAAAGGTATCGCTAAGAACTTTCCTTTCGTTTCTAAGCTTCTAGAGTATCGTGATAAGTATAAGAACAAGAATACCTATACCGATCCTCTTTGTGATTTTTGTGACGACAACAGCAGGATTCATTGTAGTTACTCGCAGGCTGTGGCTGTGACGGGACGCTTGACCTGTAGGAGTCCCAGTCTCCAGGTCATCCCGCGTTCAACGGGAATCAGGGAGGCGTTTGTGCCTCCTTCGGATGAGTACCTTGTGGTACCTATCGATCTTAGCCAGATTGAGCTGCGTTTGACAGCTCATTATAGTCAGGACCCCATTCTCCTCCACGCATACACCTGTGATGAGGACATTCACAGTCGTACTGCTGCGGAGATCTTCTCGATTGAGATCGATGAAGTCACAAAAGATCAACGAACAGTTGCAAAGCCGATCAACTTCGGTATTATCTACGGCATCGGACCTTCGAAGCTGGCAGAGACCCTTGAGGTGCCGGTGGAAGAGGCCAAGCATTATATCGACACCTACTTGACCAGATATTCAGGCGTTGCAGATTTCATAAAGAAGTACCAATTCCTAGCAAAGAAACATGGATACGTTCGTAACTATTTTGGAAGAGTCAGGCATCTAGATTTTTTGAAGAACACAGATATTGAATCGTGGCAGAGAGAAAGAGGATACCGACAGGCTGTTAACTTTGTGATTCAAAGTTCAGCTGCAGACATGTTCAAGATAATCATGCGAAGATGCCATGACCTTCTGGCGACCACCAAGTCTGCCATGGTTATGAACATCCATGACGAGATTGTATTTTATATTCATAAAGAGGAGATAGATTTATTAATCCCTATAAAAGAGGCATTTGAAAATTGGAATTTTAGAGTTCCCATCACTGCTGAAATATCATACAGCGATATATCTTGGGGAGCTAAGCAACCTTTAGAGATGGTTTAATGTCAGACGAACATTTTATATCAATAGATGGAAAATCATATGACCTACGCCCTCTGTATTCAGAGTTAGATCCGATTGAGGATGTAAAGGTCGACCAGTCTAATCTCCATCTTGAGTTCATGCGCCAGTCAGAGTTGTCTGCTGCGTATGGTTACTTGATGGCAGAGGCAGAGAAGCAAGAGAAGTTGGTCGAGTATCAGCTTGAGAGGCTCGGGGCCATGTTGGACCGGCAGGTGAGAATGGACTTTGAAGCAGCAGGAGAAAGAGCAACAGAAACCAAGATAAGAAATACCGTAATTACTAATGTAGAATACCAACAATTAAAACTTGATTCGATTGAAGCAAGAAAAAATAAGCAATTGTTCAAGGCGACTTGCGGTGCGCTTTCACACAAGCTTCAAGCGTTGATAAACGCTGGGGCAGATCATCGTAAGACGTTCAATGAACCAACGATCCTTCGGGAGAAAAATAATGGGTAACTTTGATAATTTTGTAAGTCTAGATCTCGGTAAGCTGTCTGAAGATGACAGCCGATTTGGTCGCGGTAAACGGGTCAATCGGTTGAAGGTTCAGGTCGGGCAACCCCGTGTCATTCGTATTCTTCGTGGCCCCACAGATTCTACGTTTTATAGAGTACGTTCCCAGCACTGGGGAATCCCTGTGGGGCATGGAAACACACCGCCTCTGGCGTGTGCTCGGAAGCACGCTGATGAGCCGTGTTACTTCTGTGAGATGGTTAACGAGTATTTCAACAGCGGTGACCCCCGGCAGGCTGCCCTGGGTCGGAAGATGAAGATCGCAGTGAGCGTTCTTCTGAACGTCATCGACGTGAAAGATCCGCATAACGAGGATGGAACCCCAAAGGTTCTCTTGTGGAACCCTAGTTGGAAGTTGTTCCAGGAAGTCAGGGCGTATTTCAGAGATCCTGACTACGGCGATCTCACCCACCCTGAAACTGGTAGAAACTTCAAAATCAGTAGTTCTCAGGTTTCTTCTCAAGGTGAGCGCACTTGGACTCGCTACGACTTACAGGTGGGGGCGAAGCCCACTGAGCTTGAGGTGCCTGAGGCCCTGGACCATCTCTACGACCTGGACAGTACCTTCCCGGTCAAGCTCTACTCGTATGAGCAGCAGACGATGATTTTCGACGGCACTTGGGACCCCCGCACGGGTAGCGCAGCCCTTCCTGCTTCCGCTGCTTCGGTGGCCCCCAAGCTGACGAGCGAAGTACCAGTTGCGTCGGATGACGATGAGTTTGAGCCCTCTTCAACGGAGGACAGTGACGAGTTCGAGACTGCCGATGATGATGAGTGGGATGACGTCTTGGCTGATGATTCCAGTAAGCAGGCAGCTATGAAGAAAAAGCTTCAAGCACTTAAACAAGCAGCGAGAACTAAATAGTGAAGTTAAAATCCTCCAAGACTGTAGGTAAGTCAAAAAAGGCCAAAGCTAACGCGATGGCCACATCTCTACCTAACTCTGCTGACAAGGTTAAGGCGTTAGCGGAACTGATGAGTGCTGTTTCCAAAAATCATGGAGATGGCTCTTTAATGCTGATGGGCGACAGTCCTTCCCGAAATATTTCTGTCATTCCGTCTGGTTCTGTAGGGATAGACTATGCCTTTGGTGTTGGGGGTTACCCTCGGGGTAGGATTGTAGAGGTCTACGGCCCTGAGAGTTCAGGCAAGACCACCCTGACGCTACATGCCATTGCACAGTGTCAGCGACAGGGTGGTGTTGCCGCCTTTATTGATGCGGAGCACGCGCTGGACCTGGAGTACGCAAGTAAGATCGGTATCGATACAGATGCGTTGCTCTTCTCGCAGCCTGACTACGGGGAACAAGCCCTGGATATCGTCGAGGATATCGTGCGAGCTAATATTGTAGATCTTGTGGTCATCGACTCGGTTGCCGCCCTCACTCCCAAAGCGGAGATTGAGGGGAACATGGAGAAGAATCACATGGGTCTTCAGGCTCGCATGATGAGCCAGGCCCTACGTAAACTCACTGCTGTGGTGGGTAAGACTAATACGTGTCTCATGTTTATCAATCAGACACGTCAGAAGATTGGTGTGGTGTTCGGCAACCCGGAGACTACTCCGGGAGGGAATGCCCTCAAGTTTTACTGCTCTATAAGAGCGTCCATTCACCGTACCGCCTCCATTAAAAGGGGTGAGGATGTGATTGGAAATAAAGTCCGTGTGAAGGTAGTCAAAAATAAGCTAGCCCCTCCCTTTAAAGAGGCTTACGTAAGTATCGTATTTGGGAAAGGTATTGATGCGCTAGGAGACATAGTAGATATGTCGGTCGAGCGTGGACTCTTAGAAAAGAGTGGTGCATGGTTTAAATATGATGGTGAGTCCATTGGACAAGGAAGAGCTGGAGCAATTAAATATTTAGAGAAAAATAAAGATATAGCAGAATTACTTGAGTCAATATTACGAGAGGGGTTGACAACGACTCCCTAAGGTGTTATGTATATGAAGATGCTAGAGACGACGCTCTCCATTGGGCGTACTATTAATCTTGGTAATTATGAAAGTCTGCGAGTTGATTTATCCATCAAAGTAGAAATTGATTCTGACGAATATTCAACTGACCTGAAATCTTTAGAGGATGTACTCTCTAAGAACTTGGAAGCCGTTGTTTGTCGTCAATTAAATAAATCTATAGAAGATACAAATAGTGAGGAGTTTATATAATGGCGCTTATTATAGCTTTGTTTCTTTCGTTTTGTGAGCCTGCGGTTTCCTTTGAGAACGCTCTTATCCCCTGTTACGTAGATAGCGAGTGTGGACAAGGGCAGTGTTGGACAGGCGTTTGTGCAGAGACAGGGTACTGTATTGCTTATTCCAACTGTGTTTGAGTAACTATGAAGATTGCTCTCTACTCAGATCTTCATGCTCATCCGTACAACAACGGGGTTATATTAGAGCACGGTGTTAATAGCCGCGTGATGGATGCTGCGCGTGTTATTGAACAGGTGTATTCGTATGCTGCAGAGCATGAAGTAGATTACGTGGTCTTTGGTGGGGACCTATTCGATAGACGTAAGTCTATTGACGTCAACACCTACAACACTATCCACAGATTTATCTACGAATGGTCCAGGCAGGTATCATCTATAATGATACCTGGAAATCATGACCAAGCCAATAAGTCGGGCACTGTCCATGCTCTGGAGAGGTTTCATTCCACAGATTGCACGGTTATTACTCAACCTCACTGGTGTGAGCTGGTGGGTGGTGTTTACCTGTTTGGGGTGCCTTACTACGATGATGGAGAGGTAATTGCTCAGCATATCGAGGAGGGGCTGCGGGAGAAGCCGGAGGGGTTGAGACATATTCTCCTTATTCATTACGGTATTGAGGGTGCCAAGGTAGGCCCCTCTGACTACGTCTTACCTTGTGAGTTGAAGCTTCCCATGCTTCGTCTTGATGAGTGGGACATTGTTTTTAGCGGGCACTACCATATAGGTCAGCAGCTAGGGAGCAAGTTCCATTATATTGGGTCTGCGATGCAGCACAGGTGGGATGACGTAGGTTTCGAGAAGAGTTTCATAGTCTATGACTCTGAAGATAATTCTATAGCGCGTATTCCTATTGAGGCTCCTCGTTTTCTGGAGGTACGAGATAAGACAAAGAACTATGATGTATCAAATTGTTTCGTAAGGATAATACGAAACTACGATATAGATAATGATAAGAAAAGTAAGATAGAAGAGAAGTTAAAATGTCGGGGGGCATTAGCTGTTGAGTTCAGATACGAGCCTGAAAAAGTAAAAGATACTGCTTCAGAACGTATAGAGTTCTCTGAGTCTGGTGGAGATTATCAGATTTTAGATGACTATATGGCTTCAGATCTGATAGATACATCGCTGTTGGATAGGGATAGACTTCTTGATATAGGCAAGAAGATCCTTTCACAGGCGATGGATAAGATATGAATTTGTATGTTCTTTTGTTTACTACGTTGTTGGTAGCTGTGACCCCTTTAGACGCGCGAGGAGATACCACACATGATGTGGTATTTGATGCTGTTTTAGTGGACGTAGCTTTGGAGCAGTGTGGTTCGTCCACGTCAGACAGCGTGAACCACAGGCTCCTTTCTGATCTGCTTTCTATAGAGCGGGCTGCGGGTATCCCAGAAAAGTATAGGGGGATGGTATTAGCTGCTGCGTGCAGTGAGTCACGTTATAGTTCGAAAGCTCGTGGCGACGAGGGTAAAGCCATAGGTATTTTGCAGTTGTGGCCTTGGTGGGAGAGGGTGTATCAGGTAGATCGCACAGACCCCTATGATTCAGCAGATGCCTGGACTGGTCAGATAATGAAGGCGTTGCCCAAGGCTCGACGTAAGTGTGGAAAGCGGCGTGGGTTTGTGTCTGCGTGGGCTTGGGTAGCTTCGGGGCCGAAGGGTTGGAGGTGCCGGGCTCCCCGTCACTACAAGCGCCTAAGGCGGTGGCAACGGCTCGTGAGAGAGCGTCTTCAAGATTATGAAGAGTAGTTAACCCTCGTAGCTCAGCTGGACAGAGCAACGGCCTTCTAAGCCGTGGGTCACAGGTTCGAGTCCTGTCGGGGGTGTTTAGTTCGCGTTAGCTCAGTTGGTAGAGCAGGTGGCTGTTAACCACCGGGTCGCTGGTTCGAGTCCAGCACGCGGAGTTTATATCCCTAGATGGCAGAGTTCTTGTTTGACTGTTTCGATAAGCGCCGAGTGGTCCACGGTCCAGCCTGCGTATTTGCCCCCTAGATGGTCCGGGTCTCCGTCTGTCCCTTTAAGTACCCAGATTGATGCGTGTACTAGTTCGTGTATTAGACTGCTTCTACATATCTGGGTTTCTCTGTCTTTTTTTACCCAGATGGTACCTTTTGTGTGAGCTATACCTATAGCTCTGAGATTGTCGCGGTACGTACCATCCATTCGGTACCCGCGAGTAGATCGTACTTTCTCTCCCCACAAGATCATCATTTTGTGTAAGTTCTTCTTAATTAAATTGAGAGGATCGCCAAACATGTCTAACCAGTGCATATAGAATATTTTCATAGCTATAGAGACTTGTATAGGGTCGGCTGTGGAACACTCAGGCGTGACGTGCCATGCGTTTTCCCACCCAGGTAGTTTTACTAGTTGTTTATCCTTACTAGAATTACACGTGTACAGGGCGTTTCCTCCCCGTAGGGTGCCGCTCGCAGTGCAGGAACACATGAGAAGTATGAGGAAGGAAATGATGGTTCTTTTAGTGGGGGGGTTCACGAATTCCTTAGTTAATCGTGTCGTCGGTGGGCATACGAAGAAGGATACGATCAAGTTCGATGCGGTCGTGTGCTGCCTGTAAGGCTTCTTGGAAGTTCTTCACTTCGGACTTACGTAGCTCTTCAAGCATGTCCCAGAGCGCCTCATTCTCTTCTTCTAGTATTTCTATTTTGGATTGAAGCTCTGCTATTATTATCTCGGCTTTCATGTTGGACCCTTTCTGTTTTATGAATTCTTTGGGTGACTGCGGTGGCCACGTCGTACTCGGCAGAGTTTATGGTTATGTGGATATTTAGATTTTCGTATAAATAGATATTAGAAAACATGTTTTTTTTTATAAGATTCTCTATATCAGTCTTTTTAATCCTTCTATTTTCTATGTGCGCTCCTATGCCTATACCTAATGCGAATGTACATATTGTAGTAATTACGTATAGTAGCGTGTCTGGTGTGGTCTCCATATCTCCCCCGTTTTAAATTATGGTGTGGTCTGGGTCGTTTTTTGTGTCCCCTTCTTTGTAAACGGTAGGGGCGGTTAATCTCCCCTCCATGGAGATACAACCTGCGTTTATCAACCTCACTTCTACGTTCCAATCGAGGGAGAAGAATACGATTTCCCCTTTTGGGGAAACTCTTATCGGCCCGAGGATGTCACCCATAAAGACTGACTGCCCCCCTATGAAACACCCAACTGTATATTTACTAGGGGGGCTCGGTAGTTCGATTTTGGGGGGACTGGGGGCTAGTAGATTGACTGCGGCTAAGAGCATCGCTCCTAACGTAGGCATACATATCCAGAATAGAGATTTCTTTAGTATGTTGTTCTTATTCACAAATGTTCTCGTCTAGTATTTCCAGGAGGTGGGTGTACATCACCCCAGGGTCTGGTGTTAATTCGAACCACTCCCCTCCTGTGGCAACGGCGACGGGTGCCCACCCGTTTTCTAAAAATCCGTTTTCCTTGGAGGAGTTATTTGTAAATGCGTAGACGTTCAGGTCTTCTACAGCCTGGGTAGTTGCTATCAAGTCTGTTTGCTTGATGCTGGGGTCTAAGTAGCTTTGCCCTTCTTCGTCCGTGAATACGATCACTACTCTGTTAGCGTCTTCCCTCCAGGAGAATGCAAAGCTACTCAGAACAGGGCTGGAGTTGACCTTGTTCTCCCACAGTAAAAGGTCTTTGTCGGGGGGAGTGGCGGGAGTAGCTATGCTGAACAAGGATAAATAGAGGGCGTCGTAGAGCATTTCTCTACCACCACTGAGGCTGGGGGCGTCGGTAGCTAGGGTGGTTACAAAGGTTTGGAAGTCTGTAAAGTTAGTGAGGATCACTAACTCTTCTACTCCTCCGAATTTGGTAATGGGCCCAACTGCCATACCCCACTGGATGACCTCTTCGTCCGAGTAGTTAGAGGCGAACATCGTAAGAGCTTGCTTTACAGCCTCTATTTCTTCGGACATGCTCCCGGACCAGTCTACTAAGAATAGAATATCTGTGTCTTTTAGCTCTTTTCCGTCGTCTACGAGTCCGTCGCAGTCATCGTCAGTACCGTTACAATTATCGGAGTCTTCGGGTAATACCTCTCCATCACAGAATCCTGGTTGAAAAGATTCTTCCAGGTAATTACCCCACACGCCTTCTTCGCAGATGATTTCCCCAGGTAAACAAATACCTATACCACTGGTACCGTCAGGTCCTGTGTAGCATCCGGCGACTAGAGCCTCGTCTATAAGCTCGTCACAGTCGTCGTCAAACTTGTTACATGCCTCTACCTCCATCTCCATCCCTACGAGGGGGTCACAGTTGGGGTTGAGAGAGGGGTAGTAAGAGCAAGCAGCTTGGCAGGGGGAAGTTATAAACTCTATACACTCAGGTGTTTTACACTCACATGATTTAAAGCCCTGTCCGCACAGTAACGGCTCTTCTGCACAGGGGATAAGGATCCCAACCATGTCTTCTGTACAACCGCAGTCTAGATCTTCGTCTACAAGCCCGTTGCAGTTGTCGTCTAGGTTGTTGCAGATCTCTTTTTCTACTGCAGGGGCTGTGCAAGATATCCAGTTACCGGAGATGCAGTACTCCACACCACTTCCACAAGAAGTAAAACACTCTTGAATAAGATCTTCATCTACGAGACCGTCACAGTCGTTATCCAGATTGTCACACGCTTCAGAAGGAACCAGTCCGCATACCCCACAAGCGTTGGTCTGGCTCTCGTCTATCTGGCCGTCACAGTCGTTGTCTTTGTAGTCACATATCTCTTCTGTACAGGGGGTAACGCATTCCCCGTACTCGTAGTGCCCTTTATTGCAGTATATCTTTTGGGCACCAGGAAATCCGTTCTCTGTCGTACAGTCGTTTTCTCCTTGCTCAAAGACAGAGGGGTCGCATTCGAAGTACTCCTCACATTCTCCTACTTCTATCACCTGAGGAGGATCGATACAGATATCAACTATGACCGGCATCTGCCATATTGCGTCGAGCGGCGGGCAGAACCAGTACTGTGTGCGATAGCAGTCTAATGCATAAGTGTCTTCTTCTACGTCAGCGTCTTCTATAATTATATCTTCTATATATTCTTCTGTATCAGATTGTAAATAAGAGTCAGTACGTTGTTCGTGTGAACACCTAGTTAGGGACACTAGGATTAAAAGTAAAATAATATCTGCTATTAGAAAGTTAACAGATATAAGTTTTATTTTTCTGTTGTTCATGGTTAAGGCGTGGGTCTCCCTACCTATAACCATGTTCTTTTTATGTCATGTTACCGTCAAGAAATATATTATCCGTTACTAGATCCGTATATAGAGGAAAATATTCCTTCTTTATTATCTATAAGTACCGCTGCTATCATCTTTCTGTTTCCCACGTATCCTTTTCTGGCGTGCCACTTATCTTCCCCAGACAGGCTAGGCAGTTGATAGCGTGTGAAGCCCCGATCCTCCTCTATCTTTTCGTAGTGAAGGTGTCCCGTAAATGCCATGTGGTGGGCACATCGCCCCCAGTCGTGGGGAGCCTCTATTGCTGCCAATCTGGCGAGGTCGCTTGTTTTCGTAACGGCGTCACCATGGTGAAAGCACAGCAAGTTACTGTCGTATACAATGTATTGACGGCTCTGAGCGCACTTGATGGTGGTGACAGAGTCACAGTTGTTATACCAAGCTTGGAGGTAGAGGTGGAGGCTTATACTGAGGATACGGTCGTGGTTACCCGCCATCAGAACTAACTCTACAGGAGCGACTTGCCGCAGGAGGTCAATGTACAAGGTCATGAGGTCGCATCCTGTGGAGAGGATGTCAGCCATGTTCCCGTCGTTATCTTGGGGAGTACCTTTGGTGGTGGTCCCTGCGTATGTGTCAGCGTTAAAGAAGTCGGAGCCAATGCCCATAATGATTTTTTCAGGACGACCGTATTTAGTTACGTCGGCTATGACTTTCTCAGTAGAGGAGAGGAGCCTCTCTTTTGCAGTAGTACGATTGTACTCTTCTCCACACTCGTATACTCCCCCGTATTTGCCCCAGTGAAAGTCGGTTGGGGTTATGACAGCTGCGAATTTTCTGTTTGAAGGAGGGATGCTTATTTTTTGTATTTTTCCTTCTTTCCTTTTACTGGTGATGTTTTCCAGTCTGCGAAGAGTACATGCTTCGTACTCACGCCATTTCTGTGCATCTTTTTGTATTTCTTTCCACTTGTCTCTCTCAAGGCGAGTGTAGAGGGCGGCTCGACGTATCTGGAGAGCTTCTTGCGCCAGCTCTTCTTCAGATTTCGACATAATTTCTTCGGGTGTAAATGGCTCTCGGTCATGTGTAATCTCGTGAACGCGTAAATATTTTACTATCCAGTTTCTGGGGAGTTGAAATGTTCTAGCTAGTTCGTTGACTGATGCTGGATTTCCAGCGAAGTTGCTGTATGCTCTTACCAAGTCTCGGTGGACTTCGCCTGGTAATTCTATTGCGTGAGGTACTCCAGGGAGATAGGTTGTGTAGGTGTCTCGGTCCTCGTCGTACCAGATGCGCTTATCGCTTATGTATTTCTTTGATCCTTTCTTTTCTATTTCTTCTTTTTCTACCTCTGGAAGTATTTCTTCTTTTTCAAACAGGGGCTCTAATTCTATCAAGTAACCGACTTCTTGTCGGGCGACTAACCAGTGCCCCCACGGTTTTAACTCTTCTTCCTTAAAATCTAATTTGTGTCCGTGACTCTTGTAAAATGCGTTCCACTCTCTGTTTTTTATGTATCGTATAGCGGTTCTTCCTATTAGGGTAGCCGCTTCGTACCAGTGGTGGGATACGCCCTCTTCCTCTTGTTGTTCAAGAGAAAATGCCCGTACATAATTTCTTACTTCAATTACTTCTTCTTGGGAGATGTTGAACTTTTCTGAGAGCGCCTTATTATTTATTCCCACAGATAATATTTTTTCTCTGTGTTCCCTAGCTATCTGGATTAAGTTTTTTTGACCACACAAACTATGATACCTCGTTCGTGACAGCATTGTCTCGACAGGATTTTACTAGATGCTATTTGAAGCACCTAAACTTTTATTTAGTGTAGTATTCGTAGTGATTCTGTTGAATGATATTAATACTACTCAAGTAGTCTGGTTGTGTGCCTTATAGGTTGACTTTGGGCGTTGTTGGGTGGAAGATGAGGCGTAAACATAGATACTGAGGTGGGGAGGTTGGTTTGACCCAGGCTGGGACGAATAAGCTCGTAGAGAACACTTTGGCTGCTAAGGACTGTGTTAGGAAGTGGCAGAGTGTAGCTGTTATTTTATCTGATGCCTTGGCGGCATTGGATTTTAGAGATATAGAATCGAATTTAGAACCTTACTATTCTGCTGAGAAGATAGCTGAGCGGATAAAAGAAGGTAATTTAGATGAGGTTTTATCAATACTTAAAATAGGTTAGAGTTGTGGATATAACTAATATCAAACTTGATAATTTCTTAATTATTGGACACGCGGATATAGATTTAAGTAGTAGGGGCCTCTGTAGAATTGCAGGGGAGAACTCCGATGACGTCACTTCTTCAAGTAATGGTTCTGGTAAGTCTTCTATTGTTGAGGGCATCTATTGGGCTTTGTTTGGGGAGACTCTTAGAAACCTCAAATCAGCTGATAGTGTGGTTAATAAGAAGTCCAAGAAGAATTGCTCGGTGGTTTTGGAAATTAAAGAGGGGGAGACTGCGTATCGAATAGAGCGGTACCGAAAGCACTCCAAGAACAAGAATAATCTTTATCTCTATATCAACGATGTTGATTCGCGAGGTAAGGACAACCGAGAAACCCAGAAGTACATTGAGTCTATTATCGGTATGGACAAGATGGCTTTTTCTAATTCGGTTATTTTTGGGCAGGGACACAGTAAGAATCTTAAACGTTTTTCTGAGATGACGGATTCAGAGAAGAAAGAGACGTTAGAGAAGATTCTTAATTTGGAGATATTTGTCCGTTCGCATGAGCACGTGAAGGACAACCTCCGGTCGTTGGGGTCTGCGAGGCAGGAGGCTGCGCGCAGAGCGCGGGAGCTAAGTGAGCGTGTATCCTCCTGTGAGGAGAAAGTTACGCAGGCACTACACCGTGCTAGTAAATTCGATGAAGAGAAATCTATTGAGATTTCTGTACTAGAGGGGAAGAAAGCTTCTCTAGAAGAGTTAATAGGTGCTTTGGGGGGGCGGGTACGCGCGCTTGAGGTGGAGAGCGTAGAAGATGTAGAGGGATCTATTGCGGATTGTGAAGATTTTTCTAGGGCTCAAGAGTGTGATAAGCGAACTATATTAGATACTTTTGCAGAGAAGCGTAACGAACAACTTCTTATCAAGCGTGGTATTGAACGTGATATCTCGGAGCTTGAGTTACGGGTGGGTAATCTCTTAAGTGACGATTATGTGGGAGAAGAGTGTGAGTCCTGCGGAGGAGTAGTAACTTCCAAGTCCCTCCACTTGGTAAAAGAAGGTTACGAATTTAATATCAGAGATATGCAAAAGTCTCTTTCTTCTGTAGAAGGAAAACTTTCTGACCTTAGTAACAAGCGTAAGAGTAAGGTAGCCGACATAGAGGATAACATCAGAGAGATAGGGAAGATTATAGCGGAGCAAAAATCTCGTCTTAGAGATGTTACAAAGATTAGGGATAAACGTACTGAACTTCTTTTACAGATAAAGACCAAGAAGGAGTTGGTACAGGCTCACCATCAGGCTATTGAGCGGCTTGAGGCGTCTGAGAACGTCTGGGAGCAGGCTGCTTTGGAGTATGGGACAGAGTTAGAGGCGCTAGGCGTCTCTGTGACGGAGTTTGAGAAAGAGGTCGAGAAGATCGATACGGATATGAACTACTATGAGTTCTGGAAGAATGCTTTTTCCAGGACAGGTATTCGATCTTACCTGTTAGATAAAATAGTCCCCTTCCTTAACGAGCGAGTGGGGCATTACTTGGAGATCCTCACGGATGGAGGAATCGAGGCCAAGTTCAATACGGTCAAAGAGCTAGCTTCTGGAGAGAAGCGAGATAACTTTAACCTGGAGATCTCTAACAGGAACGCTGCTGACAGCTATGAAGGTAACAGCGGGGGCGAGAAGCGCCGTGTGGACCTTGGTGTAGCTTTGGGGTTCAACGACTTCGTCTCTGCTCGATCAGGGAAGCGTTTTAACTTATTGGTTCTTGATGAGGTCTTTGAAGGCGTGGATGCTGATGGTCTTTATTACGTAATCAAGGTACTAGAGGATATAGCGAGACGTAAGTCCTCTGTGTTTGTCATTACCCATCGTGATGAGTTGAAGAGTTATTTCTCCGATGAGATACTTATGGAACGTAGAGATGGTCTCAGTTATGTGAGAGAGCTAAGTGAGTAGAAATCGAAGTGAGCGTATAAATTGTATCTGTTCCAAATCGGTTAAGATTGATGATGTTATACTTGTGTCTCGGCTTGAAGATCGCTTTGATCTGAGAACTAGAAGAGAACATGCATATTGTAGAAATTGCCTCGACGGGAAGCGCATGGCATCTGTGTGGTTGAAGGGTGCGGTTATACGGGAAAGAGATCCGTGAAGGTAAGAACCCCCGCGCGTCGTGTGGGGTCTGATGGGAATACGTTTTCTTCTTGCCTTCCTTTTGGGCATGTGATAGAGAGGTACTTAGTCGTCGGTAAGGCGGCTTATATGCGCCGGAATGGCGGAATTGGTAGACGCAAGGGACTTAAAATCCCTCGCCCTTAAGGGTGTGCGGGTTCGACTCCCGCTTCCGGTACCATATTATAAATAGGAGTAAAAATGACTGTTTTAAGTCAAGTTAACGCTGAGAGATTTGCTAATTTGGTTCGAACTATATTTCCTGAGAATAGGATTTTTGATCCTATTGACTATTGGGATGTTTTCAACAGTAGGAGGGATATCCCTCTTGGGAAGCATACTTTCAAAAAGTATTTGAGTATTATTTGTGACTCTACATATTTCCCTGGTCTTTCAAGGGTTAGAGATAACAGTACTGCTCCCTATCGGTACTTTGTAGATAAAACTGGAGAAGCAGTTACTAATCTGTCCAGGTCAGCAGTGAGGGCTTCTTCAGAAGGTAAGCAGGGCTTGAGTCCGTCTATCTCAGATGAGTCGTTGATTAACTTTGCTAAAAAGATTGAGCCGTTGATGACGCTGGGTACGTGGTATCTCCCTGCCACGTTGACGAGGAAATATAACAACCGATATAAGAAGCATCTTAGGCCCGACACGCTTAAGGATTACATGTCTCAGTCTTTTCGTCGTGGTCTTTGGGGGCGACTAGAGAGAAAGGCTGGACGTAGAAATGCTCTTTCCTATCGCGTTCATACGGCTCTTTCTTTTCAAGAGAAGAGTACTCAGACTTCTACAACAAAAAATGTAGTGCAGGAAAAGGGTACCGACTCGTCGTCCCACAGTGGGGTTATATGCGCTCTTGCACTTCCATGTAGGAGGTGTACGGGGGAGAATCCAGAAGTTGCTCGCTTCTGTATGCACTGCGGGGAAGGTCTGCGGATTTCTCTCAAGGTTGTTATGCAGGAGTCAGTCTTTACTGTTCCTGTGAACATGGCGGGCCTCACTACGCCCAAGCACTTGAACGATCTCGTGAGGACGCATATAGCTCGTCACGCCGAAGTGGTTGTGGTAAACGGGGACTCGGCAGGCGAGAAGGTCTACGCAGTAACGGTTAAGGAATAGGCTAAATGGACAGGGAAAGTATTGAATCTAGTATGATCAAATCTTTGGGATATGATGCTTCTAGTTTTCTGTTGGAGGTAGAGTTTACCAACGGTAAGGTGTATCAGTATTTGGATGTTCTTCCCGATGTTTACTCTTCACTCGTTGACTCGGATTCGGTAGGTAAATCGTTTATTGCTTTGATTAAGAAGCCGGGGTACGAGCATATACAACTATGATCCATGGCCTGTTCGCGTATATCTCGTACTTGTCTATTTATTATCTAATCCTGGTGGTATTAGATTTGGTGGGCACTTTCGTGTCTTACAGAAAATCTATTATTACCAGTCAAGAGCCTTCTGAAATAAAATTCAAGGTAGACTTTAACTCAGATATAGCCGTTGCTTCTCTTATTTACCTTATATCTTATTACTTAGGTTTGTTTAGTGGCTGACTACGAAGATGTTATTGTTGTAGATTTTGACAACACTATTTGTCCTTTTCGTGACGACTTTGCGTGTGTAGGGCTCGTGCCCGGCGCTGCGGAGGGGCTTGCGCGCCTCAAGAAGGGTGGGTACCTCGTCATGATTAGCTCTGCTCGTAACAACGCGCAGTATGGCGGTGCGGCGGGCGAGGCGTATGGCCTAATGGTGCAGTTCTTGAAGAGCCAGAACCTTCTTTACGACCGGCTCGACACTGGGTTTAATGGCAAGCCTGTGGGCTATGCACACATTGATGATAAGGGTGTGGGCTGCCCTCTTACCCCCGAAGGGTGGGTGGATTGGTACAAGGTGTGCGACCTATTGGGGGTGTGACCCCTCGCGCGAGCACTGTCGTTCGTGTAACTCCTTTTGAAAAAAGGAGAATTCAGGTAGTATCCTTAATCGAGAAATCTTGACAGAGTATGTTGGAACTCCTTAACCTGCAGATATGAACTACCGTGAAGTTTTAGTGTCTGAGGCGGGGGAACATTTAGTAGGTGTTTTTAGGGCCTTGTTGGGTCTTCCTAAGTTTCAAAAATTCGTAGATAAAAACTTTGTAATCAAGCAGTACTACGACAGTACTGATGGTAAAATACTAAGAGTAGAGATAAAAGATAGAAATGATGATGAAGACGATACCTCCGACCTCACTTCGTATAACTGATATTCCTGACTCTCTGGATATTATTCCTGTTTCTTCTTCTGATCGCCGTAGGGCGGGTAAAAAAGCGAAGAGGAAGGGTTCTTCTTACGAGCGCACTTTATGTAAGTCGTTTTCTGATTTATGGGGTGCCAAGTTCTTTCGCACTCCCATGTCTGGTGGGTCCCAGCTTAAGCACGACTATAATTTGGCGGGCGACATCAGTACTCCCGACGAGACGTTTCCGTACCATGTCGAGGCTAAGAACCAAGAGGCGTTGAAGGGATTTCATACAGTATTTACATCTAGCAAGTGTCCTGTTTGGAAGTGGTGGACACAATGTAGTAGTGAGTGTCCTCCCGACAAGATTCCACTATTAGTATTTACTAAGAACTATATGCCTTCTTTCGTGATGTTGTGTAGCGAATACGCGGAGATCTTATCGCGGTTGGCTGACGAGGGTGTCGGGGGGCACGAGGAGATAAGCTCCTTTAAAGAGTTTTTGTGTGTGAGAGAGCACGTAGTGATGACACTGAAACGTTTCCTCTCTTTTAATAAAGAAATCCACAGAAGGGCAGCGAATGAGTGGTAGCACCCAAGTAGCTAGGTGCATTCATTGCGGCAAAGTACTTCTTCACTGTATATGCGACACGAACGATCTCAATAAGTAGGAATTTAGAATGACGGTAAAAAAAGCCTATCATGTGGCGATAGATATCCAGAATCTATGGTATTCTTGTAGGTATGCTTTTGGCCCCAACTACCGAGTGGATTATCGTGCGCTATTAGATTTTATTGATGACATAGCGGAAGATGGTGCGTCTGAGGTGAACGTCGTGGCGTATTTAATTGCCAGCCCTAACCACGACCAGAATAGCTTTATAAATACTCTAAAGATGTTAAATATGACGGTTAAAAAAAGGAATCTTCATTACGACGCAGAGAAGAAGCACGCCAAGAATACTAATTGGGATGTTGGTATTACAGCAGATGCTTTTTATAGGTCGGAAGATTATGACTGCTTTATTCTAATTAGTGGGGATGGTGACTTTACGTATATGACTACCCCTCTCATGGAGTACGGGAAGGAAGTTATTGTTTGTTCTTTTGAGAATGCTCTCAGTCGTAATTTAGCGAACTCTGCCGATCGAGTTTATTACTTGGAAAAAGACTTAGTGTACGATCCTAAGCTTCGCTATGAAGAGCGCCAAAAAGAATATGAAGATGCCTAGTGGATGTTAACAGCCCTGGCCTATCTAAAAAACAGTTAGAAGCTCTCCGTATGGAGAACTTGGGGGTGTGGTGCGCGGTTAACGAGTTTAATGTTGACCACAAACCTTTTACTTTTAAGGGTCGTAAGTTTTTAAAAGATATATATCTTTGTGATAACCCTGTCATCTCTGTACGCAAGTGTACCCAGGTGGGTCTTACGATTTGGATGATTCTAAAGGTTTTACACCAACTTAGGTATTGTCAGTCTATTGGCAGGAAGATAGCTCGGAAAGGCGGTTTTTACTTTCCCGTTTTTGACTCGGTGGCTAAATTTTCTAAGGATCGATTACGCCCTCTTATTTATGGAATTCCTGAATTTAGAGAAACTATCTCAGGGCCTCCGAGTATTGATCTTGTTCAGTTCGGGAACAGCTCTCTCTACCTGTCTTACACGGGTGGTGTGGCGTCTATGGACTCTACTCCCATGGACATCTTGTGCTTGGACGAGGTGCGTCTCATGCAGACGTCGACCATCAATCAGCTTGAAGAGCGGTTGAGTGGTTGTATGGACCCGTCTTTATACAAGATTTCTACCGCAGGTTACCCTAACGACGCCATTGATAAGTCCTTTATGATGGGGGACCAGAGGTACTGGCACACTAACTGTAACTGTTCCGATGGCATTATTCTCCCTGATAGCTTTCCTGAGTGCATCGGGCAGCGGTCCAACACTAAAAGTGGTAGGCCAGAATATTTTTATCGTTGCTCTAAGTGCGGTAAGGAAGACTTAGACCCCCAAGCTGGAGGTTATGTAACCCATAACCCTCACTCAGATCATGCTAGTTTTCATATCCACCAAATGCTATCCCCAGCTAAGACGGCCAAGAATATCTGGGAACGGTATATGACCACCGATAACCCTAAGGAGTTCTGGAACGCTACTTTGGGCAAGCCTTACGTAGATGAGGATAATATTGGTGTGACGGATGACGAGCTTAATGGGTGTATAAATACTGACGTTTCATGGGGAGGAAAAGTAACTAATACGTGTATGGGTGTCGACCAACGTTCGGGTAACATGCATGTAATTATTGCCAAGATGGTAGATAATAAGAAGCGCTTAGTTCATATAGAAGTCGTAGATAATCAATTAGATAAATATAAGGAAGCTGGTAAAATTGTTACTCCGTTTAAACGTTTGTATTCGTTGATGCAGGAGTTTGATGTAGACCTGTGTGTTTTAGATGCGTTACCTAATGCCAATGAGGCAAAGGATTTTGCGCGGGCGTTTCCTAAGCGTGTGTTTCTCTCTTATTACAAAGAGAGCACGGACATGGTGCGTTGGTCGGACAAGAAATCTGGTGGTAAGCAGTCGGAGAAGCCGCACAGTAGACGCAGTAGTGAAGATCTGAAGTTCAAGTGGGTGGTGTTCTTAGATCGATATAAGAGCATTGACTATTGCCTTAGGCAGTGGGTAGACCGACGTGTAGAGTGCCCTAATCCCAGAGGGTTGATTCAAGAGGTTCGTAACGCCAAGACCGGGCGTTATGAGCCGTGCTTTGTGTGTGAGGATGAGCTTTTCAAGCATATGAAAGCTATTGTTAGGGAGCTTGTGCAGAATAAGCGTGATCCTACTAACTATAGATATAAGTGGAATTATCTTGGCTTAGATCCTCACTTACTCCACGCTTGGAATTACTGCTGTGTTGCGTTAGAGCGAAAGAAGAGGTCTTTTGCGTTTGATTTCGTATAGGTAGATAATGGCACGTAAACCAGTTACGTCTACGGACGACTTAGAAGAGGTCGGGGGGAAGACGAGTCTCGTAGTTAATACAGAGCGTTCTGTGGAGTTGCGTCGTATAGAGGTCATTAGGCGTAGATTGCGCGGGGAAACGATAATTGCTATAGCTGACACCCTTGGGTGCTCTGTAGGCACCATAAATAACGATATTAAAGCAATCAGGGATTCTAACGCAGAGCTTGTTTCCCAGTTTAGTCAAAAAGATTATGTTGGAGAGACCCTTCAGACTTTTCAGAAGATAGAAGAAGAGGCGTGGCGTCAGGTCTTTGCGTTAGATGTGGGAGACTCTAGAAAGGCCAAGTTCCTGGATTCTATTCGTTCTACCCGTAAAGAGGCGATAAAGCTTTTACAGAGCAGTGGGCTTCTCCATAAGGAAGCAGAAAAAGTTGAAGTTCAGGTTACTTCAGAAGTGATTAACACTTGGTCTTCGGACCAAAAGATGCTGGTTGCAGACGCTTTAGTTGAGGCGGCCATCATTGATGTAGAGGTAGCCGAGGAGGAGGAGGAGTTTAACTCTCTCCCTTCTCGGGATGAAGATTTACAACTAGATGATATAGCTGAGTTTTTAGACGACTAATGACTAAAAGATCGTTTATAAAATGGGTAGGTGGTAAATACCGCAGTATTTATCAGATATTACCTTTCTTCCCGAAAGAGTATAAAACTTATTACGAACCGTTTATGGGGAGTGGTGTAGTTTTTTTTAATGTTCAGCCGTATGAGGCTGTTTTAAGTGATAGAGAGTTTTCTCTAGTAGATGCGTTTAGGGCGGTTAAGAGAAATGTATCTTTGGTAGTAGAAGAACTAAGTTCTTTCGTTAATAACGCCGAGTCTTATTATAAGATAAGAGAGGAGTTTAATAATTCTACAGTAAGTGTTCCTGGCAAGAGGGGTGCCCAGTTTATTTACTTAAATAAGTGTGGGTACAACGGACTGTATAGGGTTAATAAAAAGGGACAGTTCAATGTGGCCTTTGGGAAGAGAGAGGGCAGTCCTCACAAAGACTTTATGAATCTTAAGGGTTGTAGTGCAGCACTTCGCAATGCAACGGTTATGAATTCAGATTATAAAGAGATATTAGATCTTACACGGAGGGGGGATTTTGTGTATATGGACCCCCCCTATCACAAAGAGACTAGTAAATCTTTTGTGGGTTATAATTCTAAAGAATTTACTGAACGCGATCACGAGCGTTTGGCGCTGGAGTGTGAGTTCCTTACAAAGCGCGGTGTAATGTTTGCTCTTAGTAATAGTAATACTGATTTTATTTTAAATTTATATAAAAAATATAATATATACCCTATATATACAACACGAACTGTGTCATGTGACATAAATAGTAGATTTCAGACCAAAGAAATCTTAGTGACTAACTACAAGAAGGATAGTAGTGAAACTAGCTGAAAGACATAGGCTAAATCCCCGGAAGAAGAAAGAGAAAGAGAGTGAGAAAGGTACTTCTCCTTCTTCAGTGAAGCTGCGACGTAAAGGTAGCACTGAAAATACTGCGGTTTTATATCTTAACAAGAGTGTATATGCGGACTCTGCGAGTTCTTCCGACGAGAGCGCTGAGAGCTTTCTTAAGAGGATTAATGACGAGTATTCGTTAAATATGGAGAACGATGCCGATCTGTTATTGGCTGAGATATTTAAGCGTGGCTGGAAAGTACGTCATATAGAATTGTCGATAGGCAGAATGTATTTAATAAGATTTTTCAGGGACGTTGGTGGAGATAAATCCAGGGCTATTCATAAGAAAGATAAGAGTATCAAAAAGCTTCTTTTAAGAGCGTTAGAACATATACTACAGGAAGAGAGTGGTAGATATTCTCTTCGGATGCGTCGTCAGCAACGTTCTAGGAAAGATTTAGATAAGGAATAAATTATGGGACGCGCACGGGTGAGGTTTGGCCCTTTTTCGTTTGATACGCGAACTGGGACAGTCATTGGTTCCCATACCTATGATAATTTACAACAGGTAGATAGTACTGGGGGAGAATTAATATTCTCCAGTTTAGGTGGGGACGTTTTTGCGCCTAGTATGGATACCAGTCTACCGTTAGCTGTAGAAGAAGATGCGCGAAATGCAGCGGCTCGGTCTTCTACAGCCGACCAGTTTGGCTATAAAGGTGTTGAAGAGGTGTCGCCCCCAATTCCTCCTCCGGTTAGAACTTTGACAGTAAAGTCCAGGTACGCAGCCGCACACGCTGCGTCAGCTACTGTTAGTGGGACTGCCAAGATAGTGGGCGATAATGGATCTGCTATTATTTTTCGTAATACAGACGCCACCACGCATACGTTTACTACCGATAATACTAAAGATGAGGCCGCTTCTACTAACCTTCTTATTGGCACTCTTGGTGTAAATACTCCTGCTTTGGCAGCTGAATCTATGCATTTAGCGTTTTCATTAGCTATTGCGGCTGGCACTTTAAAAATGACACTTACTCCTGCGGTATATACTGATGAAACTGAGCTGACTTTAGCTCAGAATGTAATTGGTAGAGCTGGTAATACTTTAGTTACTGTTCCCTCTCCAAATGGTATTTTTGTTATACAAAATCTTGTAGATATAGCGGCTACAGCCAGTATTAGAGGAAATTCTTCGTTTGCTGGTACTAATGCCACTACTCTTAACCTTATAAATACAGACCTCAGTCCCTACCCATTTACTACAGATAATACTAAAGATGAGACTACTTCTACTGCGTCCCTTATTGGAACTAATGGGGTTAATACTCCAGCTTTAGTAGCCGAATCTCTTCATTTAGCGTTTTCATTAGCTATTACTGCTGGCACTTTAAAAATGACACTTACCCCTGCAGTATATACCAATGAAACTGAGTTACTTTTAACTCAGAATGTCCCTGGGGCTGCTGGCAACACTTTAA
>Ga0098052_1000231_pt1 | contig 34263 bp, 22 predicted proteins | sample 15_taG_FD_81591 | JGI IMG/M metagenome (GOLD analysis project Ga0098052, IMG submission 81591) | Marine viral communities from the Subarctic Pacific Ocean - 15_ETSP_OMZ_AT15312 metaG | ecosystem: Environmental > Aquatic > Marine > Oceanic | place: Pacific Ocean | collected 2015-01-18
CCTGCCGCAGGGCATCAACACCAGTTACTAATTTCTTTGAGTTGACTTCTACACCAAACAGAAAAGACCTTGGTGCAGTGCAACATAGTGGATTAGTTGAAAGGGTGAGTGTAGGATAATGGGGTTTTTATTGGCGGGAAGAGATACAGCCGGTGGATTAATACTGCCGGATATGAGTGCACCCAACGTTTTGTGTAATGGTGCACCTATCGCTGTCTTAGGAAGTTCTGTTATTCCACATGGTTGTTCTGATTGCCCTCATGGTCATTGGCAAAAGATGATAACAGCACAAAATAGAAATGTATTTGTAAGCGGCATGCCTATATGTAGAACAGGGGATATAGCAGGTTGCGGACATCCGGGTGTACCCGGTTCTCCAACTGCTGGACACTAGCTATGACATATACACCCGGATTTGATCACGTCACTTTTGACACCACTGGTGCCACCATACCACCAATTGGTTTAAATAAAGAACAAAAAGATCTTTATAAGTTTGGCATTGTAGGTGCAAGGCGGGGAAGACAGCTAGAATCCAGACATTCTGGCGCGTATAAATGGGGACAAGCGGTTGCGGACGGTGATTCTTACTTTAATTTAATGAAAGCAAAAAGTGATGACGAGTTATATCCATTTAAAAACCCATCGATGGACGACCTATCAAAAACTAAATCTGCTCTATCAGATTATATTGCTAAAGCAGATGCAATAATTGGTTATAATGCGTCTATTTCTTTACCGGGCGGTATACCCCCATCCTCATTAGAATTAATACCAGACAGCATTGTTAGCCATTATTCAGCAGTTAAAACCCACTTAGTAGAACTAAAAGATAATATGTTTGGTTCTGGTGTTCAAGTGGGCAATAATGTCTCTAGAAATATGATACAGCATACTTCAATGCTATCTGGTGTTGACCAGATAAATGATGGACAATATCCTGCCATGGCAGGTATAAATGGGATAATGAGTTCTAGTAATCAGATTATTAATGGTCTTGGTCAAAATTTTAAGGACATGGCAGATAACTTGTTAAGTTCTGGTTTAAATGAAGAAAGTGGAACTTTTCAAAATTTAACTGGGCAATTACTTAAGGGAGTTGAAAGCGAATTCACCAGCGTTCTAGATGGTGTCGATTTTCCGGGAATAAATCAGGCAAAAGGTTTAATCACTAATGGTCTAGGTGGAATACAAACAGAATTAACGAATGCTGTTAAAGGCGCACTTGGCGATATGGGGTCAATTGACATAAGTGATATGAGTTCACTAGTGACTGACTTTACAGGAAATATTACGGGATCTTTAGAAAATGTTGTTGGTGATATATCTGGGTCATTATCAGGACTTGCCGGTGGTTTACTTGGAAATGCCAGCGGTCCTTTGGGGGGTGTTCTTGATGGTTTAACAGATAATGTTTCTGGAATGGTTGAAAATGTTCTCAGTGGTTCATTCGGTGGATTTGATAATATCCTAAGTGGTGGATTTGAAGGTGTGGTTGATAATTTTTCTGGTGCATTTTCCTCAATTTTGCCCGGTGGATCTGATAAAATAGGTGATATAGCATCCAATTTATTGGGTGATATGGTTAATTTCGATATACCCGGTCTTGGCGGTGTTGGTGATTTAACAAATATATTAAGTGATTTTGCACCCGCTGATTTAATTGGAGGAGTGATTGGAGGAGAATTTGGTAGTATTGCTGGGGGTATTAATAGTGCTCTTGGCGGATTAGTTAGTGGAAATATCCCCGGTCTTGGTGATATGGTTAGCGATGTAACATCGATGATTTCTGGAGACATGGGATTTTTAACTGATGGAATGGATCTTGTTGGTGATTTTTCTATGGGTGGCATGCTAGATGGGATGATGGGTGATTTCTTTGGTGGAGAAGTTATGGATATTGTGGGTATTGATCCAATAAAAGCACTTGGTGGGGCAATTCCCGGAATTGGTGTGGCTCCAGCAGTTATGTGTGGTTTGGGTGGAATTGGTGGTGGTGCACTCGGAGGAATTGCCGGTGGTGCAATGGGAGGTTTGGGCGATGTCGCGTCAGGAGCACTTGGTGATTTGGCAGGCGGTCTTGGTGATTTAGCGGGCGGTCTTGGTGACTTAGCAGGTGGTGCACTTGGCGGTCTTGGTGACTTAGCAGGTGGTGCACTTGGCGGTCTTGGTGACTTAGCAGGTGGTGCACTTGGCGACTTGGCAGGTGGTGCACTTGGCGGTCTTGGTGATTTAGGGGGATTAACCGATTTGGCAGGAGGAGCACTGGGTGATCTGGCAGGAGGACTTGGCGATATTGCTGGTGGTCTAAATAATTTAGTTGGAGGAGCCGTAGGGGATATAACAAGCGGTCTTAGTGACCTTGCAGGTGGCGCACTGGGTGATGTTATGGGTGGTTTAGGTGATCTTGCAGGTGGTGCATTTGGTGATCTTGGTGATTTGGCTGGTGGAGTTATTGGCGATCTTAATGGTGCACTAGGCGACTTGGGTTCATTTGCTGAAGATTTTGCTGGTGGTGCACTTGGCGATTTAGCAGGTCTTGCTGGTGGTGCGTTTGATTCCCTTGGGGGTCTTGGTGATCTGGCAGGAGGTGCGTTGGGTAGTATAGATTCTCTTGCCGATGGTATTGTTGGTAACTTAACAGAATCAATAGGTGGTGCACTTGGGGATATGGCAACTGTTGGTAATTTAACAGGAATTCTTAGCGGAGATATCAGCGTCAATACCATAGTTCAGGGCTCTTTTGAAAATGTATTAACAGATTTGCAAAACACAGCAGGTGGACTTTTAGATGATAAGGTTGGAGAAATAACAAACAATATTAGCGGAAAAATTAACACGGCCGCTGGCACGTTGGTTGAAGGAATACAAAACAGTATTAAGGAACAAATCACTTGATTAATGCAGACTTAAATAATAAATTTTGGAATATTGACATCATGGGGTCATGGATGGAAATGGGAATGGCTATACTTGCTTTGTTTGCTGGTTTTGTTATGGTATACCCGATAGTGAAAATGATTGTGACCAAAAAATTGTATAAAAAATGGAACCCCACATGCAATCACTTTAGAGAAAAAAATCAAAAAATACAAGATAGTTTAGCAGAGTTAAGAATAACTCTAGATTGCGGTCGTGCCTGTCTTTTACAATTTCATAATGGTGGAACCTATCTTGATGGTACTAGCATCAAGAAATTCTCTCTGACACACGAGTCGTGTGATATAGGTGTTTCTGAAACTTATAGAGAGCGCCAAGATACATTAATGACTCAATATTTGGATCTCTTAAGTATATTATCAGAAAATGATGCCTGTCCTAGATTAGTTAACGATTTAACGGATAGCAGTTTTAAAAGACAATTAGAAAATGCTGGGTCTGTAATATTTGCTCTTTATCCTGTAAAAAATGTTAGGGATAATAACACTGTTGGTATGATTTTAATTGAATGGACGGATTGGAACAAAATGGAACACATAGGTGATGATATTATAATATTATCAATGGAAGAAGGGTCAAGAAAAATAGAACCATACTTGCACCGGGGTCGAAATGTCTAAATACACCGATCTAGATTTTAATTTCTTTAGGCATCCAAGTAGTGGAGACATTATTTTAAAACATAATGAGGAAGCAATTAGAAATTCACTACGTAATTTAATAATGACATCTAAATATGAGCGACCTTTTAGAGACAATTTATATTGTAACATAAGAAGATGCCTATTCGAACCCATTACACCCATGACGGCATATATTATTCGGCAAGAAATTATAGATATTGTTAAACAATACGAACCAAGAATACTCTTGCAAAAAGTTGCAGTTGTCTCAGATAGCGATAGAAATTTTTACTCGGTGTCTATATATTATAGAGCAATTAATCAACCAGATACTCAAAGAGTTTCACTACAATTAGAAAGATTGAGATAATGGCACGAGATTCTAATATTAGAGTTAGTTCATTGGATTTTGATGGAATCAAAAATAATCTTAAAGATTATCTTAAAGGCCAGAGCATATTCCAGGATTATAATTTTGATGGATCTGCACTTTCTACCCTTTTAGATATATTGGCATATAATACCCATTACATGGGATTTTATAATAACATGGTTGCCAATGAAATGTTTATGGATAGTGCCGTAAAAAGAAGCTCTGTTGCATCAATTGCAAAGCACCTTGGTTATCAACCCGGCTCCGCATCATCACCCAGAGCCTTGGTGGATATAGTTTTAAGTGCTCCCGGATCCGATGTCATACTACCAAAAGGTACGAGATTTAGTATTTCTGATGGTAGAAATAACTATAATTATGTAAATTTACATGCAGTCACAGTGGATTCAGATGCTAATGTAAATGATTTAAATACACCCCATATCACTAGTTTAGTGCTTTATGAAGGCGCTATAATGACCCAATCATTTGTCAATGATAGTAGCCAACTGGGGCAAAAGTTTATTCTACCTCAGAAAAATGTAGATAGAAGTACAATCGTTGTAAAAGTACAGAAATCGGTGGCTGATTCCACTGGTTATAGTGATGGATGGGCAGAGGCAACAGATATAACAGAAATTGGTCCCACTTCCAAAATTTATAAAGTTGTTGAAAATACAAGCGGGCGATTAGAAGTCCGATTTGGTGAAAACGTTTTAGGAAAGGCACTTGATCATGGAAATCTGATTACGGTAGAATACCTAATCACCACTGGACCAAATAGCAACGGCGTTGGTGCGGCAGACAGATCCACAAACAGATCATTTTCGTCTTCGTCTGGTTTAATTTCAGAAGTTAGAGTGGTATCTGAAGCACAAGGTGGGTCACTTCGAGAGCCTGTGGATTCCATTCGATTTAATGCACCTATGTTTTTTGCCTCTCAAAACAGGGCAGTAACAGCAGCCGATTATAAAGCAATACTACAAAAAGAATTTCCCTCTCTTGCATCACTCAATGTTTATGGTGGAGAACTGGCAAACCCACCAGAATATGGCAGGGTGTTAGTTGTTGTTAAACCAAATTCTGGAACAAAAATCACTGATAATACAAAAAGAGAAATAGAGAATCTGATTTTAAATTCTAAAGGTATTGTTGCCATAAATGCAAAAGTTATTGATCCAACATACGTGTACATGAAGATAACATCTGATATCGAGGTTGATACAGATATGACTACATTAACACCAGATGAAATTGTTGCAATGGCAAAAACTATTTTGGTTAGTTATGCCAATGATGAATTAGAAAGATTTGAAAGTGGTCTAAGATTTTCAAAACTGGTTAAAATGATAGATGATGTGGATCAGGGCATTTTAGGAAATCAAACTAATATATCACTTGAATATAGACTCAACCCAAGTGTTGGTGTGAATTCAACTTATAGAATTTCTATTTCTAACCCAATTCATCATCCGCACGACGGACATAAAGCCGTGGTTAGAACAAATGAATTTACCTATAAAGATAGTGCTAATGTTACACAATCGGGTATAATAGAAGACGATGGTAAATTTAACCTTGTCTTGAAAAAGAAAATTGATAACGGTTTGTACGAAAAAGATAAAAATATAGGTTCCATAGATTATACTAACGGTATAATATTTGTTGATAGAATTAAATTTATGTCTACCGGTTCTTATCCAGAAATCAGATTTGCTATAAATCCGGATACACAGGATATTTTAAGTATCAATGACGTTATTCTTATCATTGATGAAAATGATCCTACTGCATTAAGTCTAACGGCATATGCCAGCCCGGGTGGTCGACTCGTTGGTACTTCTACTTCAGAAAAATTAACAAAGACAAGAACAAGTATAACTGGTGACATTACCCCAGATCTTTCTGGTGGATTGGGTGGGGGTATTAGCAGCAACTGATGGCGATACTTCCACACAATTTGAATTTACCACCTTCTGGCGGCTCCGATTCGGATGATGATCCATTCGATATTAATGATCTTTTGAATCAACTGGCTGAGTTTGATGGTGGTGATGACCCTCTCCCAGTCCAACCCCCGTCAGTCAATATTGTATTCCCCCAAGTGGACAGGGAACGTGAACAACCAATTTCACCATTTATAAAATCTGGATTTCCTGAATATATCGCCGTTGACCATTCCACATTTACCGACTTTATCAAGGCTTACTATGAGTGGTTAGAAAAGTCTGGCAATCCAACTTATATTTCAAGAAGATTCGGTGAATACATTGATATTGATGAAACCTTAGACGGTTTTATACCATATTTTTTAGCCACATATGCCCCATTTTTACCAGATGAATTGCAAAGCGGTGCTGATTTAAGAAATGTCATACCAAGTATGATAGATTTTTATCAGAAAAAAGGAACAAAGGATTCTCTTAAATTCTTCTTTAGAATGCTGTATAATGTAGATATTGAATTATTTTATCCAAAATTAACTCTTATGAAAACATCTGATGGACGGTATGTCGAAAGAAGTGTTATAAAGGGCAATATTTCTGGTATGACAGCCGGTAGATGGATAAATTTAAATGGTAGACCAATAAATCAATATCACGATAATAAATTGATAGCATCTGCTGCAGTTGAAAGTGTGCAATGGGTCTTAGAAAAAACTGGACCAATGTATAATATTCAGATATCAGATGTCTTTGGTGCATTTAAAGAGGGCAACCCCGCCATTATTTCTGATTCTGATAATAATGATATAAGTGTGGATATTGTTCCTACCATCGGATTCCTTAATGTATCTACTGGTGGAACAAACTATAAAATTGGTGAAAGCATTTCAATAACAGGAACGGGTCCAGCAGCAGACTTTATCGGATTTAAAGGAGAAATCAGTGCCGTTAATTCTTCTGGTACTATTACCGGGGTAAAAATTATTGATGGTGGTGTTAGAGCAAGTGGAAAAATGGGTTCTACATATGCTATATCAATTAATTCAAGAGAAGGAGATGGTGCAACCCTAGGTGTGTCTGGTGGTTATGGTTCCATGAATTTAACTCCATATTATGAAGGTGAAGTAGGCAGATTATCGTCTGGTAGTTTTATACAAGACAACTTTTTCTATCAAGAATTTTCATATGTTATTAGAACTCAAAGAGGAATTTTAGAATATATTGATTTATTAAGAAAACTTGTACACCCCGCAGGGTTAAAACCATTTGGTCGATATCTGTTAACTTATAATGATTCTACTTCACTATCATATGAATCTGGTGGTCCGACAAGATATGAAATGCCGCTTATCGGTCATTATTCCCCATATACTTTTGGAACAACTCAAAATTTAAGATATAATGTTGACGGTGTGGATTTGTATCCAATTGGGTTTAATGGTCAAACAGGAACAATAGCAGATTTTACTGGAGTTGTCGCCGAAGCCGGATCCGATCCACATGTTGTTGGCATAACTGGGGCACTTGGTTCAACTCTTGGGGGTGCTTTGGGTCATACTATTGGTGGTGGTTTAGGTGCCGTTGGAATCTATAATGATGGTGGAACCGGATATTTAAATAGAGCAGATTTTTATGAACAGTATGAAATATTTGCGGGAGGCATTTCTGGTCCTACCTTTAGTGGCTATACCATGGGCTGGTCTGTTTATCCGCATCCCGCACATAGGGGTGCAACCCACATCCTTGGTGGAATGTCCATGGGTTGCACTTTTACCCGATTGGGTATTGATCCGAACCCACCGATCTATTCGTCTGGGCAAGTTAGCGAGGGTGATATAATTGTTCAATATCCGTGGGATTATGCTCCCGCCGCTGTTGGTATCGTTGTGTCGATTACCAATTCTGCCTTTTGGGCCCTCTATCCAAATTTAATCGTTGATCAGATCACAACCGAACAGCCTTTTGTAACCACAACCGCCCCCGGTGTACAACAGGGCACGGTTGCAATCTATAATTCTTCTGGTGCAACCGTTTATCAATCTGAAGGTGGCCTCGATCGCGATCGCATGCATGGCTATGATATAAACCTCGACCCCAAAATGGCATATATACAAATAGGGGACTTTATTAGGGAGATGCCAGCATAATGCGTCAGCTATTTAAAACACATATGTTAGATAAACTTGCCAAATCATTTAGATCTGGCGAAGACGGTGCATATTTTTTATATTTTGGTAAGCCTCTTTCATGGTCAGACGAAAATTCCCCACCCACACCAGTAGAAACCACAAATGAAGATATTGGTATCTGGGAAAACATGCTTGGTGCCAAAAGGATCTCATCTGTTAAAGTAATATTCATGACGGATAAACTTAGCCACGCAAGCGGGATGACTATGGCCGCCGCACTGAGTGATACTGATTATTTTAGTGATAGATTTATCTTTAAGACTGATGAAGGATATGTTTATAAAGTTATTAAAAATGGCAATGCTTCGGGGGCACAGACAAGTGGTGAATTTACTAATAATTATACTACAAATACATTCGGAAATAACGATGACTCGTATGACTATAAGTTAATGTACAAAATTCCTGACAATTTACAGGAATTTATTACAGATACACACATCCCCATACTTGAAGTGGATGTTGTTTCCGGTCTTCAGACTAGATACAATGATGAAAGACAATTTAGATATAATGTAAAAACTGATGCTGTTGACGGTGCTCTAGATACCATTAAAATTGATAATGTACAAAGTGGTGGTACATATTCAATGTCAAATCACTTGACAGCAGAACCCTTTACTCAAAGACCTGATCGAGATACAGGGTATCTTCTTTCTGATTCGGTTACTGTATCTACCACAGAAATACAACTGGCAGCTAATGAAACTATGAATGGTGTTTTTAACAATGCATCCATTGTAGATGATACTTATAATGGATATGCTTTTTATATAAAATCAGGAGCAGGCGCAGGCTCCGTTAGAAGAATCACTGATTATGTTGGTGCATCTAGAACAGTTACACTATCCCCGGCACTTGACATCGCACCCGATCTAATAGGTGAGTTGAACCCGTCTAGTTATTTTATTTGCCCGTTTGTGGGTATTACCGGAGATGGTTATGCTGCATCAGCAATTGGTATTGTCAATAGCGGCGATGCAACTCTTGATGAAATCGATATTATTAATCCCGGTTACGGATATACCAAAGTAAGAGCAACTGTTTCACCGGTGGTGGTAGGCGATAATTACACTTTAACACCGCATATCTCACCAAAAGGCGGACATGGTTTTAGCCTTTTAGATGAGGTAAGACCGACCAAAATGCTTGTTGTTGTTAGAATTCAGAAGGATGAAGAGGGAACAGCACCCATTTTTAATGATTATAGACAATTTGGTATATTGGCAGACCCCTTAATTTCTGCCGGATATGCCAATGAAGGTCTAGTTGCAGGTAAGTATGATACAACATCTACACTCATGAGTGTTAGCGCACCAACTGGCGGCATTTTCTTCACTTCATCTTTCCAAAACGGCGATCTTGTTATAGGAAAGGAAACCAATGCATGTGGAACAGTTAATACAGCATCATTGGGTGGGTCTGAACAAAAAAGCATGCTTTTAAATTTAAAAGACCTTAAAGGCAATTTTAAAAATAATGAAGAAGTTTTGGGAATCAGAAATAAAGGTTTAAATACATGGAACAATTCCCTAGTGGGTTCCGGTTTTGTGGCATATCAAGAACCAACCGTGCCAGCCACTGATAGAACATATAGAATGACAGTTTCTGCTGGAATCACCAGTGATAGCGTCCTAAATAGGGATAGCATATTAAAAGACACATTAATTTCTGGAGCAAGTGGAGCAACTGCAAATATCGTACAATGGACACCATTTTTCGGTGCTACAGGTACTTCCGGAAGTGTTTTGATATCAAATGTGATAAGAGAATCAAATTCTGGTGGAACTTTACCATTAAATGGTTTTGTAAACAATGAAACTGTAACTATTGGTGCTTCCACTTACACTATAAATAATGTTAAAGGACCAGAACTTGTTAAAGGCTCTGGTCGAATTGTCATAGCAGAAAACACCACCCCGGTGGTGAGGACTTTCGAACAAGAAGAAGAAATCAGATTTTTCATTGATCTGTAATGGAGTAAATAATGCCAGCATCTCAATTAACAACTCTATTTAATACAAATCCTTACTATGATGACTATAGTGAAGATAATGGGTTTTTAAAAGCCCTGTTCAAGCCCGGTGTTGCTATACAAGCCCGGGAATTAACGCAGTTGCAGTCTTTTCTTCAGGTTCAACTTGAAAGAATCAGTAGCAATATTTTCGAAAATGGCTCTATTGTTGCTGGTGGTGGAGTTGCTGATTTTAGATCGAACTATATTAGAATCGAGGAAACTTTAACTGATAGTGAACTTAGTTCACTAATTGGGGTTAAAATCTATTCCGGTGATATCGTCGGAAGAGTGATTCAATTCATTAAACCAACCGCTGCACAGGTAGGCACGGATGATGATCACCAAATATTAATTTATTCTAGTGAAACAGCGGGTGCTTTTGCTTCTGGTGTGTCTGTTGGCACGACTGGTCCAGATCATCCGGGTATAACAGTTATTCCTAATGCAACCGGCACTGATGCCATCAGTGTAACAGTCGATGATGGCATCTATTATGTTAATGGTTATTTTGTTAAAGCAGCAAAACAAACAATAACGCCTTATGCGGTTAATGAAATTGGTGCAAGAATATTCAAATCACCTTCTGCTGCTGTTGGTTTCAGAGCAAAAAATGAAATTATAACTGATCAGGCAGATCCATCTCTCAGAGATCCCGCATCCGGTTATTATAATCACAACGCCCCTGGCGCAGATAGATTTAAAATTGATTTAGAACTGTCTTTTATCGGGTTCACTGCTGATATAGGAAATGCTTCTGGATTATCATTTTCTGATTATGGGGACTCACCATTTGTTGAATTGGTCAGACTTGTTAATGGTACGGCAACCAAAAAAGTAAAATATACTGATTATAACGAAATTGAAAATACTCTTGCCAGAAGGACATATGACGAAAGTGGAAATTATACTGTAACACCACCGGCTGCATCCGTCTATCCGCATTCGACATTTTTCACTCCTCCGGACGATACTAATAAATTTGCCCTAGCAATCGCCCCTCACCGATCATACGTTTCTGGATATGAAATGGACCTCATTGCACCATCGTATTTGGAAATTGATAAAGCAAGAGATAAATCTAAGGCTTTTAATGAAATCTTAGAAACAAATCTCGGTCAATATTATTATGTTAGCTTGGAAACTGATAGCGACAGAGAACCAATTTTGGGAGAAGCAGCTGATGGCGGTGTTGCTGAATTAGACGACGATATAGGTTTAGACGGAACTGACAAATATAATGCACCTCACACAGGTCAACTATGGGGTGCATATACAGTTGATGAAAATGGGTCTAAAGTGCTCAGCAGCACATTCCAATTTAAGTGTTTTGGTAATCACGAAACCATTGATGAAACACAATGTATTAAAATGCACGCGTTTAATTATACACCCGGAAACACTACTGGTGCACCCAGCATCGTGCATCCAGTTCGGTGGGAAAACATCACTGACACTGAGCCCTTGATACTCAACGCCTCAGAAAATGGTTCACCCTTAGGATTTTATCTTAAATCTGGTGGAGGAAATACTGGAGGAGCACCAGATTCTACTGATGGCAATGGCGATTTAATTTTCCCGGTTTTAAATGAACGACAAATAACAGAAGATGGCATTGTTAAAACTAACAGTCATAACAGCACTATAATTAGAACAGTCATGCTTAGACACCCTGTAACTGCCAGTGAAGCTGGTGGCGGGGTATTCGTTTTTGATGGTAGTCAGCCTACTGATGGAACCGATCTGCCTTATGTTTCCGAGGTCAACACCACACGGTTTACTGTAATAATGGGGAATGATGCAACGAATACTGATAACCCGTCTAGATGCACCATATTATCACCAGATAAGTATACGATCGCTACCACTTCGACTCCTGTGAATACCTTGACATTAACAACACTTAATAATACCGGTGATGAAGATTTTTCTGGTGTTGTGGGTCAAGTTATCACAATAATTGCAACTGTTAGAGATGACTCTGTTAGCAGACCTGATGGGGATCAGATCTATAGATCTATAACTAAAAACACTGATAAAACAGTTACTATATCTCGAAATGAAACATATAAAGATGGAAATGGAAATCTCACATTTTATCTTAAAGATGCCCATTTAATTTCTGTTAAATCGATTGTGGATAATCAATCCGGAATGGGTGATAATGTTTTTAAAATGTCTGATGCCATAATTGATGATGGGCAACGCGATGATAGAATGATGCTAGCATCAGTTACAATTCCCATTACCAGCCTAAACGGCGATGGTGATCTCGACGATAAAGATTATCGAATTCAAGTCACATATAGTTATTATTCGCATTCTGGTGCTGGACCAGTGACCACCGACTCATATATTGATGCTGAGACTTCATATGATGATATACCGGTATATACTGATCCGGGTTCAGGTAAAAGGCGGCGGCTGTCAAAATTCATTGATTTTAGACCAGTAGCAGAGCCCAGTCAGACTCTTATTCCAGGGCGTGAAGCCGACCAAAAATATGTCTTTTTCGGTTTACCGTCAAACACAAATCTAGACTCTTCTGTAGTATCATATATGTATTATCTTCCAAGAATTGATTCTGTTGTTGCTTGTGATGATAGAACTCTTAGAGTTGTGAAAGGAACACCGTCAGACTCACCAAAAGCACCTCCTGTTACAGGGAAAGATATGGGGATGTTTAAAATCAATATTTCTCCATATGTGTTTAATTTATCAGATGATGTCAACATACATTATATTGATAATCAAAGATCAACAATGTCAGATGTCAATCTGATTGAAAATAAAAACTCCCTGCAAAAAATTTCAAATAGACAAGAAAGTTTAATTTCGGAAGGACTGGCGGCTGCAGCTGCAGATGTTAATAATAATCAACACGTTGTTGCAGATGGTGTTTTTGCTGATGACTTTACCGGGCATGCCTTTGGTGATTGCAGCCAAGAAAGTTACAATGCTTCTATGGATCCTGTTAATAGTGGTCTTAGACCCACATTCGAAACATTATTTGTTCCCATCAATATGGTAGTTGGAAACGGACTGGCAAAATCATCTGATGGTATTATAACACATGCATACGAACCCCAAGACGTTATAAGACAAGATGTAACCACTTTTTATCAAAATCTAAACCCGTATGGTGTTAAATCTTGGATGGGTTATATGAAACTAACTCCATATGGTGATTTTAAATATAGTCTATCCAAAACACCAATGGTACAAGCAAATACCATTGGAGAAAATAATAATAGATTTATTACTGGTGGATCCAATTCCAAATATTCCTATGGAGATATTACTGTAGGAAAAAGAGAAGGCATGAACACCATATTGGCAGAATCTGTTACTAATTGGATTGGTAGAAAGAAAGATTTTGAATATAGTGTAACACCCAATCCTTTGAGCAGAAATTTTCTCAGACTACCAAAACCAGAATTTACTGTATATCCCAACAGGATTTTAAGATCTTGTCAGGGGAGATTAATAGATGAATCAGTAGTACCATATATGACATCAATCGGAATAACTTTCACTGCAGAAAATTTAAAACCGGCATCAACTGTTTTTGCCTTTATTGATGGATTTACAGCAGGCAACGTTGACGGATATGAAGTTGGTACAACCGGGCATGTTTCTGACCATATAACAATTAGTGATGATACTCTGATGTCTGGAGTAAAAAATTTCAGGTTAACAGATTCAATAGAAAACAATGTTAATGCAGCAACGACATCTGCAGATTCCTGTTTCTATGCCCAAGGTTCAATTGATCAAATTGATGAATATTCAATATCAGCAAGACCAATGGAAACAAGAAGGCGTTCAGCAAATGATGAGGGGATTTTATCAGATATCCTTATTGATCAGAGGGATGCTAGTTTAGAGACTGTTAAAAACTACATTGATCCACTTTGTCAAAATTTCAGTGTTGATCCGGGATTGTCCGGTGGTTACGATAATGGAATGTTTTTGGATAGTGTAGATGTTAGATTTGCAACTGTGGATGACAAGGGAGGAGATGGAGTCGGCCTTCCAGTAACTGTTTGTATAAGACCCACTGTTAATGGAAAACCACACCCAAACAAAATCATTCCGTTTTCAACAATTACCCGTCTTCCATCTCAGACAACTCTTGGAAGTGGTATGACAGATTATAATACCAATTTTAAATTTTCGTCACCGGTTTATTTAACACCCGGTCAATACGCATTGTGTGTTGAAACAAATAGTGATCAATATAAAATTCATGCTGCTAGGGTCGGTGAGTTGATATTGAATGATGAAGGTGGACCAACCACTTCATCATATGGTGGGGAAGGAATTGAATCTGGTGGTATTATACTTAAATCATTATATCTTCCCCAAAACAATGGTGGAAGAGCCGAAGATAAAATGTCAAAACTGTCTATCAGATTGAATAGATGTAAGTTTGCCTCCACGAATCTTAGCGATGAAGAAAGGACAGTTGATATAACCCCAGTTAATGCAAGCATGTGGTATGCACCACATTTGCCATCTGATGCCACTGATGCCGAGTATTATGACTATATTTTTGTTAATACAGATCAAATGGCATCTGTAGATGCCATGAGGACAAATATCACTGTGGGAGGCGATAGTAGTGAAGTCAATACAGTATATAGCGTGTTTGATCAAAATGGGCCCCTCACGGTGGATAATATCGATATAAAATCGGTATTTCAACCATCCAGTGGAAATAATACATTGACTCCAGTTTTAGATTCTGAAAGGGCTGGTTTGATTCTTCATAAGGGTGTCGTTAATCGAATAAATGGTTCTGCTATTCTGAATAGTACACAAGAACAGGACGAACACAGAGATTTAGTAGCAACACCCAGTCCCGATGCTGCACACAAGGGAGAAGATCAACCAATATCTGTTGGTGTTAATAATGTTTCGAATCTGGAAACGGTATCAGATAGTAGATATATTAGTAAAATAGTAAGTACACCAGAAATATGCACAGATTTGAAGGTATATTTTGACGCTGCCGCTGGCCCAGGGTCCGGGTATTTAGTCTATATGAGAACGGATGCAGAAGGTCCAATAGATAATCAGTTGTGGAGGATAATGAAGCCGGGCGATCCACCCGATTGGGCGTTTCCTACTGGCCTTGCAAAAAGAAAATATATAACGAATTATGGCGAAAGCAAATATCCGTTTAATAAATACCAAGTAAAGATTGTGTTTGCTGGTGTTTACCATCCAAATACTGTAATAAAAAATCTTAAGGTAGTTCCATTAGCGACTACATAATTATGAATGATTTAACTCTCAGGGGACTTGAATGACCACACCTCCAATAAATGATAATATCAGCAAGTTATTTTTAACTGATACATTTTATTCTTGGTTTTTAAAAACCAATGATTTAATTGATAAAGTTAACCCAATTTCTTTGTATGGAATTTCTGCAGACAGTAGAAATCCTGCACCTGATGGTAAAAATTATGATGGCATCACCATTGCAGATCTTGGTGAAGGTTATTATAGAATTGGTTACCATTTACCCCATACCATTTTGGGTACAACTCATGAATTTAAAGAGTGGTTAAATGTCCATGGTATTTCTGGTACTATAGTAAACACCATTAACGGTCGAACCGGTGACCTCCTCGCAGTACAAGCAGCCAGTGGTCGGACTGCTGATATTGTAACAGGAAATTTGGAAAGAGTTGTCTTTTCCGTTAATGGGTTTACGGGAACCACCGGTGGTGCAGTAAACATCCCCGGATTGATTACTGGTACATATGATGGAAATCGAGGCGATATCCTTGTTGTCAATGAAGGTGGTACTTATGATAATGTACCATTCATTGAAGATATGCCATTGTCTGCGGATATTGCCGACGTTAATAATCAAATGGGTTTCAAAGCAAACGTAACTGATAGTTATGCTGCTATCATGCTGGCAGGCAACAAAATCAACACCGACACCGATCCGGATCATAATCCTTTGCATTATTATGGTGATAGTAATCACATAAATTATAATTATTACTCTGCTGATGAACTAGGAACGGTTATTCATATTCCTACACTTACTAGAAATCTGAGGCGGGTTGCTCTTACAATACCAACAAAATATCAGCATGCAGCAGGCATATTATTCACAGACCAGTACGGCGGTGCTATCGCGTCCAGTGGAAATTTGAATATCAGAACTGGACACCGTGTGGAGGGGAATGGTGGGGATGGTTGGTCTGGTTGGAGAGATCTGGATTGGGAAGACATAAAAGTTCTAGACCTTGGTCTTAATATTATCACCAATCCATACACGCCGGGCAACGCGGCCAATCGGGAGTTTCCATCTAATGCAGACGGTAGTACGAGCGATCGGGGTGCTATAGCTGTTAGATTTAACAGTGCAGGTAATTCTATATTTAATTATAGTGATTATGCCAACCCCTTCACGTGGGGCGGCTCAATGAGCAAATGGAAAATAGGCAACCTTACGAGATCTAATTTAGACCATTATAAAGTTAACATTGTTACGGGTACCGATGCCAAAGCATTGAATGCAATATTCCCCACAGAAATTGACGGTGCCGCATATGTTAATGACTGGAAGCTTGACCTCAACCCGGCCGGGGACGAATATGTAGCCCAAAAGTTCAGATCAATTAAGGGCATGCAATTCCAATGGGAACCACAAGGTCCGGCCGTGCAAGACGATTGGAATAGCATATTAATGACCCCATGGGGCAATTTGATTTTGGGTTGGATTGGTGGAACCGATGGTTGCGGCGATGGAGAGGCATGGTTTGATGAACCATTCCAACCGGCGTCCGGGGTACTGACTGTTGACGGTATACTTGCCGGTGCGGCAATAAAAATGCATGGATTTGGTGGTCGAGATGGTCGTAAAGGTCAAATTCAAACAATTGGTGGATTTGAAAATGTTTATACTGATACCCAACTTGGCGGATTTGATAAAGCACAAAATTATTTCCGGTTAAACACCAATTTTGAAAACTGTAATATAACAGTTGAAAATACAACTTGGAGTTTTGATAATACGACCCTCAATCACGCATCAACTTCAACGACTGACTTTGGGTCCAGTGTGGTGGACATCAAAGACGCAAAATTACATGCATATACTAATGATTCTTTGAGCCAGTACGGTGAAGCCCCAGAACCGGGATTAATTTTAGTCACCACGAAGGATGCCAGCGGCAACACCGTCAATCGGTGGGAGGCCGCTGCCAACATTAGAGAATGGTCCGTTGGTGTAAACACAGGTAATAACTGTTATTGTGCATATTTAAGAAGTGCCAGAACAGCGATGAACGGCCTCATGTCGAAGGGTCGTGGTGGATTGTGCACGGCAGGCGATGGCAATACCATGGGCAAGCAGAATGGCAGAGCCCACGAGAGCTACCGACCGATTTGGTATTATGTTTATTCAATGAGAACTTTGGGTAAAGAATCTGGTGGTGTTACCTATTCTAACGCGATGGCTCAAGCGTATAGAGGGTCGTACGATTTGATTGACAACTTCATGGGGCCCGATGGCGACGATTACAGGCCCCCCGTACGAGCATTCCCCGCCAAGACGAATAACTATCTGGACGTGTGTCGGAGTACTATCGGATGCACATTGAGCGATGTAGCTTATAGGGCATTGGGGGCTGGCGGTTATAAAAATTATGGTCTTCCCTTCCCAGCCGGTGCACCAATTTCCGGGCATAGTGGGGGATCGGCCGGTTTCTGCGAGCATGGTATGCTAAGATACGGTTATCAAATGCGAGGCTGGCCAGTCCAATCAAGATGTAATGATAACCTTTGGTGGGGTCTTGCCGAAACTAGCGCACCAATGGCGGATCCGACCCAGAGTTGTTATCTAGATGATCAAACAAATAAGGAAAGAGGGCAGGCATCAGAAGCCGGCGGGGATAACGGAGGTAATGGTTATTTAAATAGTACTCGGCAAACATATGTTGGTCGACATAAGCATGATTTTTGGAGGCGGTTGGTGCAAGAAGAATATGCAAATGGTTTTGTTTATTCTGACTTTTATGATATTATTAATGGTTTTTGGTTTAGTGGTCCATATCAGGCTGTATACAATAGCAATACCTCGTCGGACTGGCCAACTTATAAATCCAATTTCAATAGTGACGGCACGGAGACCCCCCTAAGTGGCCTGCACGAGGCTTTAAGAACCACTAGAGATCTGGCACCATATCCAATCACTAACACTTATGGTTCATACCACGGTGCTGGACATGACGGACCCGCCAACACATTTAGCAGTCAAGTTGGGGCGACTTGCGCCTACTTGAGTCTCAACACCCCTTTCAGCCCCGGGGCTTGGGGTTCATATGACAAAAACACCAGCACCTTGTTTGCATCGAGAGGGCACGCAGCAATCGGTCATCAGGGCAGCTTTAAGGAGTATCAAAAATATCCGACAATAGTGTATGAGCATCCATTTGATATGGTTGGTTCTTATGCAATGAATTATCTAACGACGTTAGGTAATATGGTGCCAGAGGATGGATCTAGATATACCATGGATCTAGACCTTGAGTGGAAAATTCCAAACGGCACTTCATTTACCTTTGTTATGCAGCCAGGCTTACAAAAAAATTCTTCAACTTTCAAGCCCAGCACTTGGGGTTGGGGAGGCTATCGAATGTTTTATGAAACATTGGGTGGAAGTGCCGGTTGGGTGGATGATGTGACGCGTCACTATTGTCAGACATTTAGAGATCTCAAAAATATTCCGGAACGGGTAATCAACGACCATCCTGAAGCATCAACTTGGTACACGGAAGATGTGCAAAATGCCAGATTGCAATTTAATGATTCTAACTTTGGTCCACATAGATTTGATCCTGATGGTCGTATATACAATGTGAACACCGGTCGTTGGTTGATGCGTGGCATCACCACAGACGCCTTCCCGGAAGGCGAAGCCGGTTACTATCGACGCAAAGGCGCGGGTAAAAATGGAAATTATGATCAGAATTTAAGCACCGCCAGTGTATATGATCGAGAAACAAATAAAAGGTATCCATGTCGATATTATACTACAAATAAAAGCTTTTATTTCACCGAGTCGAACTATTCCTATGGTCCATATCATGGACACACATACAGTAATTTAGACTGCATGGACCCGGATGATCCAAGACACGATGCAATTCATGATCAGAGAGACAAATGGAGAATCACCGGTGACCAGGCTGATCATAAAAACCCCCTAGGCAGTCCGTGGTGGGATGGTTCTAAAGCATTTTTCACTGGCGAGAAGACAATGAAAAATGGCAATAAAAGAATAGGTCTTAGGTATATTAAACAGCGAGCCGAGGATGGCTCGGTGGATTACGACCCTGCCAACTATGCATCAGAAACGAATCATCTCTCATGCCCCCACGGTGTAGAAACGGGTCCAAATGATTCAGTTTATAAGGCCCTAGATTTTGAAACTTTGGTAACAGAAGAAAGTGCGCCCGGAGCAAATGATGAAAAAGTTTACTCGTCGAATCGCTTCCACGGTTGGCAGTATTCCAGTCAATACGCGTTCTCGTCTGGTGTTTGCCTTTGGCCCGGAGCAAACAAAATCGACTGGGATAAACAGGTTGAGGATATCAATTACGGGATGATTGATTTAAATGATGGTTGGTCGGGATCCAGTTCGTTTAATGGTTTTTGGTTGCAGTATAGGTGGATGAACAACTATAAACCCAGATCTTTTACACAGTATAATTTTGATGCCACAGATATAGCAAACCCGCCGACGATAAACGGCGCCGTCACCGTTGACTGGGCCCATTTGGGTCCAGTGGATAGACGGATGTCCAAGGCAGGGAAGATGACAATATCAACCACAGTACAGGTTGATGGTGGTCAACTCGTAATACCAACAATATGCACTAACGCTACCTGTAGTTCTGATTTCGAATTCAATTGCAATGAGTGGTCAAATCTTCATAATGAATGCGACAATATCCTGGCTGAAGAAAAACAATTGTACACTGATGGCTCAATTTATAGATGTGCTGCTGGGTGGTCTGCTACGAAATGTACAGATGGGTGGACCCCCGATAGCGATACCACACTTCACTCAGGCGGCAACTTCTCTGGTAATAATGAAGATGCATACAGTTATGCAGGTATTTTAAAATATGATAATGATCTAGCGGAGAGAAGAGATTGGAACAACAACCCAGTAAAAGTATATGAACAATTCTATGAAAACAGTGCGGGCGACCCCGTGATTATGAATAGCTATTCGCTGGCGCACACGGGAACGGGGATTATGATTAGTCCCACAAATATACGTATTTCTAGATAATAAAGGACACTATTAACCCATGATAAATTATAATATAAGATATGCAACCGATGGGAGAGGTGTTCCCACCAGATCAACTAGATTGCCTTCAGGGACTATATCTAATGCCCAATTGTACGGGGCAACTGCAGATTATACAGCCGGCGTTGATGGTTTGACTGGTCCTATTTTTAGTATAAACGCAAGAGTCTTGTTTTCTTTGAGCAATAGCTATAATGTGGGTGGTGGTGGTGGCGGAGAAAGTGATGGCGGTACTGGAGAAGCGTCGGAAGATAATGATAATTTTTTAGTTGAAATTGAAGAACAGGTTTCAAATCTGTACGGTATAAATTCTGGTCTTGTTGCACCCGATGGAACCAAGACTACCGAACCACCAATATTTGCAAATAGTAGTCCTTATTTTAATTCGGGAGATATACATCAAACCCTACTAAATGACTTGGCATATGAAGAGGGTTTTTCAGAAAGTCAACAATGTTATGTTGGATCCGCCTTTAAAGATCTTAAGATCGGATATAACCCGCAGGCAAGTGTTATTTTAGGAATTTCTCATCCCGGTCCTGCTGGCGGGGGAACCCCCGGATTTAAACTGGGAGAAACAGGTGCCCAAGAACTCCATGCTGGTACAACCGGTAGTTTACATGGTAGGATTTTTCAGATTTTGGATTTAACATCGATGTCAGCCGCTTCATCTACTGGTGCTGCTGGTGTTCCGGGAGGTATTACTGGTGGTGTTTATGCCGTATTCTTAGGAAATGTCGGACCCACTGGAGGAACTTCCGGGAGAGGTGTAACACAATATGTTGCTGGTGGTACGTTTGGAACAAGCACATCAAATTCCGGAATTACGGGTTTAATAAGTTATGTGCATCCGATAACAAACGATTCCAAAACCAAAAATATGTTAAACACTATAACAAAATATTTTGATAGAGGGCTGTTAACATTATCGTTAGAAATAACTGGTGGTAGTGCCGGATCAACAATTTATTATGATGGCACTACATCTGACGGAATAACTGCCGGTAAGGCCTTTTTGCTTGGTGTAAAACCAAATACCGTTAGTCAATTGGCTGCTATGTCACTAGATAGATCTATATATATTAAGCATAGAAACGTGTTTAGAGAAAAACATAAACACACTAGTATACCGTCTGCTGTAACTGGGGGAAATGAGACTGATATACAGTATACATTTAAAAAAGTTTATACTGATAAATTATCATCTTCGACTGCTGTAGTGAATGATCCTGCTACGCATTCCAGCGCATTGGAAGAATTTTATCACACCCTTATAACGTTTCAGGATACTGTTAATAGAGTAAGGGCGGTTATTTTTGACGGAGCAACTGGTGGTGAGTCTGTAAATACAATGTATAAAGTTCAAACCCTTCTACCAATTATTCAGACCAGATTCACAGATAATCAATAGAAAGAAAGGGCTGGATGTCACAACCAACATCACGACAATCATTAAAAGACTATGCGTTAAGAAGACTTGGCGCACCGGTTATCGATATCAATGTAGACGACTCTCAAATAGAAGACTGCTTAGATGATGCGCTTCAATTTTTCGCCGAATACCACTATGACGGTGTTCAATTACGATTTCATAAGCATCAAGTAACAGAAACTGATAAAACAAATGGCTATTTGGATATGGATGCAATCGACTCCAGAGTCGTTAGTGTTATCAGGGCATTTGAAATAAGCACCCACACTACCAATATGTTTGATGTATCATATCAACTTGCCCTTAATGATTTTTATGGCACATTTACACCCGGATCTTTAACCAATTATACTATTACTAAACAACATCTTTCCACAATTCAGCAAATTTTAGATCCAGAAAAACGATTAAGGTTTAGTCGGGTAGAAAACAAGTTGTATATCGACATGGATTGGACTAATGACATAGATGCAGGACAATACATTATAGTTGAATGCTATTCTGCTTTGGATCCCCAAACATACACTGAAATTTACAATGACAGACTTCTTAAAAAATATCTTACCTCGTTAATTAAAAAACAATGGGGAAACAATCTCATTAAATTTGAAGGTGTTCAGCTCCCCGGAGGTGTACAATTTAATGGTGGACGAATTTTAGATGAGGCTAAAGAAGAGATAGATAAAATAGAGGAGCAGGTACATGATATGTACGAGCTGCCCCCAGATTTTTACACGGGGTAATAAATGGCAACCAATTCCTTCTTCAGGTCCAAAAAAGCAGATCAAAATCTGATTGAAGATCTAGTAATAGAAACAATCCGGATCCACGGTCAAGATATGCTGTATATCCCAAGGGTGCTGGTTAAGGAAGACACACTATTTGGTGAAGATGTTTTATCCAAATTTGAATCCGCTGTTCCTATGGAAATGTACATAGAAAATATAGATGGTTTTGAAGGCGATGGAGATTTCATCTCTAAATTTGGTTTAGAAATCAGAGATACCGTAACATTTTCTGTTTCTAAAAAACGGTTTGAACAAGAAATCGCCACAATTGTGTCCCCCACTTTAAAAAGACCACTAGAAGGTGATTTAATTTATTTCCCCTTGACTAAGGGTATGTTTGAAATTAAATTCGTAGAACATGAAGATCCCTTCTATCAGGCAGGAAAAAGATATGTTTATAAATTAAACTGTGAGCTATTCCAGTATAGTCAAGAAGACTTCGATACCGGTGATACTATGGTTGATCGAACGGATTCTCAGAGGGATGACCTCGCGATCAATATCACATTTACGTCCGGATCAGGTACATATCTTACTGGAGAAACAGTGTATCAGGGTGGTTCTTTAGCGACAGCCACATTCACTGCCAATACTATTAAATGGGATGGGGTAGGCAGTTTATTACAAATTGCCGGTACTAGTGGATCGTTCAACGGTTCTCTTGGTGTAACTGGCAACGATTCATCTGCCTATTATACGTCTGGTGTAACATCATCACCGTCTATACCAACTAATATCCCAACTGATATTTTCTCGGATAATAGTGGGATACAAGTTGAAGCCGATGATGTATTCGACTTTACTGAGACAGACCCATTTAGTGAAGGTGGATACTAATGTTTACACCATTTTATAATAAATCTGTCAGATATCTTACAGTCGCTTTTGGTTCTTTATTCAATAATATCTATGTTCAAAGGACAGATTCTAGCGGAACAGAAGTAGAAAGAATACGAGTTCCCCTTGGTTACGGTCCAAAAGAAAAATGGATAAGAAGAGTAAAAGAATATTCAGATTTAGGCGATACCACACAAACACAAATGACTTTGCCTAGAATGGCATTTGAAATGACAGATGCCTCTTATGCATCAGGTAGGAAGAAAAATACCTTACAAAAGAAAGTTATTGCTGGTAGTGATAATGAAAAAGTTTCATATAGCTATGTTGAAGTCCCGTATGATTTTTCTTTTAATCTTTCTATTTTGGTTAAATTCATGGAAGATGGTTTGCAAATAATTGAACAAATACTTCCCTATTTCACTCCAGAATTTACTGTTACTATTAATATTAACGATGTAAATCAAAAGGTCGATGTTCCAATAGTTTTAAATGATATGTCTATTGTGGAAGAATATGAAGGTGATTTTGATGCACGTAGATTGATCTCTTTTGATATGTCTTTTACAGCAAAATCATATGTGTTCGGTCCTGTAAAGACATCTGGACTCATTCAAACAGTTACATCTACCATTTATGATCTTAACAAGGATCTGGTATTTGTGGGTGGAAGAACTGGCTTTAATATTTCCGGTCCTACTGGTGCAGCCTCCATGATTGTAACCGGTGTCACTGGACCGTCCGGTGCTTCTTCTGGTATTGACAATTTCACTGCATACACCACAGCTATATACGAATATGGTGCGTCTGGTGGCATAGACTATGAGGGCAATACAGTATAATGGATGTGAATAAAAATATATCTGATTTTTTGGGAATTGAGGGCGAAGTGGTTGATAAAGAAGAAACAGAAAAAACTCCGCTGGCTAAAAAAATAAACACTACTGCTATTGGTGCAAACCGAGATTTTAATGTTGTAAGACAAAATCTTCTTGATGTTATCGATAAAGGTAATGAGGCCATAGATGGCATTCTTAGTGTGGCATCTGAGGGTGAATCACCACGTGCATATGAAGTCGTTTCTCAATTAATCAGTACCATAGCAAGTGCAAACAAAGATTTAATTGATATGCATAAAAAGATGAAAGATATAAGAGAAGATAAAAATAACCCTTCAGCCACACATGTTACCAATAATTCTCTATACGTTGGTTCTACTAAAGAATTGCAGGATTTGATTAGGCAAAGCAGTAAAGCATTGGAATTTGATAATGGTGGACACGAACAAAACATATCTAGGGAATCATAATCTTAAAGCGCCCGGTGTGCAGCAAGAATTCACTAAAGAGCAAATAGCAGAATACTTAAAATGCTCTAAAGATCCTTTGTACTTTATTAGTACATATGTGAAAATCATTACATTGGATCATGGTTTAAAACAGTTCAGTCCATGGAAATTCCAACAAGATCTGATCAAAACCATAGATGACAACAGGTTTGTTATTTGCAAATTCCCCAGACAAACAGGGAAAAGTACATGCGTTATTGCATATTTGCTTCACTATGTTCTTTTCAATCCGGATGTTCGAGTTGCCATTTTAGCAAATAAACAAGCCACTGCCAGAGAACTTCTCCATAGATTAAAACTTGCTTATGAAAATTTACCCAAGTGGATACAGCAGGGTGTAGAAGAATGGAATAAAGGATCGATTGAACTAGAAAACAATTCTAAAATATTGGCGTCTGCAACTTCCTCCAGTGCTGTCCGTGGTGGATCTTTTAACATGATATTTTTGGATGAATTTGCCTATGTACCCCATGAAGTTGCCGATGAATTTTTCAGCTCCGTTTATCCAACTATTTCGTCTGGTCAAAACACCAAAGTTTTGATTGTATCTACACCAAAAGGTCTAAACATGTTCCATAAGTTATGGGTTGATGCCTTGAAAGGTAGGAACAGTTATGCCCCAGTGGAAATTCATTGGAGTGATGTACCCGGAAGAGATGAAAAATGGAAAAATGAAACAATAGCAAACACATCGGAGGATCAATTTAGGGTCGAATTTGAGTGTGAATTCATTGGTAGCGAAAACACATTAATTCGTCCACAAAAATTGCGGGAATTAGTGTTTGTTGAACCGGAATCCGCGACAGAAGAAGGTATACGCGTGTATAAAGAACCCAAAGAAGGACATGAATACATTATGTGTGTTGACATCTCTCGCGGCACTGGCGGAGATTATCATTCTTTTACTATATTGGATGTAACCGAATGCCCATACAAGTTGGTGTGTGCCTTTACCAACAATACTATACCACCAATGGTTCTCCCCAATCTTTTATACCGGATGGGAATCAGATATAATACTGCACCGATGCTTGTGGAAGTTAATGACATTGGTGGACAAGTGGCTGATATTCTTCATCATGAGTTAGAATATGAAAATATTATAATGACACGCAATAAAACAGGTGTTGGACAAGAAATTGGCTCTGGTTTTGGTACAGTAAAATCTAAACTGGGTGTAAAAACATCTCAAAGTGTAAAAAGAATGGGTTGTTCTATGCTTAAGGAATTAGTTGAGACTGATAAATTATTAATCCCGGATTTGGATACTATAAGAGAATTAACAACATTCATTAAAAAGGGCAACTCTTATGCAGCCGAACCCGGACACCATGATGACTTAGCAATGACACTAGTTTTGTTTGGTTGGATGTCGACACAAGACTATTTTAAAAATTTGGTATCCGGAAATTTAAGAGAAACTCTTTATTCAGAACAGATTAAAGATCTTGAGGAAGGGCTCACCCCATTTGGTATGATTGACGATGGTCTTTCAAATGATTTTGAAATAGACGATGAGGGGAACCTTTGGAGAAATTTATAAATAACTTAAATCGCAAATACAAAGTGCCGTCTTGTATAAATATAACGATGACCAGCTGGTCATTGGCCAGCTTTAAACACTAGGAGTCGATAACATGGCATTTCAGGTAAGCCCCGGAGTAGTTACCAAAGAGATTGATCTCTCCACTATCGTTCCCGCAGTAGCAACAACCCTTGCTGGGTATTGTGGCTATTTTGATTGGGGACCAGCAGACAAAATTGTCACTGTAGATAGTGTTGGTAACCTTCTTTCACTATTTGGTAAACCAAACAATTCAAACTATAAGCACTGGTTTACCGCTGCAAATTACTTAGGTTATGGTAATAATCTTAAAGTTGTTCGTTCTCTTGGTTCAACCGCATATAATGCTGTTGACTCAGGTAAAACTCTGCAATTGTTTAGAAATAAAGATGAATGGACTGGTAACCCCACAGATGCCCAGTGGGTTGCAAGATACCCCGGTGTTAAGGGAGATTCCCTTAAGGTCATATGGCATGATGGTGGATACGGTTACACGTTTGATCACTCTCTAACTGGTGTTAATGTCACAGTCTCCACCCTCGGAGGGTTAACTGCTGGTGCAACACTGGCAGCCAGCGGTAATACTTACGAATTCGTTGCAGCGGGCGGGACCACGCAGGCTGCCAGCATGCTCATCAATCTTGGTGCTGGGAGCACCTTCGTAAATGGTGCAACATTTACTGTTCTCTTCCCCGGTAATACCGATTCAGGTGTTACAGGTGATTTTGCTGATGCCGTTGTTGCGGCAACCGGCGGCTGGGGAGTCAGTGCGGGTGCATATAACAATTGGAGCTATAAAGATCAATTCCAGACCAAAATGCCCTTCACCAGTCAAATGGCTGAAGACAAAACCGGATCAACAACCATTTACGACGGTGTGAATATTGCAGTCATCGATGAAGATGGCGAATTCTCCGGTACTAAAGGTACTGTTCTTGAAGTATTTGATGGAATGTCCAAGGCATCCAATGCCAAGAGTTTTGATGGGTCAAATGCCTATTACAAAGATTATATCAACGAAAATTCCAAATACATTTATGCAGGAGATATCCCAACACTCAATCCTACCACTGTAAATACAGGTGTCACGGATGGAAGTTTGCTGTGGGGTGCTGAATTAACAGTCGATGGTGGAACATTCCATGTACTTAATGCTAGCGGAAGCACAATTGGTTTTGCTGCCTCCATGACTGGCGGTACTGGAGATTACGGTGGTATTAGACCAACTTCTGGTATTTCAATGGGATATGGTCTTTTCTCTGATGCAGAAACGATTGATATCAATTTGATTCTTGGTGGTCCTGCCGGATATACTGAATCAATTGGTTTGATTGACCTTGTTGAAGCACGAAAAGATGCAGTGGTATTCATTTCCCCAGAGGAAAGCGAATGCTTAAATACAACTTCTGGTATTGCCAAGGAAGCAAGCACACAAGTAGCCAATATTGTCTATTACAGAGAAGGTAAACTTAAGAGATCGAGTTCTGGTCAAGGACTCAACTCCTCTTATGCCTTCCTCGACTCCGGTTGGAAGTACATGTATGACCAGTTCAATGATGTCTTTAGATGGGTTCCATTTAATGGCGATGTTGCTGGTGTTGCAGTCAGATCAGATGAAGCAACAGAGACATGGTTCTCCCCAGCAGGATTTAATCGTGGTAAGATCAGAGGGGTTGTTAAACTAAGTTTGAACCCGTCTAAGAGTCAAAGAGATGACCTCTACACAGCGAATGTCAACCCAATTGTTGCATTCCCCGGTGAAGGTACAGTTCTCTTCGGTGACAAAACTCTGCAATCTAAACCTAGTGCGTTTGACAGAATCAACGTGCGTCGCTTGTTCATCGTACTTGAGAAAGCAATCTCAACTGCTGCTAAATATCAGCTGTTTGAGCAGAATGACGCATTCACACGAGCACAATTCAAAAACATGGTTGAGCCATTCCTGAGAGATGTTATGGCAAGACGGGGTATGACTGATTTCAAGGTTGTTTGTGATGAAACAAATAATCCGGGAAGCGTTGTTGATAGAAACGAGTTCGTGGCAGATATCTACATTAAACCAACACGTTCGATCAACTTCATTACCCTCAACTTTGTTGCCACACGATCAGGTATTAAATTTGATGAAATTGGGGTTTGATCCAAAAAATCAATAGGAGAAGCGACTGATGTCGATGAATATTAATAATTTTAAGAATGCTCTTTCAAAAGGTGGCGTTCGTCCATTCCTTTTCAGAGTACAGGGAAACATAGGCAATACCACTCTCCCATCAGAGGTGGGTTATCTTTGTAAGGCCGCTTCACTTCCAGCATCAACGATTGGTGCAGTTGAAGTTCCTTATCGAGGCAGAAAACTCAAACTCCCCGGAGAAAGAGAATATGCTGAATGGACTCTGACATTCCTTTCTGATGGTGATTTTAAACTCAGAAATGCATTCGAAAAATGGATGGATGATATTAATCAGACTGTCGCTAATGTTTCTACTACCGAGCACAATCTATCTGGTGCTTTATTTCCTGATTGGAATATTGATCATCTAGATAGAAAAGGTGAGCCGGTTAAGGCCTACAGGTTCTTCCACTGCTGGCCTTCAGAAGTAGCAGCTGTTGATGTGTCTACTGATGCATCGGACTTGGTTGAATTTTCAGTTACTATGCAATATTCCTACTTTATTACGCAGGATACTGATGAATCCGTTTCGCCGGGCATCGCTCCCGTACCCGGTGGTTGAATTTAAAAGTGAACATGGAGAAACTATATAATGCCAATAGAATTGTTTGGATTCAAACTAGGAAAAAACAAAAAAGGTAGTAAATCTACCCAGCCACAAAAAATTGAATCATTTGTAGCACCTGATAAAGATGAGGGTGCTCATTATGTAGATGGTGCAGGCGGCTATTTTAGTTCAGTCATTGATTTTGACGGAAAAGCACAAACAGACATTGAATTTATTAGCAAGTATAGAGAAATGTCTCTCTATCCTGAGGTAGAATCCGCGATTGAAGATATTTGTAATGAATCAATTGTTTATGATAACAATTCTAAATCGGTATCTGTAATTTTGGATAAACTAGACTTATCTGATAGCATTAAAGAAAAAATCACTGATGAATTTAATAATGTTTTTAGACTCTTAGAATTCAATAGTAGAGGTTATGAAATCTTCCGAAAATGGTATATTGATGGTCGCCTTTACTACCACGTGATAGTCGATGACAAAAGATTAAAACAAGGTATTAAAGAAGTCCGATATATTGATCCACAAAAAATCAAAAAAGTTATTGAGACTCAATCTGATTTTAATAATGACGGTGTTAAGATTGTAAAAAAAACAGATGAATACTTTACCTATTTTGAAGATGATATGTTGAAGGAAGGTGTTAGGATTGCACCCGAAGCCATTTGTTATGTAACTTCTGGTCTGTATGATGCATCAAATCAGCGAGTAATTTCTTATCTTCATAAAGCAATAAAACCACTAAACCAACTTCGTATGATTGAAGATGCAGTGGTTATTTACCGAATTTCTCGTGCTCCAGAAAGACGAATCTTTTATATTGATGTAGGTAATCTCCCTAAAACCAAGGCTGAACAATATGTTCGGTCTTTGATGAATAAGTATAGAAATAAATTAGTTTATGATGCCAGCACAGGTGAAATAAGAGACGATAAAAAGCATATGTCAATGCTTGAAGATTTCTGGCTTCCACGTCGAGAAGGTGGCAAAGGAACAGAAATTTCCACTCTAGATGGCGGCCAAAATTTAGGTGAAATGGATGATGTTAATTATTTTCAAAAGAAAACATTACAATCTTTGAATATTCCACTTTCTAGAATGGAAATTGAATCTGACTTTAATATGGGTCGTTCAGCAGAAATCACACGGGATGAATTAAAATTTCAGAAATTTATTGATAGATTAAGAAATAAGTTCAACACTTTGTTCCTTTTTCTTCTGAAGACTCAATGCCTTTTAAAGGGGATAATGTCTGAAGAGGAATGGGAAGAGCACTATTTGGATATTAATTTTGAATATGTTTCTGATAACCATTTCGCTGAATTAAAAGAATACGAAATTATCACCGAAAGAATGAGCATTCTCAGCGATGTCAACGACTATATTGGTCAATATTTTTCAACCGAGTGGGTAAGAAGGCATATTCTTCGCCAGTCGGATGATGAAATGAAGGAAATGGATAAACAAATTGCTGCTGAACGAGAAGCAGGGATTATTACCGATGATCCGGAGGGATATTAATGAATTCAGATGACATCAAAAATACCTTAGATAAAAAATCATCTAATGCTGTAGCATACTATAATATAACAGAAGAAGAAGTAGAACGGGAGAACAGGGGACCCCAGATTATTGATACCCAAAAAGATACAGTATTAGATCCAACTTATGATAAAGAATACTTTCTTAAGAATGTTGAAGTAAACAGAAAAGTCGGTGTAGCGGGGGAAGTTGGCGAATATAATATCACTCTTAAAACTCTTGGTATAGGAAGAAACAAACCAGTTTCTGTTTATATCAATGATGCCCGGTGGGAGTTATTTGCTGGTCCCATAAGAGCAGAAAAAGAAGCAACAAATTTTATTAAATCTAAACAATTTGAGGCTTGGGCCTTAAAAAATGGTGTGATAAAATCTGAAGAAGACACCGTTGCCGCAGCCAAATTTGCAAAAGATGAAAAAGAAGAGGTGAAGGAAAACATACTTCAAAAATTAAACTGGTCTTGTAACCAAGGAGAGTCTGTTGTAGTTGAATTTGGTAATACAGACGAACAAACGAAAGTTGATCCGAAAACATCGGAAATACTTCTTAGAATTCGCGAATCACTAAATAATCAGAACGGACTTATATACGACCGTATGTTGTCCGAATCTAAATTTAGTTTTCTGAAATTAGTCGGTTTTGGAATTAATAATACAGCGGAGGATAACGATGTCTGATCTCAATAATTTAGTCACCAATATGAAAGAAGAAAATATTGTGGATTTTAGTAAAAATACACATAATCTTTTATATATTAAAGTGGCAAAAGGATTAAATGATTTAACCTCCACTATTGCTAAAGGCATATCTGAAAATAAACATGTTTTAGATGATGAAATTTTAAACGACGAGAAAGATTTATCGCCTGAACAAAAAGCATATAAAAAATTATATGACTATACCCTTGCTAAATACGATTCCGATGCCAAAAGTCCAAATGATCTTTCAGATGAAGAAAAAAAGAAATTTTTTAATGAATTAAAAAAAGAATGGGCAAAACACCCAGACAATAAACCAGAGAAAAAAGAATGAAACTAATAGTAGAAACATCTTTAGACGACATACGGACCGTTTCAGAATCCACCGAAGATGGAACAAAAAGTTATTTTGTTGAAGGCATTTTTATGCAGTCAGAAGCACAAAATAAAAACGGTAGAATCTACCCCCGTAATATTCTTTTAAAAGAAGCGGATCGTTATAACAACGAATATGTTTCTACTAAACGTGCCTTGGGAGAGCTGGGTCACCCAGAAGGTCCAACAGTTAATCTAGAGAGAGTGTCGCATATGATTAAAAGTCTCTCTATTGATGGCAATAATATTACTGGTCGTGCTAAAATTATGGATACTCCATACGGCAAGATTGTTAAAAATCTAATTGACGAAGGTGCTAAAATAGGTGTATCGTCACGGGGTATGGGATCGCTTAAGAAAAACAGCAGCGGAATCAATGAAGTACAGTCAGATTTTATCTTGGCCGCCATTGATATTGTTGCAGATCCTTCTGCACCAGAGGCATTTGTAAATGGTGTCATGGAAGGAAAAGAATGGATATGGAATAATGGATATTTCAGCGAGTCAGAACTCAATGATATGGCAAAAAATATCGATAATGCTGCATCAATCATTAATGAAAGAAAAGAAAAAGAACTTAGTTATGTTAAGGCTTTCAATAAGTTCTTGTCGAGCCTGTGATGTTTATATATATTAGGAAAGCCTATAAAACCGATTAGGAGATACTAAATGGCTAACGATCCAATTCAGGAAGCATACGAAGAAGTGTACAGAGATGTAAATGATGGTCTTGCAGAAGCTGCTGAAGACACATCCACTGCCGACGTAGTTCCTTCCGACAACAACAAAACCCAAGAAGACGTGTCTGAATTGCAAGAAGAAGACACTGTTCTTGAAACCGACAATACTCCTTCTTTGGATGAAGATAAAAAGAAGAAGAAGGGTGTAAAAGAGGATGACGAGGACGGTGATGAAGATGGAGAGGACGAAGAAGAGGAGGAGGAAGGTGAGGACGTTAAAGAAGAGTCTGAACCTACATTCGAAACTTTTGACCTTGATATCGATTCAATCATTTCTGAAAATCTTAAAGATAAAGATGATGTATCAGCAATTATCAATGATGATTCTCTCTCAGAGGAAACTAAAAATAGCCTGACAGAGGTATTCAATGCTGCTGTTCGTGCTAAAACCACTGTGATTGCCAATCATATTGTTAGTGCTGCACAAACTCGTTTGGATGAAATGAATAATCATAATACCAAAGATATGACTGAGCAAGTTGACCAATATCTTGACTACGTTGTTTCTGAATGGTTAGCTGAAAATAAACTTGCAATTAACCAAGGTGTTAGAACTGAAGTAACTGAGAACTTTATGAGAGGTCTAAGAGATCTTCTGAATGAGCATCATGTTGTGGTCGATGAAGACCGACGTGATTTAATCGAAGAATTTGAAAACAAGGTCAGCGATCTTGAAGGTCAAATTAACGATCATATGAAGAAAGATATGGAACTCAGAAAAGATATGGTCGAAAGCGAGTGTAAGGCAGTTTTTGCTGAAGTATCTGAGGATCTTCTTGATACCCAAAAGGAAAAATTGGCACAACTTTCTGAAGGCCTTGAATATGACTCAGCCGATCAGTACAGAGACAAATTAGAACTTCTTAAGAAGTCTTACTTCTCAAATCAGACACTTCCAAGCGGCAGTGCTAATCCAGAACCAGAATCTTTAGGGGAAAATGCTGGTGATGAAACCAAAGAAGAGGTATCATCCAGCGATCCCACTATCAATTCGTATCTCAAACACATTAACAGACAAGTCAAGAGTAATTCCTGACTTCCTTTCATTTTATAAACAAGAGGAGAACTTAAATGTTCACACAAGACAATAACGATCCTGCCATGCAATTAGCAGAGCAGCTTAAGCGCAAATGGGCGCCGATCATCGATCATCCGGATTTAAATCCAATTAGCGAAAGTTACAAGAAGAATGTTACAGCAGTTCTTCTTGAGAATCAAGAACAGGCAATGCGAGAGCAAGGTTTGTTCGAAGCCGCTCCAACCAATGCAATTGGTGCACCAAGCACAACTGATGGTGCCGGTGGTATCAGAACTTTTAACCCAGTTTTGATTTCCCTCGTCCGTCGTGCTATGCCTAACTTAATGGCATACGACGTTTGTGGTGTTCAACCAATGACTGGTCCTACTGGACTCATCTTTGCCCTCAAGGCCAAGTATGACTTGCAAGGTGGCAGTGAAGCCTTAGGCATCAATGAACCACACACCAAGTTTGGTGGTTCTGGTTCAACTGGTTACGCCGGCTCTGTTGCTGCTCCTGAAAACGATCCGTTCGCTGGTGTTACTGGTGGTATCGGTGCAATCGATGACTACACCACTACCCGTGGTTATGCAACGAGTGCTGGTGAAGCCCTTGGTGATGAAAATCCCGGCAATAAGTTTGCTGAAATGGCATTCACCATTGATCGTACGTCAGTCGTAGCAAGAACTCGCGCCCTCAAGGCAGAGTACACCACAGAACTCGCCCAAGATCTCAAGGCAGTTCACG
>Ga0098052_1000232_pt1 | contig 34208 bp, 36 predicted proteins | sample 15_taG_FD_81591 | JGI IMG/M metagenome (GOLD analysis project Ga0098052, IMG submission 81591) | Marine viral communities from the Subarctic Pacific Ocean - 15_ETSP_OMZ_AT15312 metaG | ecosystem: Environmental > Aquatic > Marine > Oceanic | place: Pacific Ocean | collected 2015-01-18
AAGAAGGATCGCGAGGCTTTGATGGAAGGCTCTCCCAGTTCATGGGACATGAAGGCTATCAAGGCGACTATCCGTAAAGAGTTTGGGGCGATGCCCGGAGTGGACGCCAAAAAGCTGGAGGAGGTCCTCTCCCGCAAGCTGGAGGTCAAGGATGACGACTCCTATTCCCGGACCTCCCCCGAGGAAGACTTTGTAGATGATCTGGTGAAGGACATTGAACGGGCTAACGGTACTGCTGTTCGCGATTTCCGGAGCCAGACAAAGCAGGTAGAGAAAGACCTTAAAAAGCAGGTAGAGAAGCTCGCTCCTTCACAAGCTCGCTCTCTCGGGGGGTTGGGAACTGCCCAGTTGGCCGAGGTGGTGGCCCAGTTGGAAGCCGCCCAAGAAGAAGTGTTGGGGGCCGTGAAGTGGGACGAAGCTCGGCAACAGACGCGCATCCGTGCCCAGTCGGCTAACAAGGTGCTGGAGAAGATTGACTCCGACAAACCCCCTTCACCTAAAGAGATTGCCACGGCGATTGCCACTCTCCGAGCGGCGGAGGTTCTCGACGAACCCTCCATGTTGAACCCAAGCCGTCCTTTGGATTCATTGGGGACCACACCCATGGAAATGGAAAAAGGAGGGGAAGTCGCTTTCCGGGATAAAATGGCCGAGGAGTCCTTGGACGCCATGCGAACTTACCGGACCTTTAGTGCGGATGACCGACAGACCCATCGTAAGAAGCTGGAGGAAAGCCTCAAAGAGATGGATGCCCATGGCCAAACGGACAGTGAGCAGTATGCAGCCACCCTCTCCCAGATGCGGGGCCTGATGATTGCTACCGCTTTGACTGGGGAACCCGGCGAAGGTGGGGTGAACAAGTCTTTTCAGATGATGCTCAAAGGGGCCGACAAGATGGGTAAGCTCGACTCATTTGTGAAACTCAACATCACCGGGGCGGCGGAGGGGGATGGAAATGCCCAAGCCGCTTTCCGTGAAGTGCTTTCCGATTTGAACGATGAGCAGATGTTGGAGATGATCCCTGATGATCACCCTGCTCGTTTCGCGCTGGAGACTCTTCAGGATGAAACTACCGCCTCCTACATGTCACAGGAGGCGCGGGAGAAACTTCTCACTCATGTGCAAGACGCCATCATGGGAGACGTACTGTTCACGGACAACACCCTCCTCGGCAACGGGAACCCTGCCCAGCTTGAGAAAAGAACAGTCGAGCCATCCAAACACCCCAACCCGTTTCTTGCCTTTCTAACCACCTTCATGGAGGAGCAGGGCATCAAGTGGGCGTCGTCTCCCCCTCCTTCGGGTTACGACTTTTCCCCGTGGGGGGACATCTCTTTGGGGAGCACGGGGTAAGTTCTCCGGTATCCCTTCTATAAGCTACCCCTATGGGTAGGACTCTACACTCGCCCTATTCAGGCACTTCATTTCTGATTCGGAGAATCTCATGGCCACCAAACTTACTCGTGAGGGCGCTCGTAACCTCACCGCTACCATCGACCGCATCGCTTCGGCAGTGCAGGCCAACGCTTCGCTTCTGGGCATTGACGCCAAGATCGCTAAGGATTTCGCTTATCGCTGTGACCTCATTTCGGACGCAGTGGAGAGTACTGCTGTCGCCAACTTCCCTAAGAAGGCGGACGAAAACACCGCTGTACCCAGTGAGGGTGATGTCTACATGGTCGCCAAGCCGGGCATCCAGAAGGAAATCGGCGAGGAAACCGACGGCCCCATTTATGAGGAAGACCCCGCGAGCAGCACCGACATCGACGGACACTTCACCCAAGAGAAGTTCCACGAGTTGACCGACATGGCGGAGAAGCTGGAAAAGGCTGCTTCAGCTATCACGGCTATGGCCTCCAAGAAGGCACCCGTTGCCGACCACGGTTTTAACCTCACTAAGTGATCTTTCACGGAGGGGTGATTCGTGAGACGACTCGCTGAAAACAATGTCAACTGGCAAGAACGGGCCTCCGAGTATTCGGTGGGAGACCGCGTGGTCCCCTATGGGATGTTTGAAGATCAGGTGGGTAGAGTCACTGCTGTGTGGCCCGCTATTGGCATGATAGATGTAGAGACTTCGGTCGGGAACAAAAGGTACCCGGTTGAGGATCTCCAGCGATTCAGTGAGGATGGGGAGGCAACGCCCCCCACCACGGACTCCGCTCCCGGTGGTCAGCCTACCGTCAGTGTGCCGGGTGGCCCGTACCCCCGGTCTGCCTCTCGTGTGGCTGCCGCCTATTCCAAGAGGGCTATCTATTGGGTGGGGCGTGACCGCCAGTACCGCATGAACAAACAGGAGAAAGCCTCTGGCAACCCCTGTTGTCCTCGGTGTGCGGGCGCACCTCCTTTGAAGAAGGCCATCTATAAGAGGCGCGAAGGAGCCAGTGACCGCCTGATGGGTTGTCCCGGCTGCATGTTCCTCATTAAAGAGTCCGACTTGACGGAAGGCGCAGGTATCTGATGGCCTTCCTGAAACGAGCCAACGCTGTGGTCGTCCACCCCCGTGTATCCGGGAGTGTGTGGGGTGGTATTCGCAAGACTGCGTCTTCAGGCGCGTCAGCTAACCTCACTGACCAAGCGAGGGGGATTCTGGGCCAGACCCTTGACCCCGACAAGTACCTCATCACCCACTGCACCATTGTGGCTTCGGTGGATGTGGACGCTGTTCCCGGTGTGAAGCTCGGAACAGTGAAGGTGGGTAGCGGCTCGGTTGTGCGGAAGTGGGACGACTACTACATTCAACCCCAATGCTCCCAGTTTGTGAACAACAATGGGGACTCATGGAGCCGCTCGGTTCTGAAAGCGGCTTACCCCACTTTCATCGGCGCTCACAACTTCCAAGAGCATGTTCAGATTGAAGATCAGAGTAAGGGTCGCATCATTGATGCCGTAGCCCGCGACATTGGGGATTCCCTTTACGTCGATATTCTGGTGGCCACTGACCGTAAACACGCCCAGTTGGTCCAGAACATTGAGGCAGGCAAGATGGCTACCCTCTCGATGGGTTGCACGACTGACTTTACGATCTGCACCAAGTGTGGACACTACGCAGTGGATGAAACTCAACTCTGTGACCACATCAAGTACGCGAAGTTGAATACCTTTATGGACGACTCGGGGCAGAAGCGGGTCATCGCAGAGCTTTGCGGCCATGAGGCCTACACTGACAACCCTGACGCCCCCGGTGGCGTGCGCTTTATCGAGGCGTCATGGGTAGCAGTTCCCGCTTTTCCCGGGGCTGTGATGCGAAACATTCTCACCCCGGGCGAGGTGCCTGCTGCCCAGATGCAACAGGTGATGTCCGCTCCCCCCGCCCAGTGGTCGGGAGATAGTGTCTTGAAGGCGGCCACCTTGAGAAAGGTGGAGGCTGAAGACAGCCCGCCCCCAGAACCTTCCCCCCTGCAAGATGCCGAGGATTCTCTTTACGAAGCCCTCAAAGCTCGTGTGCTTGAGCGGATTCAGAAAGAGGTTTCCGAGGACAATGTGGAAGAGCAACTTGATGAGGTCATGGAACCTAATGACAACATCATCAAGGAAAGCACCTCTAAGGCTGCGGGTGATCGTTACCACGCTGCCATCGGCACAGTGGTGAAGATCGCTTCCTCCCCCGTGTCTCTTGTGGAGGGTGTGGCTCAAACCAACCAGACTTTTGGATTGGATGTGCCTTCCGATGTGTACCGCCTTGCTCTAAAAGTTGGTTCTACTGCTTCTTACTCTTCTTCCGATCTTTATGTTCAGGCTTGTCGTAAGGCGGCACGCAGGAATATGAGTCTTGCCGAAATCCGGGTTGTTGTCCGGGTCGGCTCCTTGCTCTCTCAATGGGAGCAAAACAACAACCCTACAACCACCCATTCCCGATAGGAGACTGCCATGCGCCGTCGAATGACTTGGACAGATAATGGTGAGGTGGCTCGGCATCGTCGGGCTTCCGAACATCCCGCAACCCCCCACGAAGGTCCCGCCAGCCCGGCGCATCAGGAGGAGCCTCCGGCTGATGCCTATGACCGGAAACAGGCGAGCCCAGTACAGAAGGCTGCTGCGCTTGAGCGCAAGGCAGCGAAGTGCATCCGTATCGCCACAGCCATGCTTGGTGACGGTGCTTCCGTCGATGCCATTGAAGATCAGGCTCTGGTCCTCATGGACCTGACGGATCGTGCCATCAAGGCATCTCTCGGCCGCCTCGGTGGTGATGAGGAGATGGACGCTGATGAGGCGATTGATCTCGATGAAGCTACTGTGGCCGAGGACGACTTGGCCGAGGAGCCTAAAAAGAAGTCGGCTGTGGAGCGTCGCCTTGCTCGTCTTGAGCGCAGGCTGCGTCGCCTTCAGGCTGCCAGTGAAGATCCCGGTGACGAGGACACGGATGAGTCCACTATGTCAGACGAGGAAGAGGCCGCAAGTGCCGATCCCGGTGACGAGGACACGGATGAGTCCGCCATGGAAGACAAGAAGGCTGACTGGGTTCCCGGTAAGGTGACCCCAGACGGCTGGGAGCCGGGCCGCGAAGAAGCCATGCTCGCCGAGATGCTGGAAGAAGAAGGCATGTTTGGCGGCGACAAGGGCGACGAGTCCAAGTCTCATCCCGACTACGAGGAGACCATGCTCGCCGAGATGCTGGAAGAAGAAGGCATGTTCGGTGGGAACGAGGGCGACGAGTCCAAGTCTCATCTCGACTACGAGGAAGGCGCGAGCCAAGATCCGGGCGACCACGACACCGATGAGTCCGCTATGGAAGGCGAGGTCGTTGAGGTCGTTGCCGATCCCATGGGTCTGATGGACACCGAGATGGAGGAGGACGAAATGATGGTCCTCGCCAAGCTCTTTGGTGGCAAGACTGCCGACGACGATGACGACGACGACGACGACGACGACGACGACGAAGACAAGGACGAGAAGGAAGACCACGACGAGGGTGCCATCAAGGATGATGAGGACCACATCGAGGACTTGGAAGAGGACAAAGACGAGGAGGAGGACGATCTCAAGGCAGAGGAGGCTTCTAAGAAGGCTGCTCGGCTTCGTCCCCAGCCGAAGAAGGCCAGCAAGGGCGCATCCCGTTTGGGAGCCGTCAACAAGGAAGCTGCTTCGGAAGTCAACGACCTCTCCCAGTTGTGGGAAAGTGCTCCTGATGTGAGCCGTTTCTTCTAAACCACTTCTCTGGTTTACTGGAAAGCCCCTTCCGAGTTTCTTCGGGAGGGGCTTTTCGCGTTCCAAGGGGGGTGGGTTAGACCCCCACTTCGTTTTTTTCGGGGTTCTTTTCGTTAGGCACCCTATACCTCGGTCTTATTGGTAGGCGAGTACCGCTTGCCACATTTGGGCATCTGCCCAGATGTTTTTTAACCCCGCCCCTGTAAACAGGGAGCACAAGCCCGGAGATTATCATGGCTTTGCTTGGACAGGCGAGTGGTGGCTGGACCGAGAGCAGTTCTGCTCTGCGTATTCTGCACGTTGGAATCCGCAACACGGTTGGCGTCCTTACCACTGACTCCTTCACACAAACGAACCCGGTCTGTATTAACAGCAGCGGCGCGTTCTCTACTTCCGCTGGTATGGTTACCGCCACACTTGGTGTGCTCGGTGGTTCGTGGGCGTTTACTCGTCCCGACGGTGGATCTAACGAAATCGGTGGTCCCGCTAACACGGGTGCTGTGGCTAACCTCACGGCTGGTCCCGTTGGTGTCGCAGGCAACATGCCTCTCGGTGTGTTTATCAACACTGCTGTTGGTAACGCTTACGAGAACACCCCCGGTCCCGCATCTGGCAAGGGTCCTTACCTTTCCGGTCAGGGAACGTATGCCAGTAGTCTCTATGAGACACAGGATCAGGATGTTGGTTTCGCAGACCTCACCTACACCACTGGTGATCAACTCTATTGCAGCGTGAATGGCTACACCACGAATAACGCAACGGACGACTACATGTTGATCCAGCCCGGTATCTCGGCAGCCACCGTTCTCGCTATCCTCAAAATGCCCAACGACGCTGTCCAAGCGGAAATCGTCTACGATCAGCGAATCTGATCACTTCCCAACAAAAAAAGGAGATTCAGCATGTCTGTTTCTAACGCTGTTAAGGCGAAGTTGATCAGCGACTACATCGGCACTGCTGCCGGTCGCGCCAAGCTGGCCGCTTCAATGACACAACCCCTGCGACTTCGTCGCGACTACATGGCAGTCGGTCGTAAGACCTTCCTCGTCGAGCAGTTGCCCGATGGAGCACTTCCGATCTATGACAAGGACCCCGATGTCACTGCGTATGTGATTGGTGAAGAAGGCGAGAACATCATCGCTGTCACCAAGCCGCGTCGTGTCATCTTCCCGTTGTTTGAGATCGCGTCCAACCCAGAGATCCCTCTGACCCAGATCAAGGAGCGTCGTTTCGACCTCATTGAGCGAAGTCAGGATCTTGCTCGTGCCCAGATTCAGGCTGCCGAGGATGAGCGTGTTTTCGCTACTCTCGACGCCATCGCCACTGCTGGTTTCGACAGCGTGGGTGCCGTTAACCCGGACATCCCTGTTGTTGCTCCCTTGAGCGGTGACGTTCTGGCCGATGCGTTCAGCTTGATCGAGCGTCACGACCTTCGTGTTGCCCGCGTCTTTATGAACGCCCGGGACTACGCTGACCTGCGTAAGTTTGGCCGTGACATTCTCGACATCGAGAGCCAGCGCGACTTGCTGAAGACTGGTCTTATGGCTACCCTTTGGGGTGCCCAGATCATCGTCAGTCGTCTCGTGCCGGTTGGTACGGTCTACGTCTGCTGCGAGCCCGAGAACTTCGGTCGTATCCCAGTCCGCACAGAGCTTACTGTTCTGTCGGCTGACGATCCGAAGGCTCGTACCATTGGCTTCTCATGCTTTGAGAACCTCGGTATCGGCGCGTTCAACCCTCGTGGTCTGACTCGTCTGACCATCACTCGTCCGTAGTCTGACTACTGACGGAGGGTGATCCCTTCAAAAAGCCCCTTCAACCTTCGGGTTGGAGGGGCTTTTTCGGTTTACACGGGGAAGGGAGGTCGATAGGGTGGAGCCGTTCTCACCGGATCTGCCCCCCCAGCCTCCCCGGTAACTTTGAGCAGGAGCTATTCAGCCCACTCATGGGAACACATGAAGCCTCCTTGGGTACCCGGGGAGGCTTCTTTTTTCTTTCTATGGGAACCTACTGGTACCACAGAGGTTTCCCATGCCCAAGACTGCTTCCCTCGTTTTCTTTTACTTCGGGGAGTCGTCGTATATGAACCGACTCGCCCAAGAGACGGTGCCTCTCTACAAAGCATTGAAGGGTTACGACCGTCAGATCCTTCTACGCCATGAGACCGACTTCGGTCCTTTTGAGTTGTCCGAGGCTGCCGAGCAGGAAGCGGATGTGGTGGACCTGCCCACCAAGAAGAATCTGGCGAAGTATCTCAATCAGTTGGGGGATGAAGGGTACATCGTAGACCTCTTTATCTTTTCTCACGGATTGAAGGATCGCTTCCGGGTGAGTCGGGGCACTTATGGGAAGAACGAGACGGTTACCCAGCAGTATTTGGCGTCCCACATCCGGCCTCTCAAACTCCGCATGGTGTGGCAGTGCAACTGTTACGGAAGCACCCTCAATGATCTGTGGTTGAGTCTGGGTGCCAAGGCGTGTGCGGGATCACGGTACGTCAACTTCTACCCCACTCGTTTTAAGTCCTTCATCAATGCGTGGAACGACGGGGAACCTATAGGGGAGGCACTCGCGGGAGCCGAAAAGAAGCTCGCCCGCACCCCGGTCCACCTCTACTTGATTGGGGATGCCATGGCTCGCCGCAAGGAGTGGAAGGGAGCTTTCTTCGGAGGTCTTGGGGTCTTGGGGAAAACCAAGGCCGCCCGCAAGTATTTCACGGAGTGTTGGTTGGGGGATAAATGGAGCAGTCGTAGGTCCGGGAAGGGGAACGTCAACTACTCTTCCGGAATGGTGTTGGGCGGATCGGCTGGGGTGACCAAGAACAATGAAGACCTCTCCGCTCCCGAGGGTAAGATCGTATTGAAGTGGTGAGACCTACTCGTCCGGTTCTCGCAAGACTTCGTAGACGAGGAAGAACTCAAAATCGTCGCGCTCCCCCATCACTTTGCACTGGGGGCAGCGGATGTGGTGTGGGATGTCGTCCTCGTCGAGAAAAGAGGGCCAGATGTTGTCACATGCCGGGCAGTGGGGGGCGACCCACGGCTGGAGGTTCCCTCTTTCGGCCAGCATCTGAAGGGTGATAGTCGCTTGGGTCTCTGTGATTTCGGCATCGCGGGCTACTTGAGGCACTTGGACATACCTCGCCCCTAATCTCCGGCGTAGTTCGCCGGGCCACAGTAGTTCCCCAACCTTGTCATCCGAAGAAGGTGCCATAACACCTTCCGCTGGGGATAGGACGCTCACCGTAGGGACGGCGCGAAGATGAGGTCTTCCGCATCCATCACTGCATTGCGGGCGTTCCCGTAGGGTTCCGAGAACCCAAAGGCTTCAATAAGAGGCGCGTCAGCTTCGGCTACCCACTTCTTCATCTCCTCGTCGTAGAGAGAGGCAGGGTCTTCAAAGGCGGAGTTGGGTCGGTGAACTGCACAGTTCTCTTTGGGGATGTGGGAGATCTTTTCAACAGGGCGCGTAAGCAGATCCGCCATCCCTTGGGTGAGTTGGGCCGTGTCAACGAAAACACTGGGTCTTGCGGGTCTCCCGTACACATAACGAAAGGTCCATGAGCAAAGACCTAAACCTGACCCGAGAAAGTTGTGGGTGGTTTTCTCGTGGTCGGCTTCTGGGACGGTGTAAACCCCACCGAACTGGCGAGGGAGACCAGCAGCCACATCCAGAGGGTGGGTCATCCCGTACAGCGCAGCGCGGAAGCTGGGGTCGCCGTTCCCGTAGTGGGACCAGAGGGCTTCACCGTCCACTCCAGAGTTAGCCATCTGGTAAACCGACAAGTACCACGACCACGGATCACGGACAGTGGCAAAGAGCGTGCGGTTTTGAACTGCCCCTCGGGGAATCTCGGTGATGGGTCCGTGGCGGCGGGGTCCGACGATACGTCGATACCCGGGCATCTGCTGGAGAATCTTGTAGACGTACATGCCTCCCGTCTTGGGCATGTGCCAGTAAGCTACCGTGTCGGTCACATGAATCGCCATTTCACTCCCCCAAGACTTCATGGAGTTGGGTGGTGAGTTCATTGACCCGAGTGAGGTCCTCGTCGGACGCCGTCCCTTCCTCCAGCTTCTGTTCAATCTCCGAGATCTCATCGGCAATCTTGGCGATGGGGGAGGGGGAGGTCGGCAGGTCTTCTAAGATGTCGTCTAAGGGAGAGGTCTTGGGGGCAAAGAGAGCGTGGACGATGTCGTCTTCTTCCTCATCGTCTTCCTCATCGTCTTCCTCATCGTCTTCCTCATCGTCTTCCTCATCGTCTTCCTCATCGTCTTCCTCATGGGCACCACTGACAGCAACGATGAGATCGTCAATAAAAGGGTCTTCCTCGTACTGCGGGGAGTCTTCGTTGTCTTCCCCTTCCTCTTCGTAGGTGCCATCCCACTCGGGGTGTTCCGGGTCTCCGCCCAGTTGGCGGATAGTCTCTTCCCAGTTCGGCCCCTCTTGTCCGTGCATCACCATGAGGCGTGTCGTATTGTCCAATGGCTCCAAGGCGATCCCATACATGTGGGTGACCCCTTCGGGAATGGGAGCCTCGTGGAACTTTTGGTAAACGAGGGAGAGAGCACCAATCTGCCCTTGAAGCTGGTCCGCTTGGCTTTGCATCTGCTTCTGGGCTGTTTTGAGTTGGTCTTTTATCCCTTGCACTTCGCCCATGATTCCGGCGGTTTCGCACAACAAGTCGATCTGGCGGTCACATTCCCTCTGAAGGGCTTGGAACCGCTGCGGGATTTCACCGAGGCTCTGGCGGTGAGCCAGAAGGCTCTCGTTAATGAAATCTGCTTCTTTGGACATGTGTAGGGTCTCCTCTGGTGGGGAGACTCTACCCGCTACGGCCAACCACCGGGCTTAACGAAACTGGACCGAAGTCCGGCACTCCCTCCGGAGCCAGACTCGGCGGCGGTGATACGCCCTTGTTGGTCTACGGTGATAGTGGCGTTGCTGTATTCGGCTGGGGTCACGGCTGTGTCTGCGAGTTTTATCTCGACGGTGGCTCCGGCTCCGTTGTCGGTGAGATCGATGCCTGTCCCTTCCGTGAGGGTGCGGGCGTTGGGGAGGTCCCCATCGGCGGCGAGCGTGACGTATTGTGCGTCATCAGGTGCTCCCGAGTCCGCTGCGGTTTTCCCTATGTATCGGAACCCTACAATGTAGGGGGTGAAGGCAGCGGCGACGATGCCTGTCTCGGAGTAGAAGTCGGCTGAAAAGAGAAGCAACCCATTGGCGTAGTTGAAGGTCCAGCCTACGGTTTTGTTTGGGCCGACACCTGTGGTTCCTTCGGTGGTGGTGATGAGAACACCTCCAGCGTTAGGATCTCCGTCGTAAAGCTGGATGGCGTAGCCGTTACTGGGCGCACCGGAGCCTTGTTGGACCAACTGTGGGAGCAGCCAGTTCCGTAGCTGGGCGGAGGAGGTGTCACCCGGCGTCGCATAGGCAGCGTAGGTAGAGAAGTTGGTGCCCGCCACCAAGGTCATCTGGGTCGCCGATGCTGTGTCGGACCTGTCTTGGATAAGATCGGGGTTGGCCCCAGCGTTGGCTTGGGCGATGGCGAGGTTGCTGGCGGGGAGTGCCCGAAGGCGGGGCATCTCGGTCCACACCTGTTCGGCGGCGAGGACAAAGGTGAAGGGGTTGAAGACTTCGTACCAAACGCTGTTGGGGTTGGCGTCTATAACCCCCGCCTGCAACGCCTTGGCGGCGATGTTGACTCTTTCAAGTTCGCTGAAACCCATTATTCACCCCCTGTGTCAGCCATGTACTGCCCCAACACACTTGCAACCCCATGCTCCGCCAAGCGGTAGACCGTGCGGGAGTGAGGCCCAGTCTCGATAGACAGGCAGAAGAAACCCTCTTGGTACTTTCCTCGGATGGCCAAGCACCCTGCGTAGTCAGGTGCGCGATCCCACAAGGCGTGGGCTACTTCCTTGAAGTCGCGTTCCAGAATCGTGATCTCATCGACTCGGTTCTCCGAGGTGGCGACAGAAAGGCGCACGGTCCCAGCAGAGGGGTGGCGGGTCAGGTGGAGGGTTTGGGTGAAACGGGGCATGGGGCACCTCTAAGTAAAAGAAACGACGAGGGAGTCCAAGAGGATGCCGGGGTTAGCGATCTCGATCTCCATGTAGATGCCGTCTTCGCAGGTGAACCCTCCAAAAGTGAGGTTGACTGTGTTCCCACTGGAGGTGCCTTCTCGGACGTAGGACCCCCCGACGGTCGCCCCGTCGTCAAAGGTCGCGAAGTTGTAAAGACCCCCATGCACGCGCAGGGGGTTGGTGAGAGGCCCAGCCGCGCCGCCTCCCGCAGAAGCCAGCCTTCGGATGTAGATGCGGAGGTCTTCGGCAGCGAGGTCGGTAGTGGCAGTGCCGAGGAAAGACCCCGAGAAGTTTAGGGTCATCCCGGAACGGTTGAGTCCCGAGGTATCGACAAAGGTGCGGTAGTAAGACACGGTGCCGCCGAGGGCAGTGTAGTCGGGTCCCCCCAAGGGGTTGTAGACTGACCAGTCGGCGACGGGCGCTTGGTTGGGTGCGGATAGACTTCCGGCACACACTATGGCTTCGCCCCCCACCAGAGCGGCCGTGCTGTTCCAGTTTCCTGCCGTGGCTCCTCCGTTGTAGGTGGGGTCTTGTCGCCGGGCCTCGTCATTGAAGTATTCGGCCGTGTTGGTACTGCTGGTCCCATAGGTGTCTACTACAAGAGGAAAGGCGGCGCTGGCCGCCGTGCCTCCATTGGCCCATGTGTCGTTTGCCTGTCCTGTGGCTATGACGCTCACTCCCAGATACCGGTACCCCGAACCAACAAAGGCCCAGTCGTCCTTGCTGAAGGATACGGCGTCGGTGTTCTCGTCGTTGTTCCAGCCGGTGAAGTCGGCGGCTCCCGTCCCGAAAGGGCTTAGGGATAGGGAAGGGAGGGTGCCTCCCACGCTGGAGGAGGAGACGGTCAGGTTTCCCGTGGTTCGGGAGGTGTTCCGGTTCAACTGGTCAATGCCGGTGATCCCAATCGTGAACTGTGATCCGGTGTTGTAGTAAAGCACCCCCGACAGATACCGGGTGAGGACTGCGGCGGGAGTCTCTTCCAACGTGAAAGCCCCGCTGATGGAGGGGGTGGTGGGGTTGGTGTCGAGGAATACGTCAGCTTGTGTGTAGGGGTACGGTCCAGAACCGTCTGTTGCGGAGTCCGGGGTCATGGTGGCTTCGATGTGGTAGCGCCCCCCTTGTAGACCGAGCCCCGCGAGGAGGTTGTTCGCAAAGACGGTGATGGACATCCGGGCCTTCTGGCGGGCCGGGTAGTTGGGATCATCCACCCCGTAGTTAGAAATGGTGACGACGAGGAAGCCGGATGGGGAGGTGTGGGTTGCGTCGCCGATCAGCGCAGGGGTGGTGTAGGAGTCGAGGGGTGTAACCCCATCTGCGTCGTAGACCGTGACCTCTGCGGTGGCATCCCCGCCATAGCCGGTGGTGTCACCAGCCGTGGAAAGCAACGCCGCAGTGGCCAGTGTGGCGCTTTGGTTTGTTCCGGCCCATCCTCCTGTCTTGAAAGGGTTTCCTTCACCTCCATGCGGGATAGAGATGTGAGCCGTAGACCGAGAAAGCCCGTCGGTGACCGCTTGGTTACCGTTATTGCCGTCCGATGTGTTCCAGTGGCTGGTGTATGAAGGGGGCGGGAGTGGTGGAATGTAGACGGTTGCCACACCGCCTACATCGAGAACTTCGACATCGGCTCCGACGAAGTTGACGACGGTGAAAGTCCCCAAGGACCCACCCTCATCTTGAATCTCAATCGCACCACTCCCGGGCTCAAAAGGGTCAACTTGCTGCTCCACTACGATGTCTTGACCAGTGGGTGTCCCCACCCCAGTCATAATCCCGTAGATCTGGTCAGCCGGGGTCAACGCTCCCGGGATGGTTATGGTGTGGGCGTATCGCCCCGCATCGCCTGCCACAGCGGCCATCGCTGTGCCAGCGGCTACCAAGGTCTGCTTGGCTCCCAGATTATCGAAGTAGAAAACCTCGATGGAAATGGAAGTAGTGGGGGTGACCGGGTCTCCGTTGGCGTCCAAGAAGAGAACCGTAAAGGTAAACGGTTCCCCGATGATTCCTTTAGCCATCGGTTACCCCTCCTTGGGGGCGCGGGAGACCCATTCTGCTTCGGGCACCCACTTCTTCCCGTCCCACACTTTTCCGTCGCGAATGTCCCCCACTTCAGGAGGGGGGTGTAGATCGACGGGTGTGGGTGGTTTTACGGCCACACTGGTTTTCACAAAAGCCATGTCTTCCTCCTACATACAGAGGCCCGCAATAGGGGGGCCACCGAAAAAGTTGAGAGGGGGTTCGGTGGAGTGTCTATTCCGCCCCCTTATATGCGAAGGCTGTCTAAGACTTAGAACGGCCTCCATCTACTGGGCTTTAACCTCTCGCTTTACCTTCTCTGGGGCTTCCCCAGCCGTGCTTAACACCCACCCTTTCCAACAGGAGCCTCATCATGGCAATCCAATCAAACAATCTCATGCTGCTCGATCTGAACGGCTTTCCGCGCACCATCGACGGCGCAACCGACAGCATCGGCATCACTACTGATGTAATCATCGGCGGTGACCTCACCGTAGACGGAGACATTGTCTCCAGCGGTACGATGGACATCGTCGTCAAAGACAACTTCCTCGACCTCTCCAACGGAAACGTCACTGGTGCCAAGTCTGGTGGTCTCACCGTCAACGTCGAAGCCAACTCCAACACCAACATGGGTCTCGGTAACGGTGTCACCTTTGAGAGCATCGCTTCTTCAGCCACGGCCTTCGCGAGACTGTCCATCGACGGCTACAACCCCCAAGCAGCCGGAATCGCTGCCGGAGACATTATTGAGATTTCCGGACTTTCCCAACTCGGGGAGAACAACGGTCTGTTTGTTGTTCAGTCCGTCGCTGCTGGTGCGGGTACCACCCCCGTCACCGCATCAGGTTTGATTGAGATCAAGAACGCCCAAGCCGCTTCGGTTCCTTTCGCCCAGACCAACTTTGAGGACGGCGCAGAAGTCGCTGGTACCCTCGGGTTCCAGCTTGACCTCGGTATCATCACCATCTCCGGTGGTGCGCTTCCCGACGGTGCTGGTGGAACCATCCCCAAGGGTAACTTCGCCACGGGCTATGCTGCTGATGCTACTGACGCAGCAGCACCCGGAGCGGGCGCAATCACCTACGGTGATGCGGCTTCCATCAGTCTTCAAGAGGCATACGACGATGGTCAGAGCATTCAGATCTCCAATCTGGGCGATCTCCTGATTGAAACGGATGAGGTTACCCCCCAGAACTTCATTGTGAAGCAGGGTGGAGCAGCGTTCAACTACCTCCAGACTGATGCTGCGACCGACACGCTGGTGCTTGGTTCCATGAATGGCATCAACCCGGCCGTCAAGGTCGGGCTGGAGGGTCAGATCAACACTCACCTCACCTTTGATGGCGCAGGTCCCTACTCCATCGCCAATATGACAAGTGACCTTATAGTGGGCGGCGAGGGGTTGATTCTGCAAGCTCTGGGTGCAAGTGCCGGTGCGCTGTTTATGGCTTCCAGCGCGGGTATTGGTGCTCCCGCAGTGCTGAACGCTACTAACGCTTATGTTGGCGGTGCTTCGGTGGCGGGTGACATAAGCGGTTCAATCACGGATGGGGAGGGAGTCCCCTCGGCGCTCACCATCACCTTCGGTGCTGGTGCTGCCAACCTTGCGGCTCTGATCGCAGGTGCAACGGTTCCCGCTACAGTGGTCCTGTCGGACGATGGTGGCGGAAACTTGATGATTACGAGTGTCGCATCAGGTAACCGTCTGACCTTCTCCATCAACGCTGAAAGTGTAGGTGGAGTAGCAGCGTCCGTGGGTATCCCGGCACTGCCAGCGTATGCGGGCAATGGTATGGGAGCAACACAACTCAATGCGGACAACGTCGCCGGAGATATAAACCTCCGATCGGGTCGTTGCCTTGACATGCTCTCCATGAACGGAAGTATCGAGATCAAGACCCAGACTGCTGCCAAGCAGATCTCGATTAACGCGCAGTCGGGAACTTTGGAACTTGCGGGTGACACCAATGCCAACCTTACCAGTTCCAATGGAGCCGTTGGAGTCAGTGCCCCCACTGTCAACATTGACGGTGTGGGTGTGGGTGCCGCTGTCAACATTGGTAATGGCACCCCCGGAGTCACCAGTGTCATGGCTACGGGGCTCTCGATGGTGGCGCAGGACGCCTTCACTCTGGAGGCCGACAACGCCTCCGAGGTGAAGACCAACCTCGGGCAACTCTCCATCGTCGCCAACGCCTTCAGCGGGGTTGCGAAGAACTTGTACCTCGTTTCCAACGGCACCCATCTCACGGAGGCCATCACCCTCGATTGTTCAGGTGGTGGTGGTGGAATCAAGCTCGACTGCCAAGGAGGTACGGCTACTCTCGATGCAAACAACATCCTGTTGAAGACGACCGCTATCAACGTGCCAATCCAGATGGCGGGTTGGGTCCAACAGGACTTCACCCAGTCGGCTGGTATGGGTATCGAGGTGAAGGTGGACAGCGCCGTCTCTGCTGTTTTGGGTGAAGTGTTCGCCTTCGCTGACACCGGAGGTGGAGCGGGTACTGAAGCTAAGGCCATCAGTGCATCTTCCCCCGAGGCTCCCGGCGTGTGCGGTGCGTTCCTTGAGACCAAGGCTGTTGGCCTCCCGGCTGCTGCTTCTACGGTGCATGGCGCGGTTGTCATGCTCTCCTTTGACGGTAACGGTAACCCCGGTGTCGGTGAAGTGGGCACTCCCGTTTACCTTTCGTCAACGCTGGGTAAAGCCGCTAAGACTGCAACCCAAGCCTCCGGAGAACATGTGATCCGTCTTGGCTTCGCACACGAAGCCGGTACGGGCCGTGTGCTCTGGGCACCGCAGTACATCGCCAAGCGCCCATAGTCTGAATAAACCTTAAAAGGTCTTTTTGGCGGCCCCTATACCCTCGGGTATAGGGGCTGTCTTCGTTTGCGGTCATCTCTCTATCCTCCCGGGTAGGGTAAAGGACGGAGAGATATGAGCATGGCTTCAAAACTACCGACTGTTGAGCGTCGTGTCTTCATGGGGATTGGGGACGCTGTTTTGCGCCTCATCCATGTGGAGCGCATGTATGCGGACGGGGTGGACCCCGGTGAGTATCTTGTGGCTGAACGAGAGCTTATTGTGCAAGCCCTCAACCAACAGTACCAACTTGATCTGGGCATGGACTGCGACATGGATGGCATCCCTGATGCTATTGATGATGATGTGAGCGTGCTGACCACAGCCGCAAAGACGGATTGTTGCCGCATCCTTCCCGCTAAGGGGGGCCAGCCTACTTCGTCGCGGGTGGAACCACTCCCTTCCCCCTCCGCCGCGACCGCTGACCCAGCCCCTCCTAAACCGCGACCTAAGAAATCTTCCTCCCGGAAGAGGGCTACGGCTGCTGCTAAAAAGGCTGCTGCCCCCACCAAGAAGAAGGTGGTCTCACAGGGGGACGCACCCCCTAAGAAGCGCCGGTCCTCGCGCAAGGCTGCGCCTAAGAAACCTGCCCCCACGAAGGCTGCTGCTAAAAAGGCTGCACCTAAGAAACCTGCTACTCCGGCCAAGAAAAAGGGACTCCTGTCCTCGATCTTCGGATCGGATGAGGAGAACTAAATGTCTCTCTGGACCCTCTTGCTTGCTTCCTACGGCCTCTGTTTTGGTCTGATGAATGATAAAGCCAAGATGCTCACGGACTTGTTGAAACGCATCCCCTTGCTCGCTGATGAGGAGGGGGGATACTGGTTTGGCCGCATGTTGGCCTGTCCTTATTGTGTGGGTTTCCACACCGGCTGGATGGTGTGGACCGTAGGGGTGCTCCCCTCTTTGGTGCTGGCGGGTACTCTGGAACCTTCCCACGGCGGCGAGGTCGTAGCCTTTGCGTTCGCCTCCAGTGCTTTTTGCTATGCCGTGGATACAATCATCCAATGGTTTGAGCGGTAAAGATGGCCAGTACCAAGAATGTCATGTGTCCGGTAGATGTCCCCGATTCTTATGGGGAGTACGCTAATGCGTTTCGGATCATGCAAGACGGAAATGATGTGGTCTTGGATTTCTGCGTCTACTCGGAGCAGGACAATAAGGCTCGCCTTGTGTCTCGGGTGAGGGTTCGACCCGACTTTCTGGAGGTAGTGCTGGCTCGTTTGCAGGCTGCTACGTCCCCTACAGCTAAACTGGAACCCCAGTTGTTTGTCATGCCTGAAGTGCGGGGGGATAACTGATGCCGGTAGGCCAACTCACAGCAGTCTCGGGTTCCCGGGGCGTTTTGTATGTCCCCGGAGCTACTGCCAGTGGTCCAGTGCGTGAAGGTGCTGCTGTGGCGGTGGTCTACCTCGGGGGGCAAACGCGAATAGTTGAGTGTAGCTCGGCTTCTACTCCCGAAGGTTTCCATGGTTTTGCTGCAACTGCGGTAGCCGATGGTGACCCTGTGGGGATCATTACGATTCGGGGGTCTCTGGTAACTCCTATTTTGGAGGGCGGTGGTGCATTGACCCCCGGGTCTGCATTGTTCCTTTCGGGCACAAGTGGGGAGCTTTCTCACACCCCTCCCGTCACTGGGTATGTCATCCGGGTAGGCGAGGCGGTTTCCCCCTCCGAGTTGAGCTTTAACACGGATGCTCGCGTAGTCCGCCCGTAAGGGTGGGGGGTTCGTGGGTAGTATGTCTTACACACCGCAAGGAGGACCTTCTATGTCTATGGCCCCGTCGTACAACAAAGGTGACTTTCAGAGTTACCGCGCTATCACCAAGATCCATCTCGGTGCCCTTTCTGACAATCTCCACGAGGGGGAGGAAGTAGAGTACGACGGCTTCGTGATGAAACGAGGTGGAGACGAACATGCTCTCCACACTCTCCGTGCCGCTATCAAGGTTGGTTGGTTGGTCCCCGTCGCCGCACCCTCTACCACTTACGTTCCGCAGCCCGCCGGGGTTAAGGTCCACAAGGCCGATGGCATGTCTAATGACGAAGTGCTGGACCTTGACACTGTCTTCGATGAGGATGTGAACGTCGGCACCTTGGCGCAAGTGCGCCCTGCTAATGCCCCTCCAACTCACCGGGCTGACCGGGCTTCGGAAAAGCGGAGCCCTGATGACGGCGTGGTCGTAGGACGCTTCAAGACTTCCGCCAAGCAAGCCCCTGTGGAGATTGGCCGGGATGATCGCAAGGTGGTGCAGGAACTCGACAACAAGACGAAGGTCGAGGTAGAAAAGGTCGCCGTGGCTACGGGTGATGTGCAGGAAGCTATCGGAGGCGACACTCTTGTAGATCTGCTTCCTAATGCGGAGTCTTCTGGCGTTCCGAAGGCCGGGGTAGCTGGAGAAGGGCGTGGGGATGAAGCTGACGCCCGTGCCCAAGAAGTGTCTTCCCGTGCCGCTTCCGCCGATCCCGCCGCTGATGCTCTTTCTCGCATCCGTCAGTTCATTCCTGCTTTTGAGTGGGACTTGGACAAGACCCAGTGGGCCAAGCGGGCCAAGATTGCCGTGGAGAAGTACGGCGATATTCCCCCTGTTCTGGACTACATCATGTCAGTTGAGACTGACACCGTGAAGCGTCATATTGAGAAACGCCTTGAAGAGACTCAACGATAGTTGTCCTATCTCCGGCGGAGAGGGAACGAGGAGTTCTTATGCGTGTCATTCTAATCATGTCCTGTTTCCTGTTCTCCCCCCTCGCTTGGGCGCAGGACGAGGCCCCTGCGGCGGCTCCGGCCGTTGAAGAAGCGGCAGCGGAAGAAGCTGCGCCTGCGGTGGAAGAAGCTGCCCCCGAGAAGGAGGAGGCTGCCGCTTCTGACGAGTCGGACGAGGGAGCCTCGGCGGAAGAAGCTGGGGAAGTTGCGGGTACGTTGGCAGACGCTATTCAAAACAAGAACTGGGCACTCCTGTTCGGTCTGATCCTTTCCATGCTCGTGGCGTTGGCCAACAAGTTTGGTTTGAAGGACAAGGTGGGCAGCAAAGCTATTCCTTGGGTCACCTCGGGACTCGCTGTTGTGGGCTCTTTGAGTGCCGCGTTGGTCGGAGGCCTGCCTTTGCTGGACGCCCTTTCTCAAGGTCTTGTGGCTGGTGTGGCGGCAATCGGTGGTTGGGAGATGATCCTGAAGCACCTCCTTGCTAAGAAGACCGAAGCCTAATCTGTAAGGAGATACCGATGAGTATCGTGCGTGATCAGTTTAAGCGTCCCGGGGAGGAAGCCACCCTTGGCCTCCATATCCCTCATGCCGTTTCCCTTTCCCCGGCAAAGGGAGAGGTGTTCATCGAGATGGTGGATGCAGTTTCGGGCGAGGTTCTTCATAAGGACCACCGCCCGAATGTGATCACGTTGGATGCGGGGATCTTGGCGGCTATTCTGCTCCGAGACCCGGACTCACGGGATCATGGGTTCAACATGTTGTCGGTCGGCACGGGTGCCTTGGGAAATACCTTGGCCCCCAATGCCCCTTCCCCGGACCAGCGTAAGCTCAACGCAGAGATTGCGCGGAAGGCATGGTCGTCCACGACTTTCCGGGATGCCAGCGGTAACGCAGTGGCGATCCCCACCAATATCGTGGACTTCACCTGTACCTATGATGAAGGAGAGGCAGTGGGGGCGTTGAACGAGATGGGCATTTTGAGCACCCTCTCCTCTAACCCCGCTATCCTCAACCCCAACCCCAACACCTTTCCCACTCGGGATGTGGCAGTAGACCTTACGCAGTACGACATCCTCTGCAACTACCTGACCTTTGGGGTCATCACCAAGCCCAACACGGCTCGGCTCACTATCACTTGGCGTATCACCTTCTGATCTGGAGGCACTATTGCCTCGCCAGAAGAAGTGTGAGGAAAAACCCTGTCTCTGGGACTTCGGCCATGCTGGCCCTCATTCATTCCCTTGCCAAACCTGCGAGGGGAGAGGGATCACCCAGTATCGGGATGATTGGGTGCGGTGTCTGGGGTGCCGTGGCCGTGGGTGGTTGGACCAGAAAAAGAGCCGAAAAAGTAAACCCCGCACGGCTAAAAGCCATGCGGGGAGTTGAGCTTTACTCGGCCCCGGTGTCACCGGAATCCTCGGAATCAGCGGTGTCCGCAGATCCCGTGTCGTCGGAATCTTTGTCGCCACATCCGAGGGCGAAAGCTGCCAACAACGACAGCAGGTAGTAAGGCTTAAACATTAGCGTCTCCTTGTGGGCGTAGAGAAGTATTGGTTGCCCACGGGGATGGAACCCTATCGAGCGGCTACCGGGGGTGCCGGTATCCCGTCTATGGGAGCGGTAGGATGAACTGTCTGGAGACACCCATGCCCCACCAAGCTGACTGCCAGCGCGTTGCGGCCCGCTATGTGGCGGGGAAGGCGGCAGACCTCTCCCCCCCTTTGGGGTATCCGGGGGGGAACTGCTATCTCATGGAGCGTGTTCGCGAGGAGGCCCCTCCTCGCGCCCAAGCCGACCTTATTGACAAGATTGAGAGTGGCGAACCCCTCAACTTGCAGGATACCGGTCAGATTTACGATTTGGAGGGCGAGCGAGGGGGGAGGGGTTCTTCTTTCAAGTCCATGGTTATCAAACCCCATGCTCAATACCGGATGGACCAACGAGGGATCACGGTTGCCGACTTGAGACAGTACTTTATGAACTTCCAGCGGGAGTGGTCCAAGCGAAAGTCCCAGAATCGTGACACATGGGGAAAGGCAGTCGCTGGGAGACAGAAGATTCAGTGGGCCGATCCCAAGTCAAAACTCTTTGTGGCCTTTCTGCCCCTGAACCCCAACCAAGTGGCTGTGGTGACCTCCTATTGGGAACCGTCCGACCGACCTCCGCGCCCTGTGGCCGAGGATTCCTGCGAGCACTGGGACGGTTGGGCGAAAGACAACTACCCGGCTGGGCTGGATCGCATCCTTCCTAAGAAGCGCACGGCAGCGTCATTGGGTGACTGCTACGAGGCCAACGGGAGGTACTTTATGGGTCAAACCCTCTTGGGTGGTGATGGAAACATGCGTCTGGTTCATGGAGAAGTGACGGGTCAGGGTTCCTTGGAAGGGGTCAACTACGGCCACGCATGGGTGGAGGATGGCAACACTGTCATTGATGTTTCCAACGGGAAGAACGTGCGGATGCCCAAGGCGCTCTACTACGCCCTCGGGGGGATTGAGCGGAATGATAATCTTCACAAGTATTCTGCGCGTGACTTCCGGCGTAGGGTCACGGACCACGAACATTGGGGTCCGTGGGACCTCCGCACCAGCACGGGGTTGTAGGTATGCCGCAAGAAGTTTTTGACAGGCTTCAGAAGAAGCGCGTCCGGGTAGATGCCGAGACCTTGGAGTTGCTGGAGGAGATCCCTTCGCGAAAGGGTGCTCTTCGTATCCCCCCCAAACCCGGTATTCAGACTTATGTGAGCGAGACTTCTGCCTTGGGTCTTCCTACATGGACTGACGACTATGAAGACCCCACCAGTCTCCCCGGCTCTGCGACACCCGGAGGAGCGGGACGGGTGATCCCCCAGTTTTCCTACAACGGACCCGATTCGGAGTCCGACATCACCCCGCGCACTCTGGGCATCCCCGGCGAGGAGTGGGGCCATCCGGTCAATGACACCTACAACACGGTCACTCGTCGCGTCGTGGAGAGCAGTGGCCCCAAAGATCGCTGCGCTTCGGCACAGAGGGTCGTCGAGGCCTACCGGCGGCGAGGTCGATCTTGAGCGATGGCGATCCCAAAGGCCGCGAGGCTTATGAGCGCGGTGACATCCGTTCTCCCAACCGACCGGGGGGGCAGGGTGGGATGCGCCAGCATAAACAGAAGCGGGACGAAGCTAAGAAACGTCGGCTCCGCTATCTCCGAACTAAGAGTGACCAGAAAAGAAAAGCACTTCGGCGGTACAAGATGCGAGGCCGTCTGAACACGAAGATGAAGAAGCGGCGGGAGAACTATAGGGAGAACCCTAAGAAGTTCCGTCGGGGGCCGCCGCGTCCTTACAAGCGAGAGGAGAAGAAGGCTGCTGCACTGTGGTACCACGGCTCCCCTGAACGGTTTGAGGGGATGGAAACCTCCGTCCGCCATACTTTTGGTCTGACCCCCTCGGAGGTACCTCTGTTTTTCTCCTCCTCCAAGTCGTTTGCAAAGGGGTATGCCCCCGGTCCTGACGGCACTATCTACACCGCTCGGTTGAAGTGGCGGAAGGTCTTTGACGGGGCCGCTCTCTATACGAATACTCCCTACTGGCCCCCCGAGTACGATGACCTCACCCCGGACGGGAAAGAACTCTATGACGACCTCGCTGCTGGCCGGATCTTCTCCGGCGTGGGCGAGGATGACTGGTCGGTCTTTGGAGACAGCCAAGGGCTGTTCGCCAACATTCTGCACAATCACTACGATGTGATTGAAACCTCCGAGTTCAAGAAGTGGTTGAAGAAGAACAGTTATGACGCGGCCTACGTCACAGGTGACGGGGAGATCAATGTCTTTGTCTTCTCCCCCAAGCAGGTTGAGATCGTCGGGGTGGAGGGTGCGAGAGGGACTCGCGCTGCTTCTGTTGCGGAGAGGGTGGCGGCACGACATAGGGAAGCCGAAGGAATCATCTTCTACTACGAGATTGATGACAACCCGGCTAACAGTGAGATCAAGCAGCCCGGCAAGGATGTGAACTACCGGGCGGAAGGCCCCACTACCTATCGCTTGGTGACGGATGATCAGAGCGGGGTGGCTCCGGGTCAAGGCTTTCCGAGTGACCAGACCGAGAATGTGCCCCCGGCTTCATCGCGGGTCATCCCCGATGCCATGAAGAACACACTGGAAGACCAGTTGGCTCAAGTGAGGCTCGCTGCGGCAACGATGCCCGAGATCTTGTCCAACTGTGGACCACTGGTAACGAGCCGTTCCAAGAAGGTTCAATACCGCAGGCTGCGACGCGCTAAGTCGGGCCTCACCCGTTGGGAGGCTACCGGGTCTTCGGGGGAGAAATACATCATCCGTCTGAAGCCTCTCAAGAAGGGGAACACCAAGTACATGTGGAAGCTGCCGGTCAAGGTGTCCTGTAGCTGCCCCTTCTTCCGTTGGCAGGGGCCAGAGCACTGGGCGAAAACCAATGACTACCTCTGGGGCAGGCCTCGCGGTACGGCCTCGCTGCCAGTCATCCGTGACCCCATCGGGGAACACTGGGCCTGCAAGCATGTCATCGCCGTCTTGGAACTGGCCAAGAAGCAGCAGAAGGTTTGGCGCGTCGCTTCGGGAGAGCAGTGGTCCTACGACGGCCCCCTCGCCCCTCTGGCTGACCCGGGACGAGTGGCTGCTCGCTACGCGGCCCGGCATTTGATGTGGCACGGAACCGCAGGAAAGAACCTCCGGGGCATCCTGAAGCAAGGCTTGGTCCCTGCGGGAACAGGGAAGGTGTTTGGGGACGAGATCACAGATCACGGTGGGCTTTCCATCAAGACCCATGGTGGGGTCTACCTCACCGACAACTGGATGACTGCCTACAGCGCCGCCGGAACGTCTGGAAGAGCCGCAATCGGGGTTAAGAGTGGCCCTGTCAAGTCGAAGGTCATGGTGGGGGTGTCTATTGAAGACCGCTCACCGGATGTCCTTGCTGATGAGGACGATGTGCTCAAGATTGCAGAGCGGCTGGTTGGGCGGGCTTACCATGACCTTCGTATCAACGACCGTGTGTTTGCCCCCCTCATTGACGGGCGGTGGGAGCACTGGAAAGGTGGCTGGATTCCCGAGCACTTGGGGGACTTGGAGGAAGCTATCGCTAAAGGTGACCTCTCTTCCGGGGTCTCCCGCTTTGTGGAGGGGGTCTTGTCCTATTGGCCGAAAGCTGCTGCTGGCTACAAGGCCAAAAAGCCACAAGTGGATAAAGCTGTGGCGCGTCTGCTCCGGGCTTTCGCTGCCCATATGGTAGAGCAAGGTCTCGATAAGACCACCCCCGCCATTGAAGAGGCTTTGGGGAAGAACATCGAGAGTGCCCCGAAGTTTTATGATGACCCGGTGGAGCTTGCAGAGCGGTTGGAGATCTATCAGGAGTCCTTGCGGCTGCTACACAACCCTCCCGTGTTGTTCAAGGGAACCTTTGCAGAGTTGAACAAGGCGACCCGAGAGGTTTCAGCATTGATCCCAGAGATGGCTTCGGCCTCCAAGGACAACTGGAGCCGCCATAACCTGCGGTCCATGGTCCCCATCACTTATCGGGGTAAGAACCGTATCTTGATGGTGGCCGAGATTCAGGCACCCACCGAGAAGGGGATGTGGAAATACGCCACCATTGTTTTCCATTATGGAGAACAAAAGTGGCGTGAGTTCATCAAACCCTATTCCCAGAGGATCGGGCAGACATATCGGGTGGTAGACGCGAAAGGAAAGCTCATTTCATGGTCTTTGGGTTCCAGCGATGAATGGCCGGAAGATCTTTGGGGGCCACCTCCGCGTGAAGCTGCGTAACCCCCCTGCGGGGGGCCGGGCTGGTGTTGCGGGCGCTCCCGCCAAGAAGCGTTATACGAAGCGGGTGAAGGTGATGCCCCGTAGTTCAGCGGTAGAACGTCTGACTGTTAATCAGGATGTCGCTGGTTCGATCCCAGCCGGGGCAGCCATCTCTCCAGCGGCTTCGGGGGCACGGGGAGGGGGAAGCGCAACGGGAGCACCTCATTCGTTCTCATCGAGCACCTTGGAGGCGGCACCCTCGGGCGGTAGGCGTGCTGTCCCGGCTTCCAGCAGGGAGACACCTTTGAGGGCTTCCTTCATTTCATTGAAGGCCCGTTTGTAGTCCGGTTCATAGCGCAACTCGGTCTTGCCGCTATGCCCGTGGATGGCTTGGACTTCTCCCACGCTATCGTAGACGGTGACACTGGGGTGATCAGACAACCAGAAGAGGGCTGCCTTCCCGTTGTCCGCCACGAATCCTTGGGCCACACGCCCCGTGCCGCTGATGCCGGATTCGTCTTCAGTTCGATAGAGGTAAAAGGATTTCATAGGGGTTTCCCGCTTCTTCGTTGGAGAGGCACCATAGGCTTTCTACCCGATTAGAGTGGGTAGGCTTTGGCTTCTTCCTCGGCCCACGGGAACTCGGAAAGGAGTTCATAGCCTTCCCCTTGGAGGAGATGGTGGGCCTGTTGTTGGGCTTCCCCGAGAGAGGGGAACGGCCCGATCTCCGAGAGGTCTTCCCGAATGATGAGCCACCCTTCGGTTCCTTCAAAGACATCCAATAGATAATGGAGGGCGGCTTCGTCACCGGGGCTGATAATGGTTTTAGGGTTGTTTAGGTATTCTTCCATCGAAAGGTACACCACCCCCCCACCCCCCTCCCGAGGGGTGGGGGGTGGCAACAACCCTTTGGTCGAAGGGCGCACCTTTTGTCGGCGAGCGATTTCTCTCTCTATGCAAGCACGGTTGAGAGGGTCATCGAGGATCGCAACAAGGGTGGCATATCGAGGATTGATAGCCATGTGGACCTACCTTTGAGAAACAAAGGCTTTGAGCCGATCCGCCGTTTCAATCACTTCTTCAGTAGTGAAGTAGGTCTTGCGGTCTTGGCTCTTGTCTTCCCTCGCGAAATGAGCATTTTGCTCCAGAATATCCTTCGCCAGATGAAGAAGATCAAACCTCATCTCGAAAGGGTTTGAGCGCGAGGGGTTGGGGGTGGACGGCGTTCCGTCCGGCGTTTGGGAAGACATAGCTTCCTCCTTTTCTGTGTGTACGTCCCGAAGGACTGTGTTGTGTGTACGTCCCGAAGGACTCTTACACCTTACCCAAGAACATGCTCTCTAAGTCCCCCCATCCTTTGAGATCGCACCCGTCCTCATCTACTTCCAAAGTTCTCCCGGTTTTGGCCAGCCTTCCAAACTTCCTCCCTTGGTAGGAACCTCGGGTGTCATGGGCTATCAGAGCCGGGATGGACTTCGCCTCGATGCCGAACATGGCGGCTACCCGGTCGTGGGGGAGCTTTCGACCTAAAGAGGCAATCGTAGGCTTGAGTGCTTTCATGCCTTCTTTCAGATCAAGGTGCTGGTAGGGAAGGATGACGGGGCCACCTCTTTCTGAAGAAGCCAGTTGGGAGTGGACGAGGTACTGCGCCATTTCTGTCTGGCATGAGCGGTAGATGAAGTAGAGGCAGGTGACGAAGGGAGTCCCTTTGTCGTCGTCCGTCCCGGAGTGGTAGGACATGACCCCCACTTGCTGCATGTGGAGTTTCTCATCGGAGGGGAGCATGAGTTCGGCATCCCGGTCCCACGCCTCCCAGATGTGCTCAACGGAGTGGTGTAACAACACAGACCGGGCCAATGCGGAGCCATGCCCCGTGAAGTTTCCCGCTCGGTTGAGCACCCCATTGTCAGTGTTGAACTCGGGGTTGTTGCGGATATGGTCGCGCATACGGGCTTTTACAACCCCCAAGGCTTTCAGCGAATCCCACGGGTCCGTGGAATACACCAGTTGTTTGAGGGCGTCCCCTTTCTTGGTGGCTTTGCGGAGGAGTTGGCGGCGATGATTGCGCCTTGCCCCATCCATGAGATGAGTGCGGGCTTTCCCCTCTCGCCCTTTAAGCATGGTGACAGCCACAACGGCAGGGTGAGTGTGGACCCCCATCATCACCCGAGCAGCGGTAAGGATATTGTCGGCTTTCCTCAAACCCCCACAGAGGTCGATATGGGCGGTGTTGTAAGGGACTGGTGTTTGACAGGCAGCGTCCGTGAGATCTCCGGCGTACCCTTGGATTTCGGGGTGGTTGTGTTTGCACCATTCGACCATGAAGGGGTCTCGATCTACGGCGACCACTTTGGAAAGATCTATGCCCAGCCCTTGGAGAACCCCGAGGTCTCCGCCTTCCCCGGCCAGAACGAGTGCGCCTTGGAAGGGGATTTGCATGGATTGACAGATGGTGCGGATGGCGGCCCACGCACGGAAGCGCACTAAGGCCTTTCCGGGAGAGTCTCCTTTATAGGTGGTGTCACTCATCGGTTCCTTCCTCTCGGTCGGCGATCCGTTGGATTTCAGGGTAGATACGGTAAAAGGTGAGGGTCGTTCCCAGTGCGTCCTTCCATTGATGGATTCGTTGGCGTGTCACCCCAAACTCCGCTGCGATGACCGCACCGGGGGCTTGGGAAACCAACAGGTCGATCAGGCGACGGTAGGACTCTCGTCCTCTTTTCTTGATGAAGTTGCGGGATATTCTTTCAGCAGAAGTCATTGGGCCTCCGTCGCAACTCGGATGAGGTTTTCAAGGTCCTCCTTGACGAACCCTGCGTGCAGCAAGGGTGCGCTTTCGTCGGGTGCAGTGAGAGAGGAGTCATCGTCAACGTGGAGATGACAGGCCCAGAGTGGGGGGTGGGGGGTGAGGTAGACAAAGGGGTTTTCCCCTCCGCCCCAGATGGTGTCTCCCGGCCCCACTACGACCAGTTCTTTTTCCCCCGGTAAGTTGTGGATTGGGGGGATGGAGGGGAGTTGGGACCAGAACTGACGCAGTTCGGTCTCATTAAAGGGGGTGCGCCACAGCCAGTTGCGGTAGCCATATTCTTCGTTGACAAGCACAGTCTCCGAGGAGGTTGTAAGGGGTTGTGTGGGGAAAGTGCGTTCTTCGATCAACCATGGATGGCCCGGAGGGTTTTTCGCAGCTTCCTCCGGGGTTTCGTGCCAATCGTGCATACTTTCCGAGGGGTGGCGCGTTACGCCGTCTTCCTCCCATTTAAGGCGATAGCGGGTACTCATGCGGCTTCCTCCTTGCCGGGGACAGGGATGTCTTGGCCTTGGGCTTCGATTCGTAGGATGGAATGGTGGGTCTCTCGCAAGACCTCGACGGCTCTTTCAAGCGTCCATCCTTCGGGGAGGGGGACTTTACCGTCTTGTAGATGAATGATGATGGGTGGATGGTCCATGATGCTCCTTGGAATAGTGGTTGTTACGCATACGGAGAAGGTAGGGGGAGTTGAACCCCCCCTTGGGGCTTTTTCTGGCAAGACCCTGCTCGGTGGCTCGCCTATAAGGGGCGGGGGGTAGGATCAGCAGGGAGTCCACGCATGGCCGCAGAAATCCGAAGCGAGGTGATCGCCCCCGTAGTCAAGGCGGCGGTGGATAATGCCAGTCGTGATGATCTGGAGATCAACGACGTAGTCCAACTTACTGCCATTGGTGGAGGAACCACCTTTCAGTGGACCTTGGTGTTTGTCCCGGAGGGGAGTGCGGCAGTTCTGACTCCTGCGGCTGCCGCCGTCACAGCGGGACCAGTTACCTTCACCGTGGATGAAGTCGGCCCGTATTTGGTGCGGCTGGTTGTAGACGCTGGGATGGCCACTGAAAGCACCCAGTACGTTCGGCTTCGCGCCCTCACTACGCTCTTGGGTCTCCATTTGGTAGCTGCCGGGGAACGGCGAGACACCAGCGGTGTCATTCCTGTGGATGCCGACATCGAGGGATGGGCCAACGAGCAGAACTCTAATCTCTTGGCATTGGAATCCGCCCTCGTCACCCGCGACTACCACATCAAGATGCTCGGGAACGGCGATGCCGGGGTTCTCCCCATCAAGGGAATCTGTGGAGTCAACCAGCGCGATGACACTCTTTACTATCGGGGATGGTGCCCCAGTGGCTCCACCCTTCTGGGCGTGACCGTCTACATGAACACTATCAACACGGTAGGCAACTACACCTTGGAACTCACTAATGTCACGGCGGCGGCCAGTTGTTTGAACGCCCCCTTTGACATGAACACCCTCGTGGCCGCGACCGTGACAGACATGACCTTGACTGGTGTTGCGGCCAATCTGGATTTTGCGACTAAAGAGGTGTGGGAGATCTCCTTGGCCTCCGATAACGTGGGGTTTGATGGCACCGAGGTTTACATCGGCCTACGCTTTGGAGTGTCCTGATGGCTACAGCAAGTATTCGCAGTTGGGTCACCGTACCTGCCGCTAAACCCACCAGAACCGACGAGAGCCGCGATGACCTCGCGATAGATGATGAAGTCCAGTTGGCCTCCGTCAACACCGGTACTGCCTATCAGTGGAGCATCGCCTTTAAGCCCCAGAAGGCAGACGGCACCCCCTCTGATGCCGTCTTCTCCTCGACAGGAACCACACAGGCGATTGCCCAGAACCCCGGTTCTTTCACGGTGGACACGGATGGTCCCTATCTGATTCGCCTTGCGTTCACAGATGGCACGGGCACCACTGAACAATACGTTCGTCTTCGGGCCAAAACAGTGTTCGGCGATCTCAAGTTGGTCGCTGCGGGTGAACGCTACGACACCCTGCGGGTGCCGGTGGATGCGACGGCTTCGGGTTGGGCGGATGAGCAGAACTACAACCTCACCACGCTGCTGGGTCTGGTGAAAGCCACCACCAGCTTGGGGAATGTGTTGTACGTCGATGCAGCGGGGGGTGGGGACTACACCACAGTCCAAGAAGCTCTGGATCACGCACAAGGGGCGACTCCCGCTCCTTCTGTGTCTTCACAGTGGGTGGTTCTTGTGCGTCCCGGCACCTACGTCGAAGACCTCACCTTTTTCCCTTTCGTCAATGTGTTGGGGTGGCCCGGAGGGAGCGGTCCCCATGTGGTGAACCTCACCGCGAACACCGTGGCTGGCCACACTTTCACGCCCACAGCGGCCAATCAGACGCTTCTTTTGGCCGATCTCGCTCTTAATCAGCCCAATGCTTCTTCTCCGGCTCTGACCCAAAGCGGACCCGGCAACCTCTACGGATCTCGGATCACGCTGGATGGAAACTACGCGGTGCTTGGCACCTGCGGCTCCACTCTTGTGGATTCCAAAGTTATCGGAAACGGCATTGCTCCCGGAGATTTTGCCCTCACGGTGGCACCCTCCACCGACCTGTCTATGGAGCGATGCGTTGTAGAAGGCAACTCGGGCATCTCTCTTGGCATCGACAGCACGGCCCAACTGGACGATTGTACGGTCAAAGTGACCGGGACCACCGCGATTTCCAGCGCAGCCTCCGACCTTTATCTCACTCTATGTGAGGTGAATGGCCCCATTGTGGCGGCTGGCGGAACAATAGGGGACATGTCCGTCGGCATTAACTATTCCTATGTCACCACTGTGTCGATAGATGGTGCGGCGGTAGGGGGGACCGCCTCCTTGAACATGGGGGTGACCGCTCACGGGGCTTTGTCTGCGGTGAATGGTGCGGTTTTGGCGGCCACGGCCCCTGCCGACACCGTCTTCTATGACAATGCGGTCTTCGGACATGCCATCCCTCTTACTGCATCCAATGTGCAGGCCGCATTGGATGAGATCTATGACTACGCTTCGCAGGTCCGGACCTTGGACGACGCCTATGATGGGGGCATCCCCAACAGTGGGGTTGGTCGCACTATCTTGGCCGACCAAGGAGCCGTCCAGATTGTGGACGTTCCCGGAGGGTCAGTGCCTATCCCCCCCGGCAACACTTCCGGGAGTCTTGAGGTAGTCGGCCCCATCAAGGTAGGGGCCATCCTTGATCCCGAGATGACCCTTGACCCCAACATGTGGGGCAACGGCCCCATGATGAAGATGGGCTACGACATCTGGGCCGGTGATGCTCCCTATGGAAGCACAGGACTGATCCTCGGTGATGCGGTTTCGGGGCGCAACTACAACCTGCGTCTTGCGACTTCCTCCACTGATGGTGGGGCAAAAGTCGGCAGCCTCTGTCTCCGGGGTGGGGACAGTCTCGCCGCTATTGAAGCGGGCCACATCTTTGTGCAAGCAGGAACAGCTACCGATGGTGGCGGCGGGAATGGGGGAACCATCTTTGTGGCCCCCGGAGCTTCGGCGGGGGGCAACGCCGGAACCATTAAGCTGGCCGACCCCAGTGTTGCTACTCCTGCGACTCTTACAGCAGGCGGCGTTTTCGTCGGTGGCGTGACGGGGAACATCACCTTCGGCACTGAACTGGGGGGCTTCACAATCGCCGTTGATGCCGGTGACGCCGTAGGGGTTGTGCGAAATAAGTTTGATGCGACCGGGGCTGTCACGGCATCGGGTGATCCTATTGTTCTCACCACTGTTGGGAAAGGACCAACGGCGGAGATCTTCTACCTCAACGCAGACGCGCTGGTGGATGCGGCGCTGGGTGGGTTCAGCCTTTCGGCTATCCCAGCCCCCGTTTTCGTGGCAGGGAGTTGGCCTTCCACGATTGACATTGTGGTTTCGGGGGCCAATGAGATCTCCTTTGGCCCTACCGGGGCCATTGGGCCTATGATCTACAACGCCGATACGGGGAAACTCACCGTCCCCGGCGTGATCGACCCTACAGCGATGGTTTTTGACGAGGCGGGAACCCCGGCCACAGGTGGTGCGAAGGGTGCAATCTTCGTTTCGGATGGCTCGGCTGGGGTACAGAACCATCTCTACTATGTAGATCAGAGCGGGAGTTTGACGGACCTCACTGCGGGTGGTGGCGGAGGCGGCGATGTCGTTGGCCCCGTCTCTTCTACTGATAATGCTCTGGCTCGGTTCGACTCCACCACGGGAAAACTCCTAAAAAACAGTGTCGGACTTCTTACCGATGCGGGGGCTCTTTCTGGGCTGGCAAAAGTTACAGCTACTGATTTGGCTGTGGTTACCGCATCCGCACCCGCCGTAGGGCAAGTTTTAGCTGCCGCTGACACCTCCGGTAATGTTGGATGGGCTGATTCAGCCACGCCTCAAGTAGTTTCGGACTTCATTTTCCTACCCGGTGGGACCGCTCCCTACCCCTCCAAGAACGTCTACACGGACTTCGCTCTCCTCTATGCTGATCTGAACGCATCGACAGCACCGAAGAAGCGCATCATCCTCGATGATACCCATACGAGTCCCATACCCTTTCCGGCTGGCACGTTCAATCTGGCGGGGGTCACCCTCACTAACAGGCGGGTATCCGACCAAGGGAACTTGGCCCGAACCCATATCCACGATGTCACTACCGGCTGGAACGCCGGTACCGTTTTTCAGAATGTGGCGCGGATAGAGGGTTTGCAAGCCCTTGTGACCGCAGCCGGTGCGGGCACCCCCTTCACGTTCACCACAGACAGTGTTGTCTACATGGAGAACTGTTGGTGGGCGCAAATAGCCGCTACCGGTGACCCGTTTTTCTCTGTTAGTGGAGGGTCCACTGTTACCTTCCATTGCACCGACACTAAGGTGGGGGACAACACAGGCGCAGTGGTGTCTGGTTCGGGAACGGATACCATCTCCTTCACACTTCGTGGGACCAGCAGCATCGGGCCTGACAGCCTCAAAGGTGCGGCAGGTGATGCGGTTGCAGGGGTGGATTTGAGTCCGGGGAGTTCTTTTGATGCCACCCAGACCCACTGGTCTGGCGTGGTACTCCCGGCCATGGTTTCCCCGGCTGGCAACGTGGACTTTGACCCCACGGGCATGACGACTGCGGTGGGAACGGATGTTCAGACTGCTATCGAGGAGTTGGATGTAGCTGTAACAGCCATAGGGTCTGGTACCCGCTCCGCTCCATTTGACTGGGTGGCTGCTGGAGCCACCACGACGACCACCATTACCTCTCTCAATACGGGGGACATCGTGGTGCAGATCTGGATTCGCTACACCACCCCCTTTGGGGATGTGACCACTACGGTTGAGTGCTTGGAGAGCGGTTTGGGGGGCGCAATCGTTTCTGGGACTATGACGCTCCCCACCTCCAACCAACTGGGTGCGTGGGTCTTTGATCCCGTCTACGTCGCCAGTAGCCCCCACGATCTTCAGGTGGAGGTGGTTTCAGGGGCGGGGGAAACCCAAGGTGAGGGCGTAGTTATCGCACTGGTTCATAGAGTATAGGGGTTCGCATGAGTACATTTACCAAAGACAGTGGCCGCATCACCGTGGTCAACGCTTCCAAGTTGACGTTGCTCAAGAGGGCTGACACGGGTGCCTTTGTCAACAACCCTGTTGGGCTGGCTAACCCTGACGGGTCTTCTCTGAAGGTGGAGTATGCGGACACGACCCCGGCCCCTCTTTACTGTGCCACCCCCAGCGGCCCCTTAGCCGCAGGTACCGAAAAACAAGCCCCTACCCGGGAGTATGTGGATGGGGACATCACTACCGTTATGTGGGATTTTGATTTTGCCGCAATCAATGGGCTTGGGTATGCCGGTGCGGGACCCGGCGATTGGGCCGGGACTTTCAGCAGTTCCTATGTGGTGCCTCAAGATTCCTACATCCATGAGACTTTTGTGTGGACGCGGGATGTATGGAACGGTTCCCCCGCTGCTCCCGGCCCCACCCCGCCCACCATCGCTGGGGTCTACGTTTCGGTGGGGAGCAGTGCCTCTGGACCCACAGCACCCTTTGCGGCGGACTTCAACCGTTTCGGGGAGTTTTTTATGCTGAATACAAGTGCCCCCAAAGTCTCCGAGGCGATCACCTATTGGGACAGGCTATCTTCGGCCACCCCCATCTTTTTTAATGTCTATATACCAATGTTCACGCCAAAACCCTTGACCGCTGGTTCGGGCACCATCGTCTTGAAGATTGTAAAATCTCCCAAATCTTGAGGTAGGATGCCTGTTTACTTTCCCGGATTGACTTTTGGTGGCCTCGGCTATGGGGGGGCTTCCTATGGTTATTCCCCCTATGGTTCAGGGGTTCACCCCCGTCTTCCGGTTCCGGTGGACGGAGGGTATGGCGGTGCCTCTTACGGTCTTGCCTCTTACGGTTCGGTGGACATCCTCCCTCCTCGGGTCACGGGGGCACAGGCTCTGGATGGTTATCGGGTGGAGGTCTTCTTTTCGGAGGCGATGCTTGATAATGCGGCCCTCGTCGATCCGGCTTCTTACACCCTCGCTGATTCTTTCGGTGTTCCCATCACGGCGGCGTCTGTAGTTGGGGGAACCCCCGGTACGGTGGGGGGCTTCACCTCTGTCATTGTCACACACAGTGGGAGCACTTTGGGCGGTCAGTACACCCTAACGGTGGACGGCCCCACGGATTTCGCCCTTAACCCTGTCGGCCCACCCCCTACAAACAGTGCTGTTTTTCTTGGGTTGGGTGATGAGGCCGAGTTCACCGTTGGGTTGGGGAGTCCCGATGATGGGCGCACACTCGCCTTGGAGTTCTTCT
>Ga0098052_1000234_pt1 | contig 33868 bp, 42 predicted proteins | sample 15_taG_FD_81591 | JGI IMG/M metagenome (GOLD analysis project Ga0098052, IMG submission 81591) | Marine viral communities from the Subarctic Pacific Ocean - 15_ETSP_OMZ_AT15312 metaG | ecosystem: Environmental > Aquatic > Marine > Oceanic | place: Pacific Ocean | collected 2015-01-18
GTAGAGATCGCAGATGGGATTGGTCCTACTTTTAGTAGCTGGGATTTTGCTACTTCTGGGTCGAGCGACAAGGCAGTCGTTCTTGAAACCGATAAAATTCCGGCTGACACTGGGATTGCTACCGTCTCCATGTGGTTTAAGGGGTTGCAAACCGGAAATGGTTCGGGCTTCGTCGCCACCAATAACAATACCCTCATTCGTATAGCAGCAAATGAATTGGGGATCCGGGTCGGGAGCGCCACCAGTAGTGGCTATAATATAAACCATCTTAGAGGTTTAAGTACTTGGACTCACTTAGCCGTCACGGCAGACGGCGCGGGAAACTATGAATATTACATTAATGGGAGCAGCGTAAGCTCTATCTCGGGGGGCGCTGTATGGGCCGATGACATAAAAAGAATAGGCAATTTTACTGGAAGTGATGACGAGTTTGCTGATTATATAACAGAATTCGCTTTTTGGTCACGAGTTCTCACGAGCGACGAAATTGAAGTGATCCACTCGAATGGGGAATCGGGTACCCGAGATCTCACACGACTAATTGAACCGCGAGAACAAATGCCAGCAGACAAGGGATCGTCGGCTTGGATTAACATGTCAGGAAACGTGCTTCTGTGGCATCTCAATGATGCCGGAGGAGGTAGTGAACCAGACGCATCTGGCGACGGACATACTGGCACACCTGCCTCGGTTTCCAACGCTAGCGGCATTATGATGCATAGTGCATCGTATTCTACCAGTTCTGCTGGTACTATCTTCGAGAATGCGGCGAATTTTAACGGATCGAATTCTGATATAGATGCTGCAAGCGCTACTGCTACTGCTTTGGGTATAAACGGAAACAACCCCAGGACAACAATGTGTTGGGCTAAATCAGACAACTGGTCCAACGACGACAATTTATGGGCTATGGGGAATAATAGCACTAGGCAAGATTGGTCTCTCTTGGCTCGTACTAATGGTTTTAAATTAAATACATGGGGTGACGATTTAACCTGGGACGAGATGCGCGATGAGGAAAAAGATAACTGGTTTCATGTTGCCGCAACATATGATGGCACTACGATGCGCTTGTATCTCAACGGTACCGAGCGTGCAACACGCACTCCCGGCAGCGCTCTGGGTACCGCCGATAATTACCCTCTTCGAGTTGGCAATGACCATGGCTACAATGGAAATCCGTGGGATGGCTTAATTCAAGAATTCGCGATGTTTGACGAAGCTTTGACTGCTGCAGACATAAGATCAATTTATAACACACAGGATATTTTTGCGAGCGGGGCATACGGTCCATCATCCGGATCTGTCGCAGTAGGCGCAGTTATCGCTACTGTCGTTCACGAAGGCGGAAGTTCCGTGGCTCTGGACAACGTGTTCGCCACTGCTGTTCATGAAGGCGGAAGTTCTGTGGCTTTGGACAATGTATTCGCCACTGCTGTTCATGAAGGTGGAAGTTCCGTGGCTTTGGACAATGTGTTCGCCACTGCTGTTCACACCACATCTTCGTATCTGACCGTTCCGAATATAACTGGCTCAGTTGGCGAAACTGGCTCATTTAGCTCCTACGGGAGCTATGGTATAGATTATTATCGTTGGTCCTGGAACTCAGTCCCAGGAACTGGAAGCGAAAGTGGTATTGTTAGTGGATCTTTCGCTTTCCCCAATTATGGCGTTAGCACATGGGTCGGCGATATGACTAGCAATGTTGCGCTTTATCATTGCGAGGGCGGCAGTTTTGTCAGCGACAGCAGTGGTCAAAACAACGATGTGACACTCACCAGTGTAGCCACTGGCTCACCCGGCTACGTGGGCTCTGACTATTGGGAATTCTCAGCAGTGGGATCGGTGGCGAACGTAGCATCAACTGATTTAGCTACGGCTAATGATTTTACTATTGCTTTCTGGCTTTATAATCTTGATTCAGACAGTAGTTGGAGAGTTGGGGCTTGGACTAGCGGCGATAAGTATCCTATTATAGTAGAGCAAGGCTCTAATCGACTAGGTTATTACTGGGGGGGTTTCCAGGACTCTGGTGCAGAACTGACTGCTAGCGACGGCTGGCATCATTTAGCTGTTGTGGGGAATGCAAGTAAAAATGAGATATCCTATTGGATAGATGGTGTTGAAGAGGGACTTATTGCCAACCATCCTGGCGATGCAGGTCACGTCGATTCCATAGGTAACAAAACCGGGGACAATTATAGGTTTGCCGAAGGGATTGACGAATTTGCATATTGGACAAGGGCTCTCAGTGATGATGAGATACAGAAAATATATTTCCTCCAAGACCCAACTATCATGGCTGCCTCTGACAACTTCGACCCAACCTTAGAGTTTGTGCCGCAAATATCTGGAACTTACAGCATTAACCTGGAGGTTTCGACAGGGGTGTCAATCACGGCTACGGCAAGCATTACAGACTCGGATTGTACCGGAACTCCTGGTGGGTCTGCCACAATTAATGATTGCGGATTCTGCGTGGGAGGCACTACTGGAAGAGACGCGACGTGGGGAAAATATGAGTGCTGGGACGGGACACTAGTCTGCACGGGGACATCCGAGGGCGTTCCAACGGGTTCTTGCATAGATTGTGACTCAGTACTAAGCGGTACCGCCTATATTAATGATTGCGGTTTCTGTGTGGGAGGTGCCACCGGAAGAGACGCGACGTGGGGAAAATATACATGTTGGGACGGTTCGATTATATGTTCCGCTAGCGAGTCGCCAATATCGACAGGTTCGTGCCCAGGTGGTCCAGATTGTTACGGAGTTCCAGGAGGGTCCGCTTATACAAACTCCTGTGGTACTTGTGTTGGAGGTACGACAGGAAGAGGTGAATTTTGGGGAATGACTACTTGCTGGGATGGAACGCTGGTGTGCGACCCGGTCGATTGTCCGATAATCAGTAGTTCTGCGGAAAATTATATGGTCGATGAAGATTACTCTCTAAGACTAATGAGAAACGCATCATCACAACGACCTCGAAGAGTTGAGCAGGTGCCATTCATGCTGGGTGTCAACACCACCCTTTCTATTAGGGAAGGCTCCAACTCTGATTTTTCAGGATCCTATTGAAAAGACGCGTGAAATATTTTTTTTTGTTTACTTGCCATATATAGAAACTATTTATTATTATAAAACCATATAAGGAATTTTACTATGTCAACCAAAAGAAGGCGAAGAATGAGACAAGCACAGGAGGCGTTGGGTAAGAAAACCACGCCGGCTCCCGCTGCGAAGGCGCCCAAGCGAACTAAGTCCGCTCCGCGACCAAAGGCAGTCCCAGTCGCAGAACCCGCGAGAGAGGAAGTCCCGGTGGCAGTCGAGAAGCCCGCAAAGCGCCGAGGATGGGGCAGAAAGGCAAAGAAAACTCAAAGCAGTTAAAGGAGTTCGAACGTGGATTACGATAAACTAACTAGAAAATTTCTTTTAGGAGAGTGGAAGCAACCAGTTTCCATTCTTTCTCGTGCTCGGGCTATCAAAGAAGCCTTGGAAAGCTTGAAACCAAGAACTATCAAAGAGCGCCAGAGAATAGAATTGGCGTTGGAGAATCTTGGGCATGTTCGGCGAAGCTACAGAAAACTTGAAGAACAGAACATGACTCTTTCCGAAGAAAATCAGCAGTTAACCGAAAAGCTTCAAGTCTTAGAAGAAAGCAAGGAAGAGTAAGATGGGCGCACTCGCTGGACACATGAGTCATCTTTATGACAACCCGAGGCTCACCTTTTCAAAACTAAAAGAGATTTTTGTAGAAGCTGCGATGGGGAACCTCGAAGGGACTGAGAAGACCGATGGTCAAAATCTATATCTTTCGTTCTCCGTACCAAATCAAAAACTTGATTTCACAGAAACCGACGATGGTCCAGGACGAGCGGCAAGAAACAAGGGAAATATAAAATCTGGAGGCTTGACTGTTAGGCAAGTAGTTTCCAAGTTTGATGACCACCCTAATCAAAAATTAAAAAAATCATTTTCGCATGCGCTTCATGCCTTTGAAAACGTTATAAAATCTTTTCCTCGCGAGAAGCAGATCGAGATTTTTGGTCCAGACACTGACATATATTATAATGCTGAGATAATAAATCCAGAAACACCGAACGTAATAAATTACGACAATAAGCTCGTCACTCTTCACAGGGGTGGTGGTGGTTATTTTGATAAGGAGACCGGAGGAGAAAAGGAATTCGAAACGCGGGATCCCGAAAGTGGTGAATTAGTTGCTGGACCTAGAGATGTTTCTGGAAATGCAGAAATTCTTGCAGCTTCTCTCGAAGACGTGATTCAAGACATGGAGAGCAATAAGGGTTTTAAGGTCATAATGGACGCGATATTTAAACTCAAGGCTATAGATAACCGAGAAGATCTACAAAAAGCCATAAGTGGGATAAACTCTGAGACCTCCTCGGAAGGAATCTCAGAAAATCAAATGATTATCGAATATGTGATCGCAAGAATCGGAACGCTCTTAAAGCAAAGTGGAATCCAGCTAGACTCAAGTACAGAGTCCTTGGTTATAAAAAGATTGATACTTTTAAGCGCTCCCTACAAGAAAGCCTATGGGTACGATAAAATGCCCAAAGAACTAGCGCCTGCTAAAATTTTGAAGGATTTGCCGGCGAGAGACAAGAATAAAGTACTTTATATATTTAAGAACCACAAAGATATTCTCAAACAGGCGATTCAGCCAATCGAACATATTGTTCATGACTTTTCAGTCTCTATGTTAGAGGGTTTGGAGAGTCTTTTTATTTTAGATAATAAGAAGGGAATAGAAAAGATAAAAGAAAAGGTCAGAGCAGCAAAAGAAAAAATCGAAAAGGAAGGAATCGCAACAAATATTAAAATTCTTCTCCAACAAATGGAAAAACTAAAAAGCATCGAAACCATCTCTACAGCAGCAGAAGGATTTGTTTTTGACTATGATGGGTATACCTATAAGTTTACTGGCAATTTTGCACCGATTAACCAAATATTGGGAATTGGAAAGTACGACGGACGTGGTACGCTACCCTCGTTGGACGCAGTAAAAACACATCGTGTTCCACGCGAGACCGGCTTGGCCGCGAAGGGGAGGATGAAGTTTGAAGGACAAAATCTAGTTCATGAAGTATTGAATATTCTCATACCAGAGAAAAAATCAACCAACAGATACGTGGTGTTGATCCCAGGTGGGTTCAAGCCACCACACAAGGGTCATTATGCTATGTTTGAAAATTATGCAAAGATGCCAAACGTTGAGGCTGTGGTTGTTTTATGGGGTGAGAAAGGACGAGGTGGCATGTCCAAAGACAAGGCTCATCAATTGTTCGAGCTTTATGGTGGATTGAACGACAAAGTTCAATTTGTTGATCATGATCGACCATTTACTGCTGCTTTCAAAGTGCTGGGAGATCCTAAATTTGTCAGCCAATTTGGTGAGGATACCACCTTTGCTTTAGGGTGCGGCGCAAAGGGCGATGATGAAGCGAGGGCTGCCAATTTCGCCAAATGGTTCGACGAGCACCCAGACCAGAATCCTCTTGGAGTGAGCGTCGAAGACCTCGGAGCATGTCCGGCTGAAATGACTGATTCTGGGGACGTTCTGTCTGCTTCCAGGATGAGAGAAGCAGCAGAAAAGGGCGACGATGAGACATTAGCACTACACGTACCAGAAGGGGTTGACTTGGAGTCTGTAAAAAATATTATTTTGAGCGGAGAAGACTCAGAGTCCCTCGAAGAAATGATTTATGAGATGATTGAAGATCTGATCAATGAAGTTTCTACCGAGAAACAAAGAAATTGGGCATGTTCACAGATTGATAATCCCGACGAACTCACCGTAAAGCAGGCTAAAGAAATGTGCTCTTCCGAAATCAAAGAGGAAGAAGAGCTTGAGGAGATCTCTGCTGCCGGTGGTGGCGCGGTGTCTGGCGGCGCTGGACTTGAAAGCCCCGGAGATGATCACCCCCGATTAAAGGGCGCCATTCGCGGGATCAAAATAACTTACGAAAGGCAAGTATGAAACTAATTACAATACAAGCTGGAGACATCACATGATTGATAGACAAGATATGATAGAAGAACAATTACTCAGGGAGAATATTCGTAAAGCTATACGGATAGTAAAGAAGAAGAAACTTCAACAAGAAAACGCAATTCGCACAATTGTCCGAACCCTACTGAAAGAGGCGGATGATGTACTCTATGATTACACTTCTCTGAATAAGCTGCATGATTTATTCAGAGATGTTATTGCTGGCTCTAAGGAAAGTTCGGATACTGCGTTTAAGCACGAATATAAATCTCTGACTTCCGATAAAATTGCAAGACAAAGATATGTTGAATATATTCTTGATTTTGCATCTGCAGACTTTAACTTATTGGAACAACCTGGCGGGACGATTCAACCAATCGGATCTGATTTCGCCGAAATAGGGTATGAGCCCGAAGAAGAAGAAATTGAGCCCGAAGAAGAGGAGAGCCTTACAGTATCAATTGATGATTTAAATAAGTCCGGGAACGATTTGGTTGAGCCAGATCTTGGAGAAGAAGACGAAGAAGTATTCGGCGAGGACGCCCCCGAAGACACGGGGCCTGGATCCCAAGCAGATTCTACACTAAGATCTGCCAGAAGAGCATATAGCACTATTGGTCCCGCATTACAACTCGCCTGGGATGATGCACCAACTGATGAAATTATTCCTGATGAGGTGACAATTGATCAAAATGGTCAACAGATAGCACACCCAGCAGGATCAATGACTGAAGGGGATTTATTTAAAATTTATTTTGGCATCAATCTCAAACTTTGGGCTGCTAAAATTGAGCAAGAAATGACACCTGTCCCAGAATCTACTGTTGATGTAGACGCTGGAACAGAGTTAGAGACTGACGAATTGGATGCTGAAGAAGATTTTTCAGAGCTAGGGTTTTAGAATTTCTTAATTTATTTTGACTTTTTACTTGACAAGATCAAAAAACGACGTTATATTACATATACTAATCAAGCTAAACACACTAAACATACTAACAGTTAATCACTCTAATCATACTAAACATTCCAAACATACTAATACTTAATCACTCTAATATCTATGTCTAACTGGAAACGTAAAAAAAATTATAACGGAAAAAATAAGAATTACAGCATAACTAACAAGCTTCGAAAAGAAGGGAAATCCAACGAGGAATTCGAAATTATGCTTAGTAATCTAACGTTAGAAGAATCGATTGCGCTTAAGCTTGAGCTAGCCACCAGATCTATAGCCAACCGTTTGTATGGTGTCCCGTTGTGGCATGCCCTGAATGACGTTGTACGCGATGCTGTCCTTAAATATGCCTTTTCAGCCACTCGGACTAAACTTGAAGCAATGCGTTTTCTTGGACTTAAAGAGAATTCATTCCACGAACTTGTAAAAAAATATGCGCCAGACGACTACTTTTCTAGCGATGATGAAAATAAAAATTTAACTCTTGACAAATAATACATAATGAGTTATAATTATATTTAAGTGGGTAACCTCCCGCTAAGATGGAGCATGAATAAAAGTTCAAATTATTAAAATATAAAGTTCATTGTCTCCAACGAACTAGGAATGAAAGGAGGAAGCGATTTTTTGTGTAAGCCTGTTGTCTAAGTAAATTCCAAATCACCGGGAGGCTAGGATGCTGGAAATCCGAGTAAACCAGTACTTTTTTTTATGTTTCTGACCCCAACACAAAGATGCAACCAAAATGATGTCGATAAGTGAAATAATTGAATTGGCGTATGCCGAGTTCGGCGCCTTCGTCGATTCTGCAACGGAATTTGACATAAAACCCTCTTCGGACGATGGAGGAACTCTTTTAGAATTTTTCGTTAATTCACCAGAAGACGCGACTATCTTAAGGGAAAAGGTTCCAGCATCCTATAATGGAGCCAGAACTATTATCATGTATACCAACTTGGATACAGATGACGGAGTTTAAATGTGAAAAGATTGATAATTTCAGATACCCACATTGGGTCCAAATTCTACAAGAAAGAAGAATTGCTGAAATTATTACGCACGAAAGAATATGATCAGCTGATATTGAATGGTGATATCATTGAATTTTTAAAGGTCCCAACCTTCACCCCGCTCGCTTTAGAGATTGCACGGGCAATTGATTATACTAAAGAAATAATTTATGTCGTTGGAAATCATGACGCGGCATTGGCTAAATTTGTTGGGCAAGAATTGTGCGGCGTAAAATTTGTGAAAGAATATTGTTTTAGCGAAGGAAATAGGGACTTTCGAGTTGAACATGGCGACAAATATGAAACCGGACTAGTTCATAGAAAATATGTCATGAAGCTTATTTCAATAGCTCAGGATTTCCTTGAGAGGACATTCGATCTAGATTTGACCTCCTGGTTGACTAACCGTAAGATTGAGAAAAGAAAATTAAAAAAACTCTGGGATATCATAGACGTCAACAACGATGTAGATGTGTTGATAATCGGACACTTACATATGCCCGAGGTTGTTATCTGGATTGATGAGAATGAAAAAATCAAAACATATGTTAACGGCGGTGACTGGGTTCAACATGCAACCTATATAGAAATCAATGATGGTGTTGTAAGATTGAGAAATTTTTTAAAAAAATAGAACTTTTAAAATACTTGATAATAATTATCCTTGGAGAGACGAAAGCTAGATGGGAATTATTTTATGCGTTGTGGGATTTTTTGTGACATCTCTGATGTTTTATTTAAACCATCGTTTTGTGGGTCACGGACCACTGGGAAAGTGGCCACTGTTAAATCATATTAAAAGACTGCACCTAATACACCACAGAAACGATTATAATGACAAAAGAAACGATCATTTATCATTGCCTTTTTGGGCGAAGCTTTCGTTCATATCTGCGGGGCTTTTGATTTCTATTATTTCTGTACCTTTCGCAATTGGGTATATATCCTATGTATTATACTATTCCTGGATGCATTACAAAATACACAATCATGACAAAAGTTCGATTTGCTACCGACACCACTACACCCATCACAGAAAATCTATCAAACATAATTTTTCCGGAACAATGCCATTTATCGACAGATTGTTCGGAACACAATTAAAACAACTTGACAACGCCTAAAAGAAGTGTTATAATATATAGTATGAAACACATAGGGACTTATAGCTCAGTTGGTCAGAGCACCCGGCTCATAACCGGATTGTCCCAGGTTCAAGTCCTGGTGGGTCCACCACTTAAGTGGGGCGTAGTACAACTGGCAGTACGTCGGACTGTTAATCCGGAAGTTGTAGGTTCGAATCCTGCCGCCCCAGCCATCGCGCCCTTAGCTCAACTGGACAGAGCAACAGCCTTCTAAGCTGTAGGTTTCAGGTTCGAGCCCTGAAGGGCGCGCCATTTTAAACATAAAGGAAAAGTATTGTGAAAAAAGATATTTATTGGGGCGCCTCGACGCCGGTGAGTGTTTGCGGTCAGGAACTAAATGCTAAAGATGACGACAACAACAAAGTGGAGAAAAAGAGTAATAGAATCTATTTTTATTCGGAGGTGTCTCGCGGGAAGAATCTGCAATTGAATGTTGCAATCCAGGAATTAGCAAATGATCTGATTTCAACTGGAGCACGCCTCAGCCTGCCAGATCCTGGAAGAATACATCTGCACATTAATTCGTATGGGGGTTCTGTTTTCGCGGGATTTTCTAGTGTTGATTACATATTAAATTCACGCGTACCAGTTAATACCATTATAGATGGCTGTGCCGCCTCGGCTGCAACAATCATGAGTGTGGTTGGAGAGCACAGGCAAATGAACAACCACGCGTATATGTTGATCCACCAACTATCTTCGGGAATGTGGGGAAAATACCAAGAAATGCAAGATAAGATGGAAAACTGCGACCGATTTATGGATATGATCATAAGTATTTACGAGGAACATACTAAGATTCCCAAAAAAGAACTTAATAAAATTTTGAAACACGATATTTGGTGGGATGCCAAAACATGTCTTAAGTATGGTTTGATTGATGAGATTGTATGATTTAGTAAAAAAATATTTATTTTTTGGACTCGGAGTTCTATTCGGATCCGCTATCGGTACCGGGATCACATATGTAGTGCTCTCTGCATGCTATGGATTGCCAGATATAGCCGATGTGCTAGAAATAAAAGAATGCTTAGAGGAGAAAATTGATGAGCGATGAGAAGAAAAATACTGTTATGGTATCCGGGGGTTTTGACCCAATTCATGTGGGTCACGTTCGGATGATCCGCGAAGCAGCCAAATTCGGAGACGTAGTGGTGACAGCAAATTCAGATAAATGGCTATTTGAAAAGAAGGGTTACATCTTTATGTCATTTAAAGAACGAAAAGAAATCCTAATGGCTGTAAAAGGTGTGGTAGAAGTTATCACAGTCGACGACGCCGACGGAACTGTTTGTGAGGCGCTACGGAGAATTAAGCCAACATATTTTGCAAACGGAGGAGATCGCACATCCAAGAATACCCCGGAAAAAAGAGTGTGCGAGGAGTTGGGGATCGAGATGCTCTGGAACGTCGGCGGACAAAAAATCCAATCTTCATCTGAATTATTTGAGGGAGCTTATGGGAAAAATTAGATTGCTAAGGAAAGCAGCTACTCGCGCTTCTAAAACTCTATTCTGGACGTCTTTCGGAGCCTTAGTAGTTACTCATTTCCTTTACTACGGCGTGTATCATAAAAAAAAATATGAACAATATTAATTTCTTAAATAGTTACTAATATGAACTGGTTCTTGTACATAGTCACCAACAACTTTCTAGACGTGGATGGAGAACTAATTAAAAGTGGCAATGCGGGGGTTGGACAGTGCTCTATGTCTCCTGGAATAATCGATGCACCACATGGAACGATGTACGTTGTATCGGGCGAAGACGTTAAGAATTTTCTCAATGAGCGCGGAATACGCAGTATTAAGCCTCGCTATATTAGGCAAGCCATCGAGGCTTATTATTCCGTTAAAGAAAAAGAAATATTGGATGATGAGGAATTTGTTTTTGACTAATAATTATTGGAGTACAAAATGATAAATAAAATTAATGAATGTGCGGCGCTCTTTGAGTCCTACTTGTTTGATTTTTTGAAAAACCCCATGAAATACGGTATAAATATCTCGTATTTTATACTAAGTTTCGGCGCCGCAGCCTGGTTAACCCTTTATACATATAGCTTTGTAAAAAGCTCCCTGGGACTGTAAATAAAGAGGACTTTTCAGGTCCCCTTTGTGTGCGCCAGACTAGTTATTGGTGTTAATGGCGAAAAAGACGTACATAATAGACACCAGTGTGTGTCTGGCAGACGCAGCATGTCTCTACAAATATCGAGATAATGATATCGTCATCCCTTTAAAAGTCTTAGAAGAAATTGACAGGCATAAAAAAAGACAAGATACCGTCGGTACACATGCTAGAAACATCATAAGGACTTTCGATGCTTTGCGCACAAAAGGAAACCTTCAGACTGGCGTTAGGATCGGAGGCTCCTCATCCGGGATACTGAGAGTGTCCGTGGGGAACGTATCACAATTGCCGGCAGATATGAGCAAGGAAGAAGCTGATCATATAATCATTTCTACAGCCATGGCAGAGCGCGCCAGAAACCCGACGAGGGAGGCGATTTTAGTTTCCCGTGATATTAATATGCGAGTTATATGCGATTCTTTAGGAATTATCTCTGAAGGATATACTCTCAATCAGGCGGTTAGCCATGACAGCTCTTTGTATACTGGATTCACAACTATCTTAGTTGATGACCAAATGGTTGATCAGTTCTACTCCGGAAACGATGTGTTTCTTTCGGATGAATACGAACTTTATAGCAACCAATTTATTATGCTTGTATCTTCATCGAACGACAAGAAGACTGCTTTATCCCGGTACATATCTCCAGATAAGCCCTTGAGGAAACTTAACGAAGTCGACAAGAGGGGTATATGGGGAGTGAAGGCTCGGAATAAAGAGCAGGCTTTTGCACTGGATTTGTTAATGGATCCTGATATATCTTTTGTGAGTTTGGTCGGGAAGGCTGGCTCTGGGAAAACACTAATGGCCATAGCCGCCGGCATAGCCCAAACCCTAGAAGACCCCTTCAGCAAGAACAGCGCAGCGTGTTATAAGAGATTAATAGTGTCGCGCCCAGTCCAGCCACTTGGGAAAGATATTGGATTTCTTCCAGGCTCCATGGAAGAGAAAATGCAGCCATGGCTAACCCCAATTCAGGACAACCTGCAATACATCATCGGCGACGATCGCACCACATTGGCAGATTATATGGATAGGGGCATTATCGAACTTGAAGCTCTGACCTATATTCGAGGACGTTCTATCTCGAACGCTTTTATCGTTATTGACGAATCACAGAACTTGAATATTCACGAAATCAAAACCATCATCACTCGCGTCGGAGAGGGCACTAAGATTGTTTTAACTGGCGACGTAGAGCAGATTGACAACATATACATTGATGAGGCATCAAACGGACTAGTCCACGCTGCAGAAAAGTTCAAGACTTCGACTCTCACTGGTCATGTCACACTCAGAAAAGGCGAAAGATCCAAGCTAGCAACACTCGCCGCAAAAATATTGTAATTTTTCCTTGACACGAGCAATAAACTAGGTTACAATATACTTATAAGAAATGGAGATATGTGTATGAGCACTGATGACGAAATAAAAAATGGCATACTGGGTCAGGTTGTTACCGCCCCCGGCGAGCTAAGAGACAAGGTTGTTTCATATGTGGGGGAGAAACTTCAACCCGTGAATGATGAAGTGACATTGGAGATGGTTATCGACGTTCTGGCATCGGAATTCCCCGAAGTAGTACTAGCAATCGCTGAAGAGAATTTTTTAAGGGGATATGACCGGGGGATGAATGATTCCGAACACGGCTTTATGTCCAACGAAAAATTGCCACCGTTGTTCCGAACACAGCCAGAGGAAAATTAATGAATGTACAAGTTGGATTACATTAAAGAGTCAATGAACCGCTTCTCTGAGCAGAGAGACGAATACGACATCGGCGGTTTCATTCAAGTTTATGTAAAGGATAAATTTGAGACCCCCATCGATATAAATATGGTTATCTCACAAATTTATACATCAATACCCCACCATTTATTGTCCGAGGTGGATTCTTTATTTATTGGAATGTTCGACGAATTTGAAGAGATGGACACCAACGCAATGTATAAAAACGGCGCCATATACGTGAGCAACACCCAGGATAATGAGGAGGATCTAGCGGACGATATAATCCACGAGATCGCCCATTCCATAGAGGAGCCCTATGGATATGTAATCTACGGAGATGGAGAACTGGAAAGAGAGTTTTTGCAAAAGCGAAAAAAACTATATGAAATACTAAGAGAAGAGGGGCTTCACCCCGACGAAGGTATGTTTTCGGATCCAGTTTATTCTCAAAAAATGGATCTATATCTTTACGAAGACGTAGGGTATGACAGGCTAAATTTCATCGCGCTATCCTATGGACTATACACATCAGCTTACTCCGCAACTTCTCTGCGGGAGTATTTTGCAAATGGGTTTGAATACTATTTTATTGATAATCCAGACTACTTACAAGAGATATGTCCGATCTTATACAAAAAAATAAAGGAAATTCACGAAGATGATCAACACTAGCATAGAGACCGACGGAGACAGTATACGTGTCACAGTTACACTGAAAAGACGCTTATCTACTCCCGAATTCACGACACTCACTACTTGCAAGACTGCAGATGTGATTAAAATTTTGGAAGAAAAGAAAATAAAGACTGGCAAATGCGCCCAGTCTACCAGGCTGTGCAACAACCGAGATAATACATGTTCTGGAACTTGGGTTTTTGAAAAGCCAAAGCGAAAGAAACCCGTTCCTAAAAAAAAGATCGTAACGGCGAAGCAAGACGCTCCAATTTACACAAAAGAACCCATCTCGGATCATAAAAAAACAACAACCAGCAAAAAAACTTTTGAAAATGTTGATAAAGTACTTGACAACAGTTGACTGACGTGCTATATTATAAGTGAATATAAACTTCATTTGAGGCACAAATGTCACACATTTCTTTTTCTGAACTTAAAAATTGGTCCTTTTGCCCCTTTTACCACAAAATTACCTACATTGACAAGATAAGGGGGTTTGCGGGAAATGAATATACTGCTTTCGGGAGTGCAATTCATGACGTTTGCGAGAAAAAGTTACTGAATGAGGAATTTGATTTCTTCGAGAGGTTCAAGGAAGAATTCGTAAAAGAGATCTCAAAGCTTCCGGATGATTTAGAATTAAGACAAGACCTAATAGTAGAGATGGGATCCCAGGCTAAAACACTTATCCCACTAGTTGACCCTGCACTAGAAGAATATTTCGAAGAAGGATATGAGGTTTATTCTACTGAAGAGGGGTTGATGGAGCCAATCGGCGATACTGGATTTAATTTTAAGGGGTATATCGACGCTGTAGTCAAGACGCCCGATGGGAAATATCATATTATAGATTGGAAAACCTGCAGTTGGGGCTGGGATGCCCGACGACGAGCCGACCCCATGGTAACTTACCAGTTGACTCTTTATAAGATCTTTTTCGCGCAAAAACATAACATTGACTTAAAAGATATCGAAACTCACTTCGCCCTACTTAAAAGAACAGCTAAGAAAAATAATGTTGAAATCTTCCGTATCACCAGTGGAAACAAAAAAATGCAAAATGCGAAGGGGCTGCTAGACAAGGCGCTATTCAACATTAGAAAGAAGAATTTTATAAAAGACAGGCGGTCCTGCATCAAGTGTGAATTTCACAAAACCGATCAGTGTCCGTAAGAGGTATTAATGACAACGACAGAAAAGAAAAAGATCTTTATTATTTCAGATCACCCACTGGCGCCATCTGGCGTTGGGACACAAACAAAATATATTATTGAGGCACTATTAAACACCGGAAAATATAAATTTATATGTTTTGGCGGCGCCGTAGACCACAAAGATTATTCCACCACAAAGGTTGCTCCATATGGCGACGACTGGCTAATAGTTCCAGTTAAGGGATACGGAACTCAAGAAACGGTAAGATCCGTTATCATGAACGAAAAGCCAGACTTGTTATGGTTTATGACAGACCCTAGATTTTTTGGATGGCTCTGGGGAATAGAAAATGAGATAAGGTGCCATATACCAATGGTTTATTACCACGTTTGGGACAATTATCCGTACCCCCATTTTAATAAGAAGTTTTATGAATCAACAGACGTTATTGCTTCGATATCAAAAGTCACCCACGACATTGTTAGCACTGTAGCGCCAGATGTTGAAAATCACTATTTACCACACGCAGTAAACTCTGATATTTTCGTCCCCTTTTCGGATGAAGAAGTAAAAAATGTAAGAAAAGGGCAGTGGCACGATGATTCTGACAGGATTACTTTTTTCTGGAATAATCGAAATGCACGCCGAAAGATGAGCGGCTCACTAGTCCACTGGTTTAATGAATTCGCCGAAGAGGTTGGACCAGACAAAGTGAGGTTAGTTATGCACACGGATCCTCATGATCCACACGGTCAAGACCTGCAAGCAATTTTAAGTAGTCTAAACGCCACCGACGGACGTATTCTGATATCGAAGGAAAAAGTGCCGCCCGAGCACCTGGCGACGTTTTATAACATGGCAGACTGCACCATTAATATTTCTGATGCGGAGGGTTTCGGCCTGGCGACATTGGAGTCTTTATCGTGTGAGACGCCAATAATTGTTAACATGACGGGCGGACTGCAAGAACAAGTAACCAACGGGACGGACTGGTTCGGGATTGGCATCGAGCCAGCCTCAAAAGCGATCATTGGATCACAGCAGGTCCCGTATATTTATGAAGATCGAGTTTCGAAGGAAGACTTTATTGCAGCACTCAGAAAGATGTATAACCTGACCCCTGGAGAGAGAAAGCTCATGGGAATGAAGGGCAGACAGCACGTTCTGCAAAATTACAATTTCGGAAAGTTTAAAAAACAATGGATAAGTTTGATCGACTCAATAGTCGACAGATATGGTCAATGGGAAACTAGAAAAGGATATAAATCCTGGGGATTTAAGGAGATAGAATGAGAAAAAAGATAGTTGTAAGAGGACCAGCACTGTCACAGTCTGGATATGGAGAGCAGACGAGATTTGCCCTCCGCGCTTTACGAAGCCGAGAAGATCTTTTTGATATTTATATAATACCAGTAAATTGGGGACAAACAGGTTGGGTGAGCTTAACAAATGAAGAAAGGACCTGGATCGATCAAAAGATCGCCAACGCCCACCTCTACACAGCCAACAAGGGGCAGTTTGATATATCGCTCCAGGTTACGATTCCAAACGAATGGGAGAGACTAGCCCCAGTTAATATCGGCTATACAGCTGGGATTGAGACCACCAAGGTTGATCCGATATGGATTCAGAAAGCCAATGAGATGGACAGGGTGATTGTGGTGTCGAACCATTCTAAGAAAGTGTTCACCGATACCGTGTATCACGGCAAGGACCCCCAGGGAAATCCAGCCAGTCTTGCGCTCAATACACCGATTGAGGTTGTTAATTACCCGGTTCGTTCCTTCGAAAAAGAAAACCTCAGCCTGAAGTTGGACTATAATTTTAATTATTTGGCGGTCTCTCAGTGGGGCCCTCGAAAGAATTTTGATAATTTGATTAATTGGTTTGTCGAGGAAAACTTTGATCAAGAAGTTGGCTTGATTTTGAAAACATCTATAAGAAATAATTGCCGGATTGACCGCGAAGAGACAGAAGTTCGACTGAAAAATATATTATCTCACCACGGAGACCGGAAATGTAAGGTGTATCTTCTCCATGGGGACCTCTCGGATGAAGAAATGACAGGGTTGTATCGGAATCCAAAGATCAAGGCACTCATCAGCACAGCCCATGGCGAAGGATTTGGCTTACCTCTGTTCGAAGCCGCGTACAATGGTCTCCCGGTCATCGTATCTGGTTGGTCTGGACAGTGCGATTTCTTATACATGCCCGATCGACGAAGGAAAAACAACAAGCCCAAGCCGATGTTTGCTTCAGTAGAATACGATCTTAAGAAAATACAACCAGAGGCAGTATGGAATGGCGTTTTGCACGCCGATTCAGAGTGGGCTTTCCCGAAAGAAGCCTCCTTTAAGCGCCGCCTGAGAGAGGTGAAAACAGAATATCCTCGCTTTAAGAAAAACGCGAAAAAGCTTCAGAAGTATATCACTGATAATTTCACAGAAGAGGAAAAATATGAAGAGTTCGCTCGATTCACATACGGCTCTGAGCAATATGACGTCGCCAACGTGAATGTAAATATTGAGGAGATCCCGAAGATTTCCCTGATTACTTCTGTTTTCAACGCCGATGATCATATAGAGCAGTTAATGGAGGATGTAACTAGTCAGACAATCTTCGAGGAAAAGTGTGAATGGGTTATTCTTAACGCCAACCCCGAAGGAAAAAACGAGGAAGAAGAAGTAATATTAAAATATGCCGAAAAGTATCCAAATAATATTATATATAAACGCTTGGACGAGGACCCTGGGGTTTACGGCGTGTGGAATGAAGCCATCAAATTATCTAGCGGAGAATTCATCTCTAATGTAAACTGCGACGACCGCAGGGTAGGCACAGGTCTGGAGAAGCAGGCTAAAATGCTTGTTGCCAATTCAAATGTGGACTTGATTTACAACGACTCCTACGTCACGCACGAACCAAATATAACGTGGGGCAATTTACCACCAAATTCTCAGAGGTATAATTTTGAGAATTTTTCAAAGGAGTCTATGTTGAGGGGGAATCTGCCCCACAACAACCCAATGTGGCGTCGTGGACTTCATGATAAATACGGATATTTTGACTCAAAGTACAAATCGGCAGGTGATTGGGATTTCTGGCTTAAGTGCTCCTTTGGTGGCTCCGTTTTTCTCAAACACCCTGAAATTTTGGGAATATATTATTTCAATCCGAAGGGTATTTCGACTGACCCAGAAAATAATTCTTGGAAAAAGAAAGAGGAATTTGAAGTCTTTAAGAAATATCAAAAGCTTTATTTAGAGGCGAATCTATGAAATTTTTGGTCACTGGCGGACGCGGGTTCATTGGGAGCCATTTCGTAGAACTGGTCTTGTCTCATGGGCACTCTGTTGTTGATATTGACAAAATGACGTATGCGTCCGCCAAAATTCTTCCGTGGGATTCTGACGAAAATTATGAATTGATAGAAGATGACATTTCTACTTTGAAGCACTTACCACCCGCAGATATAGTGGTCAACTTTGCTGCTGAATCTCATGTTGATAATTCCATAGAATCCCCGAAGGTGTTTTTCGAAAGCAACACAAGGGGGGTCTTCAATCTACTGGAGTTGATACGAGGCAAGGTGTACAACAAGCCACTTTTTGTCCACATCAGCACAGACGAGGTTTACGGAGACATCCGCCACGCCGACTTTACAGAGGAAGACAAAGTGCTTCCTAGCAACCCCTATTCGGCTAGCAAAGCAGCCGCCGAAATGTTTGTTTTTTCGTGCCATAAAACTTTCGGGGTTGATTATCTCATCACTCGGAGTTCCAACAACTACGGACCTCGCCAATACCCTGAAAAATTAATTCCTTGTATTCTTGAGTCTTTAGACAATAATACTAAAATCCCTCTTCATGGCGATGGGTCCTATATCCGTGATTGGATTTATGTGAAGGACAATGTTCGAGCAATCTATCATTTGATCGTGGGTGGCTACAAAAACGAGATTTTCAATATTGCAGCGAATAACCACATGAGTAACCTAGAAGTGGTAAAAAATATATGCCAGTGGTATGGAATCGACGATCATCTTAGCTGTGTAAATTTCGTAGAAAACAGGATGGGGCAAGACGTGCGGTATTCTATAAATGCCGACAAGTTAAAAGATTCAGGATATGAGATAAAATACCGAGATGGAATTTACAAATTTATCGGGGAGGTCCCACCGCGATGAGGAACTTTTGTACAGTTGCTGACTTTAATTTTTATGACAAAGTTTGCGCTTTAAATCTCTCTTTGCAGAAGAAGAATGCCAACTATAAGCTTCACTTGCTATGTCTGGATGACGAGATGTTGAAAGCTGCAGCAGACAAGGAAAACATAATTTGTTATGACATTAAGAAATTGCTGGAAGCCGATCCTTTGCTTAAGAAGAGTCTAAGTAACCCCCCATCCCGCGAGGCGCTAATTAATTCCCAAGGCGACCAAGCCCGCGCCACCAAAATACAATTTACCTGGGCTATGGCATCTTATTTTTCTTGGTGGTGCCTGGACACCATACAAACTGACAGCATACTATACATCGATGCAGATATCTATTTCTATGCAGATCACGACACTCTGTATAGACACCTGAAAGATTGCAGCGTGGGCATAGTGGAACACAGGTGTCCCTACAACCCCGATAACGGCAAGTATAATGTTGGTATTGTATATTTCAAAAATGATTTTGAGGGATATAAGTGCAGTACTTGGTGGAAAAATTGCCTCCTCTTGACTGATCACGAGCATTACGCCACACATGGTATTTGTGGTGATCAAAAATACTTGGAATTATTCCCAACCTTGTTTTCTGGGGTCAAAGTCCTGGATCCCCATATCGGACATTTGGCCCCCTGGAACTTTATATACCACCAATACACCCAAGATAAAATAGTGTGGGACGGGGTAGAGCAGGAGCTATTATACTGCCATTTTTCCAACTTCAAGCCCGACTATGAAAACGAAACTTACAGGTTGGCTCCTCGCCACGGCATAATCACTCCGAGACACCCATTTATAAAAAAAATTGCAGATGAATATTTTGAATCCCTGAAGGAGTTCTCGAAATGAAAATTGCTTTTGGAATGATTGTTTTTGAGGGAGATTACGTTCTCAGGGAGTGCTTGGAGCAAGCCTATCCCTTCGCCACCCAAATCTTGATCGCCGAAGGTCCGGTCAGATATTGGCAACAAAGAGGAAGGACAACTTCTACGGATCGGACAAACGAAATACTAAAAAACTTCCCCGATCCAGAAAATAAAATCAAAATTGTCCACGGACAATTCGCGGAAAAAGACGAGCAATGCAACGCCTACATCAAGCATTTGAGAGATGATATCGATTATTTGTGGAATTTAGACAGCGATGAATTATACAGAGCCGAAGATATTCAACGAATAATCCAGTTTTTAGAGAAGGAAAAACCGACTAGCGTCGGGGTGAGAAGCAAAAGCTTTTATGGCGGCTTCGATCATTATTTGACCGGGTTTGAATTAAAAAAAGATAATTTTTTAAGGATCTTCCGATACAGCGCAGGGTCAGAGTGGCTAACCCACAGACCACCAACAATTAGATATCCATCGCAGTCCAACATCGCAAGGAAACACGTTGATAGCGAGGAACTGTTCCGCCAAACCGGCGCAGAAATGTATCATTATTCCTATGTGTTCCCCAACCAAGTAAAGAACAAAGTGGAATATTATAAAGCTAAAGTGAGCCAACACAAGTGCATTGATGACTATTATAACACAATTTATTTTCCATGGATGCATGCGGACGAATTAGAAAGATACCAGATCGAGAGAAAATATTTGGGAGTCCACGAATTTAAGCCAGAGTACCGAGGAGATTGTTTTACTGCCGAATTCGAAGGAAGGCATCCAGAATCTATCGAAAAGAACTTAGAAAATCTCAAAGCAAGGATAAAAAAGGAGTTGAAAGAGCATGAAGACGGCATGGTTTGATAACAACACCCTCCCACCCTCGATGTTGAACGCAGGCTTTAAGCCCTTGGCTGAATCGGATCACTTCCCAGCCCTAAGAGAGTGTTTCGATAAAATTCATGATCAGCACACGCTACTGGATCTTGGCTGTGGAGCCGCCGAGGCTTTCCGGACTTTCGGAGAATTTGAGTACAGCGGAGCAGACCTGCCACACATTATAGAGGAAGTAGCCAAAAAGAAAAACCCAACTGCAAATTTTATTTATTTCAATGCAGAAGTTGACGATTATGGATTTTTAAGTTCCCATGATGTTATCCTCATGAACAGCTTTATAAGCGAGATTCCAGATTGGTACAGGGTGTTATCCAGGGTGCTGCATTATTCTAACAAGTTTGTGGTTCTTCATCGCCAAGAAACAACGGCTAGCCCGAGCTACTTGCAGGATTATAAGACTTATGGTTCCCTGACCACAGTAAAATCGGTTATAAACTATGATCATCTCAAAAATATGTTTAATCTGAATGGCTATGATGTTCTATACGAGGCTCCCTCGTTCCCACATAGTGACGCGCAGAAGACTTTCCTGCTTGAAAAAACAAGGTAATTTAATGAAAGAAAATAAAATTCAATACGCCCCTGAAGAGTTACATGGGCTTCTGAGAGAGTTCCATGCTCTTTATTTAGAGAGACCGATTGAGGATAACGGGGGCGGCATGAAATCTCCGCATTTATTTAATACGTGGCACTCAATTAAAAAACTACAACCCAAATTGATCATCGAGAGCGGTGTCTGGAGGGGTCTTGGAACTTGGATTTTGGAAAAGGCAGCCCCAGAAGCAGACATCATATCCATAGAAATAGATTATTCTAATTTGATTTACAAGAGCCCGAACGTCACTTATCTCAACCAAGATATTAAATCCTATAACTGGGACGCCGTTTTAAGTGAGAGATATCCCCATGTCTCCCGCGATGAAATTTTGGTTTTCCTAGATGATCATCAAAACTTCCTACACAGACTAGAGTTTATTCACAGTCTTGGGATCAAACATATTCTGTACGAAGATAATTACCCGCCATCGCAGGGTGATACTTTTTCACCAAAGAAAATTTTGGCATGTGAAGATTATGTAATCGACCAAGCAGGCCACCGGGAGATGTATAAGTTTTCCTATTTTGACCACTCAACTTTTACAGAGTTTGTGAAACTCTATCAGGAACTTCCCCCCATATTCAAATTGGACAAGACCAGGTGGGGAGACAATTGGCAAGAGCCGAAATACCCTACGGAGCAGCCGCTCCTATCTCTTGAGGAGAAGGACACTTTCCCGGTTTTTTTCGAAGAAGCCGACTCGTACACCTGGATATGCTATATGGAGCTTAGTTGATAAACCTGTTCCACATTCCCACTTATAAGATAGATACAGCGGACTTTAATCACTTGTTGCACGGGAATATCATCGCCGAACTTGAAGATAACTTCTGCAAGTATGTTGGAGCAAAGCACGCATGCTCGGTGGGTAGCGCCACTAACGCCATCTTTTTGTCCCTCGTTAATGAGAATATTACGGTAGAGATACCCTCCATCATACCGCCTGTGGTGGGGAATGTTATTATAACATCTGGCAACAAGGTGTCTTTTAGGGACGACACCAAATGGGTAGGAGGCTCTTATATTTTACATGATTTTGGAAATTATAAAATAATTGACTCTGCCCAAAAAGTGGTCCGCGATCAATTTATTAAAGAAGCTAACGACAATGATTTGATGATTTTCAGCTTCTATCCAACAAAACCAATTGGATCCTGCGATGGCGGTATTGTGGTTTCCAATGATTTCGAGAAAATCAAGTGGTTCAAAGAAGCAGCCTTTAATGGGATGACTTTTTCCAAGGACAACTGGAAAAGAGAAATTAAATTTCCAGGTTATAAGATGCACATGAACTCTGTTCAGGCGTTCATAGCGAACGAAAATCTAAAGAAATTGGATGAGAAAAACGAGGCTTTGGCTAGAGTGCGCGAGGCTTACAATGCCCACTTGGGACTAACCAACACCAGCCTGCACTTGTATCGTATAAGCGCTGAAAACCGCCCTCATTTCGTAGAAAGCATGAAAAACGATGGGATTCAAACGGGGATTCACTACGCCTCTTTGCACGACAAAGGGATACACAGTGAAGAAATTCCGTCACTGCCCATGTCCGATCGAGAATCCAAGACGACCGTGTCTCTTCCTTTCCACGAAAAGTTAACTTCGGAAGAAATTGGCAGAATTCTAAAGGGGGTAGACACACATGCACATAGATGTTAAAAAGAGTGAAACAGGTTATTTGATCCCGATGTCTCTGCAAGAGCTACCGTTTACTCCGAAGAGGGTCTTCGTTGTGAAAAACAAATTTCAAAATGCCGACAGGGGCGGACACGCTCATGTCGAGGAAGAACATTATCTGGTCTGTGTCGCAGGATCGGTAGAAATAAAGTATGAGAACTATTCCGGTACCGGCATGTTCACCCTCCAGACGGGCGCCTCTCACCACCAAAGAGAACTGGAGTGGTTGAATCTGAGATTTAAAGAAAACGACACCATGCTGCTCGTATTCTCGGATCAAGAGTACAGTGAAAGCCGGTATGTCCGCGATTACGAAAACTTTAAGGGACTATTGGGAGCACGCACATGAGAAGAATTGAAATACCATATGTCGCCCCGTCCCTAGAATTAGATTCTAGAATTGTGATAGTCGGATCTAGTGGTAATTTGCGGGGCTCCAACCTCGGAGCAGAGATAGATTCCTACTCCGACGTGATCAGATTTAACCGCGCCCCAACAGATGGGTTTGGAGAAAGCGTTGGAAGTAGGACTACCTTAAGGGTATCGAACAATCACGTATTTTCTAACGTCGACATCACCGCCGAGGGATACACGAATCAGCCCGCAAATTTTATGAAAGATCTCCGTAACGAGCGCATCCTCTATATCGCCCCCGACACCAACCCATGGAACAACAGGGGTACAAACACTCACTCAAGCAATGAACTATTTTTGTTTAACTACGGTGCAGTACCGCACTTGAAGTCGGAATTGGGACTAGATTCGGAAAAACAGCTGACCGTCGGAGCGATTACTGTTGGTTTATGCGCGCTGGCTGGAATAGTTCCCACTCTGGCTGGTTTTGATCTACAGCCTGCTCCAAGGACCCATTATTGGGAAAATCGCCCGGAAAATCCTGGGGCAACTCACGGTATTTCAGTTGAGCAAGCTTGGCTTTGCAGGCTGAAAAACGATGGTAAAATAATTATTTTAGGAGAATGATGATAATTTTTGTTGACATTGATGAAACAATCTGTTATAATAAAGACAATTCAGATAAAGTAAGGGATTATAATTTGTCTGTACCGAATAAGAAAAATATTCAATTGATAAATAAATTGTTTGATGAGGGAAACCAGATAGTTTATTGGACTGCAAGAGGCTCGGGCACTGGTATTGACTGGCGATCCACGACGGAACGTCAATTAGGAGTATGGGGCGCAAAACATCACGAGTTGAAGCTCGGAAAACCCATATATGATTTAATGATATGCGACAAGGCCATAAATAGTTTGAATATGGAAGAGAACCTAGAGACATTTCTGAAGGAGAAGGTTAATAATGTTTGATATAGAATTCTATATGAAATCCAATGCTCTAGTCGAAGAAATGAAAAGCGGAAAAAAATTTACAAAACAAGAATTATTACTCCTCTTTGAAGAATATCGTTCAAAAAATCCAATTATATACAACATAGAAACTACCAATGCTTGTAACATGAGGTGCAAGATGTGTCCTAGAACTACGAAAATGACAAGAAAAATTACATTTCTAGAAGCAGAATATTATGATAATTTGATTAAGCAGATAAAACCACACGATCATGATCTCTGGGATAGGTGGGAGAAATTTTGTATTGATCAATATGGAATTTACCCAGATAGCGAGCCTAGCGAAAACCATTTTTTTCTATATATTATACCCAGGGTTATACAGCTTCATGGCTACGGAGACCCACTTTTGGATAAAAATTTAGGTAATGTAATTAAAATTTTGTCTGATTACGGACATGAATCTTATTTTAGTTGTAATCCTGCCAACATCAACATACCTCGAACAGTTGAGATGATGAAGAGTGGTTTAACTTATTTAAAATATTCTTTCGAAAGCACAGATGACGCAAAGTTTAAAGATATCAGGGGAAATGCTGCGAACTTTACAGAAGCATACGAAAAAACACTGGAAGTACTTAGGCTTAAAGAAGAGTGCGGATATGACACAAAAATTATTATAACTATGATTGATGTGGGGCACGATGAAGAACAGCAGAAGGAATTCCAAAAATTACGAGAGCGCTTTCTGGATGCTGATGTGTATCTTTATTTGAAAAGCGAAGATCAGCAATGGTATCGCAAGGACGATTCTCTTAAAGAATATTTGGACCACCGTGATCGAGCCGTCCCAGATCAAGAAAAAGATTTTTATGGAACATCAGCTATCCATTGGTTAGAGTTTTGTAAGCACCCATGGATGTCAATGACAATAAAATCCGATGGCGAAATTCACATGTGCATGGAAGATTATAATAATGAAATTTTTCTTGGGAATAGCAAAGAAGATAATTTATATGATATTTGGAATGGTGATTTATACAAGAAATTTCGAAGCATGCATTTTGATTTAAATCCCTGCATTAAGTGTAATGTTGAGTGCGACATGCCAAAAATTGGGGAATTGTTTTAGTGAACTCTAATAGTGTCATAGTAACCGGCTCTGAGGGTTTAATCGGAAAAGAAATCTCAAATTTCTTAGAAAAAGAGGGATATTCTGTTCTGCGCTGCTCTCGTAGTTTGGGACACGATTTGACAGATGAGATTTTTGTTAAATCGTGGTTTAGAGACAACAGAGCGCCCAATTTGGTTAATTTATTTGCTTTAAACGAACATGTCACTAAAAATAACAAAAGCCAATCAAATCTTTTTGATGTTTCATTGGGTTCTGTTGATAATTTTATGAAGATAAATGTGACTAGTCTTTTTTCTGTTTGTAGGGAATATGCTCGATTTAATCAGCGCGGCAATATTATAAATTTTTCCTCAATTTATGGTCTAAAATCTCCTGATCCAAGAATTTATTCTGGGGACAAAAATAAACATATTGGATATTCCATATCCAAAAGCGCAGTAATTCATTTGACTAAATATCTAGCTGTACATCTCGCTCCCCGTATTAGGGTAAATTGTGTTATTCCTGGTGGGGTTTCTAACACTCAAGACGAAGAATTTGTCAATAAATATTCTTCTAAATGCCCTCTTGGGCGGATGATGGAAGTTAAAGAAATCAATGGTATAGTAAAATATCTCTGTTCCGGGGAATCTTCGTATTGCACTGGGGCAGAATTTATAATAGATGGGGGGTATACATCATGGTAAAACACACCAACATTATAGCTGAAATAGGAATCAATCACAATGGAAGCATATCTTTGGCTAAGAAGTTAATAGACACCGCAGCCCTGGCAGGCTGCGATTTTGTAAAATTTCAAAAGAGAACTCCAGAGCTGTGTGTGCCAGAAGAGCAAAAGAATAAACCAAGAGATACACCATGGGGTACCATGAGGTATATAGACTACAAGAACAAGATTGAATTTCAAAAAGAAGAGTACGATGAGGTGTACAGGTATTGCAAACAATACGGAATAAAATGTTTTGCATCCGTGTGGGATATCCCCTCAGTTAGTTTCATGAAAGAGTATACCAACATCGGAAAAATTCCATCTGCGTTAATTACTGATTTGGACCTATGTACTGCGGCCAGAAATTCTTTCAGTACTCTTATTATTTCAACCGGGATGAGCACAGAAAAAGAAATAGAAAAATGTGTCAATACATGCAACCCAGATATCATAATGCATACTAATTCTTCTTATCCGTCGAAGTACGAAGAATTGAATCTTAATTATATCAAACATCTGAAAGATAAATACCCAGATAAAGAAATTGGATATAGTGGACATGAATATGGGTTACCAACCACTTTTGCTGCCATTGCTCTTGGGGCAACATGGGTAGAGAGACACATAACGCTAGATCGATATATGTGGGGAAGCGATCAGTTGGTGTCTGTCGATCCAGTTGGCACGATTAAGTTAGTAAGGGGCATCCGAACGGTAGAAAAATCGCTTGGACCAGAAAAACAAGATGAGCGAATTTTACACTCATCTGAGTTGTCAAAAAGAAAAACGTTAAGAGGTGAATAATGAATTATAGCAAGATTAAAAATAACTTAAAAGGTCCGGTTTTCCCGATAATTACTCCCTTCAAAGATGACACTCTGCAATCGGTGGATTATGATGCTGCGTGCAATTATGTAGATTTTTTATACGATAATGGTGTTCGTAACTTTTATATTATGACATACAATAGCAGATTTAGTTTGTTATCGTGGGACGAAATGAAAAAACTCAATGAAGTGGTAACCAGACGTATTAGAAGCAAACCAGAAGAGTGCATAGCTATCGTTGCAGACCCGCTTACTAACCCAACTAGTGTGAGCATAGATTTTGCGAAACACGCTCAGTCAATCGGCGCCGATCTCATTAGCCTAATTTTTTTAGAGAGACACTATAGTGATGACCAGGTTTATAATCATTTTAATGCTGTGGCGAACAGTGTTGACATTGGAATTTTGATTCATGAACAGCTACTTCCATCGTCGAAAGGAGGTCCAGCAAATCTATATCCACTAGAGTTGTTAGATAGGTTGGCAGATATAGATAACGTAGTCGCGATTAAAGAAGACAGCAAAAAACCAACGTATTCAGAAAAAGTTATTGAAACGGTGGGGGATAGATTAAACGTCATCATTTCTGGCAGGGGAAAACGACAATATATACACTTCAGCAGAATGGGGTGCCATGGTTATCTTGTTGGTGTGGGCAGTTTCGCTCCCAAGGTTAGTCTAGCTTTCTACAAAGCATGTATAGATGGCGACATGGAAACAGCATGGGGGATCATCAATGAGATTGAGAGGCCATTTTTATCTGCTGGTATGAAGTATGGATGGCACCCTGCTTTAAAATCTGCCATGGAAGAGCTTGGAATCATGAGTCGGACAGAACGATTACCACTTGTTTCTATACCAGACAATGAACATAAAGAATTAGTAAAAGTGTTGTCTGAAATCAAGAATTCCAAGTATTATAAATAAGGGAGATAGGATGAAAAAACTCGCAGTGATCCCAGCTAGGGGTGGCTCAACGCGCTTAAAAGATAAAAATATTTACCCGCTAGCGGGAAAACCATTAATCCGATGGTCTACGGAGGCTGTCCTCAATTCGGGGTGTTTTGACAAGGTGGTCATCTCAACTGATAGCGATGAGATTTTCGAAGCAGTTTCCGACCTGTCAGTTGAGAGACATTCCCGACCAGCAGCGGACGCCACCGTGACATCAACTGCCTTAAACGCAATGCTGAATTTGATGGAGCAACAGGAGGAGAAGTATGACGTGTTTGCGTATTTTCTCCCGACTTGCCCACTTATATCTGCAGAGGACATCAGTCAAGGAGTCGGCATGCTTGAGGCAGAGGGAGTAGATACTGTAGTTAGTATGCTCTCGCCAGAGACAATACAGCTAGCATGCGTTATGAAAGATGGATGGGTGCTCCCTGTGTTCGATAATTTAGAGTGTGGTCTCACCAATAGCAAATTCATTAAAAAATACTATAAGCCATCAGGGGCATTCTATATGGGATGGTGGGATAGAATATTAGAGAATAGAAACTTCTTCAAAGGGAACGTGAAGGGGGTCATACTTCCTCCCGAAAGATCAGTAGATATTAATACTCTCGATGACATTAGATTTGCAGAGAGTATCTTAGGGGGCAGATAAAATAGTGTCAAAAAAGATCAACGAAAAAAAAGCCATTGAAAATTTATCTAAATATGGCTATCATTATGCACACCCTTGTTCTTTTATAGATTCCGATCAAGTAGACTTGGCTAAAAAATTATCCGACAACAAAGCTTATAAAATTGGACGATACCACAAGACATCAAACCCATCAACGATACCAACTTGTCTATTTAATTTGGTAGTTAATTCGCAAATAAAAAATATTTTCACAAATTTATATTCTAATACAAAATGTAATGAAATTTTTATAACTCATGAATATAAAGCTAATGAAATGGAAAGAAATCTTTGGCTACACTTTGACAGGCTTCGAAGCCTAAAGGCGATGGTTTATTTAGTCGATGTGGGGGAACATGACGGACCATTTTCAGTAGTGCCCGGAAGTCACAAAAAGGGGCGTGAATTAAGAAATAAATTTAAGAATATAGGATATGAGCGCCTGCCCAACAGAATAGAGCTGGATTACCCAAACTTATACGAAAAGCCTACCAAAATATGCGGAAAGGCTGGTACATTAATTTTATTCGATACGGATATCTTTCACAAGGGGGGTGATATAAAAGAAGGTTGTGAGAGGCTGCTAATTCGTTCCCACTGGTATCCGAATTTTGGATGGAGGGCAAGCAGTTGAGTAGAATTTTAATTACAGGTGGAACCGGCATGGTCGGCTCTGCATTCAAAAATATAGAAACCGAACACGAATTGGTTTCAGTTGGAAGTGGGGATTATAAACTAAATCGCCACGATCAGGCGTTCTGGATGTTGGAGAAAATACAGCCGGATGCCATCATACATTTGGCTGCTCAAGTGGGTGGTATCCAAGCTAACATGGATTATGCGGGGGATTTCTATAGAAATAATATAAGGATTAATACAAATGTTTTGGAAGCAGCAAAAAACTTCGAAGTGGAGAAAGTAATTTCTTTATTGAGCACTTGTGTATATCCAGACAAAGCAACTTATCCATTGACCGAAGACCAAATTCACAATGGACCACCCCATTCTTCCAATTACGCTTACGCCCATGCCAAAAGAATGCTCGACGTTCAATCAAGAGCCTACAGGGATCAATACGGATGCAATTTCGTAACCGCAGTCCCCAATAATCTTTTTGGGGAAAATGATAATTTTGATTTAGAAAACTCTCATGTCATCCCCGCGATGATCAGGAAAATGTATGAGGCCAAACTAAATAACGAAGATGTCACTCTCTGGGGCGACGGGTCTCCCTTGCGTGAATTCACATATTCAAAAGATTTGGCAGAAATTTTGTTATTTCTTCTGGAGCATTATGACAACCCAAGACCAATAAATGTGGGGAACACACATGAAGTTTCGATTAAAGAAGTTGCAGAGACAATTCGTGACATATTAGATTTCCAGGGAGAAATCGTGTGGGATATATCAAAGCCCTCGGGTCAATTCAGGAAACCCTCCGACAACTCAAAACTACTCAGCCTCGGCTGGAGAGAAGAAAATTACACAAACTTTAAAAAAGCCTTGACAAACACTTGCAAATGGGTTATATTAAAGTATCCGAACATAAGAGGGGTTTAATGAAAACAGCACTTATAACTGGGATAACTGGTCAAGATGGATCATACCTGGCTGAATTACTCTTAGAAAAAGGTTACAATGTTGTCGGCATCAAGAGAAGGACATCCTTGATAACGACGGACAGAGTTGACCATCTGTTTCAGCGCGATAATTTCAAATTAGTTTACGGCAACCTGATAGATTCTGGTAACTTACATCGTATTTTGATAGATCATAAGCCGGAAGAGATTTATAATTTGGGCGCCCAGTCTCATGTTCGAGTGTCTTTCGAGACCCCCGAAGAAACAGCAGATATTGTAGCTATGGGAACATTGAGATTGTTAGAGGCGACCAGAAATGTGTGCCCTACTGCCAGATTCTATCAGGCATCTTCCTCTGAAATGTTCGGAGACAACCCAGAAAACCCGCAAAGTGAGAATACGCGATTGCAGCCGGCTTCTCCATATGCTTGCGCAAAAGTATTTTCTCACCACTTAATAAGAAACTACCGGGAAAGTTATGGTATGCATGCGTCTTCCGGCATACTCTTTAACCATGAGTCGCCACGCCGTGGAGAGACCTTTGTAACGAGAAAAATAACCATTGCTGCAGCGAAAATAAGAATGGGGATTCAAGACAAATTATATTTAGGTAATCTGGACGCCCGCCGCGATTGGGGTTACGCGAAGGATTATGTAGAGGCGATGTGGTTAATGATGCAGCAGGAAAACCCAGATGATTATGTGGTGGCAACCGGGAAGTCGTACAGCGTGAGAGAGTTCCTCGAATTAGTATTTGAGGAAGCGGGCTTAAGTGTCGAGAAACATGTTGAGATCGACGAGAGACTTTACCGTCCCCACGAAGTCCCCCTGCTGTGTGGTGATAGCTCAAAAGCGAAAAGAAAGCTTGATTGGTCGTCTAAGACCTCCCTGGAAGAGTTGGCGATATTGATGTACCAGTCTGATTTGAATAATTTAGGACATTATAATGGGAAATGAAGAAGAAACGCCGAAAGGCGTAATCGGAAATGGCTTTGTTGGGAACGCTATTTATGAAAATTTTAAAGAGTTTTATAAATTTTTTATCTATGATACGAACAAGGAAAGATCAAACTGCGGCGCAATCTATGACGTTCTGCATAACACAGACATAATTTTTGCTGCTCTTCCCACTCCCATAGACGAGTCAATCGGTCGCTGCGACGTTTCCGTCATAGGCAAGGTGATGGCTCAGGTTAATATGTGGTATAACAACAATATAATAGTCTTAAAGTCAACAGTGCCACCAGGGACATGTGAGTGGATAAGATCTGCATATCCCAAAATACGACTTGTATACAGCCCCGAATTCTTAACAGAGAGAAACTCTGCTCAGGACTTTAAAACATCATCGAGAGCCATCTTCGGAGGATCCAAGGATGATACAGATGAAGTATTAAAATTGTTCAAAAAACACTTCCCAAACAAAAATTATCAAGTAACTGATTATAAGACTGCAGAAATGGTAAAATACTTTACAAACACTTTTTTGGCCACCAAAGTATCTTTTGCTAATGAAGTTTACGATATATGTGAGAATCTTGGTATAAATTATACAAAAGTTAAAGACTTGGCTCTTTTAGACCCACGTATCGGCAAAAGTCATCTTGATGTTCCTGGTCATGACGGCTCGCGAGGCTTTGGGGGCACTTGTTTTCCGAAAGATCTGTTGTCTTTGATTGGGCATTCGGAAGTAAACAAACACGACCCGGAATTTTTGAAATCAGTCTGGAAAAAGAATCTTGAAGTACGATCGAATAAGGACTGGAAATTACTGAAAGGTCGAGCCGTTACCGAGAAGAAATAAATAAATCTACTTTTTCCCTTGACAATGGGGAAATATAGTGTTAAAATATAATATATAAAGGAGTATATATAAAATGCAACTATCAAACCAAGCACTTGGAGCCGTGATGCTGGCTCTGCAAAAATCGTTAATGGAGCAAACCGACATCGTACCAGTCCTTCAGGGATTCGTCTTAACGGACACGGAGGAAGGCTTGATTATCGAGAACCCACCCATTATTGAATTTGACCGTGAAGATACGGAAAATGATTATGCGGATGAGGATACGGAAGAGATTGCCTAAATATTGCTATTATTGCGAAAGCTGCAAAATTGGCTATGAGGTGGCTCACTCCATCAAAGAAAGGTTGGAGAAGTGCGACAACTGCGATCAATACACATTAAGAATCATCCCCTCTATTCCAGCTTATTTATCCAAGATAAATAAAGCAGGGAAGAAGAAGGTTGGTTCTGTTGTTGAAGAATATATAGAAAAAAATAGAGAATCTATCAAAGAAGAGAAAGAAAAGCTAAAAAACCAGGAGTACAAAGATGAATAGTGTTTGGGTAATGGTCACATTGGGCGCGCTACTAACCCTCTCAGCTGCAATAAATATCTTTTTAATTTGGTATTTGTGGAAATTACTTAAGCATGTTAACTTTTATGAAGTTGAACTTGCTGAGATGATCGGATCCATAAAAAACTTTACTAACCACCTAAGCAACGTTTACGAAATGGACTTGTTTTATGGTGACGAGACATTACATTATCTTCTTCAGCACGCCAGAGATCTGACAGACGTGTTTGACCACTACGAATCAGATACGATACGAGAAACGGAAGAGGAAATAATAAATGAAACGACTGCCCAGGAGTAGGAAGAGGATAAGAAGAAGTAAAAATTCAAAAAATTACTTCACACAAGTCCACGAAGATGCAATAGTAGAATTCAACAATACTGAGGACCTCAAAAGGCGAGAAGTATTATACGCCGGCACAATTGGTCCGGTATTCAGCGAGATGGTAGATAAAATCGTCTTGACATACGGCTTCACATCTTTGCCCAACATAGCGGTTTTAAGAGATGAATGTAAGGTATGGCTTGTCACAATTTTGGAAAAATTTGACCCTAGCAAGGGCTCAAAGGCGTTCTCCTATTTTTCGGTTGTGACCAAGAATTGGTTCATCCAGAAGGTGAAGAAAAACAAAAAGAAAAATAGGAGAGAGATAGAATTTCAAGACCTGTCAAAAGAGCTTGAGATGAAATATGTAGCCATAGAGAACGACTATGACGAAGTCCGTGAAAAAGAGGAATTCTGGTCGCGATTGAATGAAGAGATAGAGACCTGGGACAAGATGAAGCTCAAGGACAATGAAAAGAAAGTCTTAGAAGCAATAAAAATTTTACTTGAAACCAGTGATGATATCGAAATTTTTAATAAGAAGGCTATTTATTTATACATGAGAGAAATTACTGGTTTAAGTACAAAACAAATTGTTAGTTGCTTAAACAAAATGAAGAAAAGGTATAATATCTTCAGAGCAAAATGGGACCGAGGCGACTTATGAGCAAGCTTGAAAAGTTTATAGAAGAAGTAGTGGACAATGTCCGCAAAGACAGAGAACTCACCAAGAGACTGCTTGACGACGCGATGGTGTATCTGAGCAAGGATGAGCAGAGGCATCGAGAAGTTGGGATAATAGTCGCCAAATATGTCGAAACCCTGCAGCGATCCAACGACCAGTTAGTAAAAATATCAACTCTTATTCAAAGAAAAGAATCAAAAAATCAGGGTTTAACCGACTCCGAC
>Ga0098052_1000235_pt1 | contig 33859 bp, 26 predicted proteins | sample 15_taG_FD_81591 | JGI IMG/M metagenome (GOLD analysis project Ga0098052, IMG submission 81591) | Marine viral communities from the Subarctic Pacific Ocean - 15_ETSP_OMZ_AT15312 metaG | ecosystem: Environmental > Aquatic > Marine > Oceanic | place: Pacific Ocean | collected 2015-01-18
ACACCAGAAATTGCGGAAGCGGCCACCATGGCCAATTAAAAATTCAGGGTTGTAAGGGCTTTGACCACGACTATTGTCCATCCAAACACAGAAATTACGGCCACTGGCTCCGGGGACTGTGCTATGTATTACAATACTGAAACCTTCATTTCCATTCCTATCTGTAACAACACGACCAATATGAGCACGTATGTAACCCATGTGACTACCACGGTCGTGACTCGCAAAGGATTGTTCAACATCCCAGAAGGGGGAGGGGTCGTGTGTACTACCAGTGGCTGCGAAATCTGCGTGAAGGTGAGGAGCACTTGGGTCAACTAAACCCCCAGTGCGGTCTGTATGGACTCCGGGTGTGCCTAAATCTAAACGAGCCGTTTCTCCCAAATACTGAGAATTAGGTCTTCTCTCGTGACTACGACCATTGAGTGCCCCGCCTTGATTGATGAGTCGAATGACTTCTCGGGCTGCTGCTTCAATATCAGTAACTCCTTCTTTGACCCCTACTTCACCAAGGTCAACTGTGAGTCTACGAACGAAATCCATCTGTGTCCATTGAGGGAGATGTTGTAGGCGAGACTCTTCGTGTGCTGAGAGGTCTAATGTTGTTGAGCGAATACCTTTCAATGCAAGGAAAGCAGGGATGGCACGTGTACCGTCTGGAGTATCGAAAGTAGTAGCAACTTCTGTAGTCGTGCTATCTATTTCTTGATGTACATTAGCAGCATCAGTAGGGCAACAGGCCGATTCACTCGTTCGACTAATTGTGCCTTCACCTATGCAGCCACTATCTACAAAGTGTTCATGAGAAGCACCAATTTGGGTTTCTGTGAATGGTATGCCATCTGCTGCTGTTAAATCTTGAGCGGCAATAGTAAACCAATTACTGGTACCAATACCTCCTCCACCATGCCCATATGCTGCTTCCATAAATTCAGAGGCCTCAATACCTGATACCTTCTTATTTTCACTTAACTTACCATTGGCCACATCTAAGCCGACCTCATATGATAAATCACCATCAAGGTCACCATTAATGGTAGGCGCATCGGCCATTGTCTGAACTTGCATGAAGATGTCATGCATAGCAATGAATTCACGGTCATGTGCAGTATCATACAATAAAACTCGTGCAAAGTCCTCTGTTGATTGATAGGGGTCTATGTAAGCAACACGTGGAACAGTGTCGGTGCGGCCCAAAGTCGTCCAATTGAGTTCAATTGTTTTATTGACATGTTGAACAAAATTTTGCGCTGTTTCTAAACAAGTGTCACCAATCAAGAAATTCTCTATTGGGATGCTGTCTCTTGGGCGAGCAGTGGTGGTCCCCTCCCCCCCATTGAAATGTTTTGATATTTTAGTCTCATTATACACCCCTCGACTCTTTGCAAACAATCCTTCTACAGCATGAGGGTTCGTGTAATGCATATTCATCCATACAGTGTCACCATCACGCAGACCGCCGGGTGAATATGGATTGAGCCATTTCTTATTGAGCACAACATTATCTATTTCAACAGGATATTTGCGCCGATATAATTGCTCATCGTCCGCTAATGCGTGTGCCGTGGCCCCATGGAAAGTAATAGTTGTAGAAGCCACAGCAGTTACTGTCAAAACCTCATTTCCAGCATAATCACACACCACATCCCCTACACTGAATTGTGTAGTGGCGTCAACATCATCCACTGTGATGGAACCATAAACACCGGCAGCATATCCTGAACCATTGTTGACTAAAACGCCCGTGGCCGCCAATACATAGTAAAAACGATTGACGGTAATAATGTCCCCAGCACTTGGAGAAAAGCCACTTTCATTGGCAGTAGTGATTTCATTACCACTAATGTCTCCTTGCCCATATGTGGCAGTCCCTCCATCTTCTTCTATCAATTCAAATTGATATCCACTATAATCCCCCTCAGCGTGACCTGTGGGTAATTCAGAGGCGTCCTCTACAACAAGTGTACCACTAGTGAATGTTACCACTTTCGCAGTACCCCTCTTTACTTTCACATGTGGTAAGTGGGGATTGGTGCGAGGACCGGCACGGAATTCAACAGCACTGACATATTGACGCAAACCATAATCGACATTTCCACCTTGAGTTTGTACATTTGAGCGGTCATAATAGTAGTGTTTGCGCACTTCTAATGCCACGCTATCAATAATCGGATGGTCACGCAATGGTGTCAAGGCCTCTTCATATCTTGAAGGGGCAGGGAAAATAGCCGAGCCTTTAGCGTTAGAAATGAAATTGCGACTAAAAGCAAATTTACTCCAAGCATCTGGTACTACTAAGTAACCATCACTATGTACACTTTGGTATAGAACTGATTCACCATCTGGTAAAAAGGCCCTATGAACACGTAAAGCAAAGTCTCGTCCTGCAATATCTACTGCTTCGCCTTCTATAGAGCCCACAAAAATATTGGGGTTGTCTACATAAATATCAATAGTATTAGAGGCCGATTCAACAATTTTTGTTACTCTGCTGGCCTTTATCGCTTCACCTTTCAAATAAGCAATAGAGTGTGAATTGAGTACTTCTGGGTCACTGGGGTCAATATCAAAACAACGAGGACCTACAGGGTTAGGGGCCCACGTATGTGCGGTGTGTGTAGCGTCTATTGTTAATTTTAGAGAATTATCAGGACCGGGGAATATACCTTGGTCTACATTATCGAAGAAAAGATTAGGAAAAAGAGGTATTTCTGCCAATGCACGAGTAGACGCATATTGTGTCCCTAATTGATAATCATGATTCACACCTGATTGATTTTGGAAAAGGCGGTCATTGATTGTGGTTCCATCAGCGCAAACACTGTCCTCATTGAAATCTTTGTCTATGAATAAATAATCTCCAACAGTAAGACCTGTAGCGGCAACCCATAAGGCCAATGAAGCGAAATCATTACCATCCTCATCTATGTAATTACCAATAGCAGTAGTGGCACCCATAGTAAAGGCGGTGCCCGTTTTACCATTATAGTAGGCCGATGCCCCACCACTAGTGTAAACTCTCCCTTGTTTTGGGAAACAATATGTTCCCCAACTTGCGAGGTCAGTGGCATCATTATTGAGAGGATAAACAGTGATACCCGGTGCCCCACCAGTAGCAATAGCACTTATCACAGCACCACAATCACGACGAGTATTCCAACCTAAACGAGCAAGGGGGCTTGGGTCCCACGTGGGTTTTGTGTTGATGGCCCCCTGTCCCGGCCCACCCAATGTCACACTGACAACAGGTGCACCCGGCATGATTTCCTTGACTACATGAGAATCAGGAGACCCTCTGCCCTCAAAATCAACATTGCGTTGAGCAAGGTCATTCATGATACCGATTGCCTCAATCGTGGTGCGGCGGTCTTCTCCTTCCGATTCAATAATTTGTTTGATGCGTGCTTTACTCATGTAATAGTGAATAGAACAAGTATTGGCTTCTTGGCCCGGTAAAGTTCTACTAGTTTTGATTTTACGTAATTGAGCAGTTCGATTACGGTCACTAGGGTGAACAAGTAATGCCACTAATTGTTCATTTGATATAGCAGCGATATTATCAATGATGTCATATGTTTCAAATACATGAGTAGAAGTTGGAGCAGTTCCTATATCTGCTTCACCAGTTCCTGTTTTTGCTATAACAGGGTCACGAGTGACAATCAATTCATCAACATTGGCTAATTGCCCTTTAAGAGAAGAAGTTTGACTGTTAACGACCATTTGATGATGAATTGATTCATGAGTAGTTGATGCACCATCATTGCTTGTGATGAGTTGTGGGCTCACATTGGGCTCATCACTATCTGTAGATGGGGTATAATTCGGAGGTGTGCGACTTTCATCAAAGATATCTTCAGTCTCTGAACCCCCACTATCATCTCCTTGTAGACTATGTGAATCAATGATATGGTGTACATCGCCTTGGGCGCTGTCGATTCCTAAAGTGACAATACCTCCCGGTGCTGTTATTTTAGCACCAGCGGCGACAGCAGTGACGATTTTATCCAGAATAGTATCTCCATCACCCAATACAGTGGTTTCTACAGGTACAACTTTATCCACAAGAAGACAAGGAGCAGAGAGACTCATGGATGCCCCTGTCAAATCAACAGCATTATAGTGAATTTCTACATATGGAGCAAGACCTTGTGCTTTCAAACCAGACACTTCTAAAATAGCAATACGCACATCTGTTGGTTTGAGATGGGTACTACGGGTGTCAGCATCTACATTACTCATATTCTCAATCATCGGTGCTCTAAGTAAGAATGGCCTTGGGTCAAATTCAGTGGACCCGCTCACACCACCGATAGCCAAGAGTTTGCGAACACTATCTCCACTCAAACCATTAGTCACGATTTGATAACATATACCTTGGTCTAGTACATCAATGGCTGCTGCTTTGAACGCTTCATGAAATACATCAATTTGACTATTCAATGGAACATGGTCCTTGAGACCACTATGTGAAGCATTGAATTCCAAAGTGACCATATCACCTGTACCGTCAATTGATTGAGTAATGGTTTCTCGGTCAGCGTTCGGGTAACCTCGAAGATAATGATGCCCGTCTACAGCGGTGAGTGTGTGTCTCCCACTATGCCCTAATTGTAGAGTCGAAGATAGAGTATTTGGCCATTCTACCGCAAAAGGACGGGTTGTGGGGGCACTGTCTAATGAATCATAGGTATCCATCTGTGATGAATATACAAAACCATGTTGTTCAGTCCCACTCTCATCTACGCACATCTGTCCCGCTCTATCAATGGCTTGAGATGCGAAATGTGGTGGTTGGTAGGGTTTACCACTCCCACCATCAATGAGTAAATCACCAGCCACAAGAACAAAATGGTCATCGACATCGGCTGTTCGATTATGGAGAATACCACGCCGAGGCTTACTAGAAAATGTATTACTTGAACTGAAATCCAAATGAATGCTCTCAACTGTGAGTACACCTGTAGTTCCATTCACTCCTAGTAATCTCAAACGCTCTGGAGGCTTACGATTTGGTACGTAGGTAGTGCGATTAATGCAATCAGGATTGAAAAGAATGTTGTAAGGAGTGTGAGCAATGGCTATTGTAGCATCAGTTCCCGGTGTACTAACTCTATCTGCCACGTCATAGGAACCTTGTGAATAAGGGGCATCTGTCAATGTCACAGAACTATTGGTTGTGGCGTCATAAGCAGCACCTGTAATGATACTAATCAAACTCTGTGCATGAGTGGTAGAGATAGTGATACTGTTCGTGGTCCCATCACTCACAGCAGTGAGTGCCCCACTATTGAAAATAGTCGATTCAGCCACCACAGGCTCTTCAAAACGCCAGAGACCCAAAGAAGCAGGAGACGCATAACACCCAGATGGTTCAATTAACTGATTAGTGGGACCAGCATGAATATGAAATGCTTCTATATCACCACGAAACTCTCCACCTTTACCACCTATGTATAGGTCGTTACTAGTGTTCGCTATACGAAGAGAATCATTCATCTTGTGTCTCGCCACTATCTCAGTATTGACATACAATTTGATGAATGGAGGTTTGATTTCTGCTACGACATGTAACAGTTCTCTACCATTTATCGAAAGAGCAGATATCTCACTCTTGCCACTATCGAATGTGTTGTATGAACCATGAGCAGTTTCAATGTTGTGACGTGGGAAAATGAGACCGGACCATTTAGTGCTCTCTTTTAACGCTGTAGTCAATGTGATATTTTGATTCAAACCAGATTCATCTACGGCCACTACATTGAATGTCAAAGGGCCGGGCTCTGATATTGAACCAATTTTGAGTTGAAAAGACCCTTCTTTGGACGCTATAATGCCACCACAATCTGGTTTGACCCAAGCCTCGATAGAAAATATAGGAAAATCCGTGCTTCGCCCTGTGGGGTCTTGTTCTCCACCAGCGGTTTGACCCAATAATGTGCTGTCGTTCTTACCCAAGTTAGTAGGTGGACCAGTTTTTGAAAAGGTGGCTTGGGGTATCATTAATGAGTCGTTGACTCCATTAAAACGCAAACTATGACTAGAGCGACCACTAACAGGCACAATATCACATCAAATAATCCACAGGAAGGAAAGTCAATGTGAAATTATACACCGTTTCACCTGCTGAATAATTCATATCTAAACTCTGTACTGCGCCCAACAAACCAATATTTTGTGTATCATCTCCTTCGGGGCCACTTTCGTGAGGAGCCAATGCTGCTTCTGCTCCTTTTTCGTTCTCTGACACACTGCTTCCAGTGGGCATGTGAAATACACGCACATCTGACTCTTGACCTGATGTTGCATTCACAAAAGATTTGAATGGAATCTCAATCCCTCTGATATAATCACCAACATCCTCTCGCATTGCTGTCATCAGTAATGGGATACCTATTCCAATCGTCGCAGTAAGGGCACCTATCACACCTACAACCCCTCTCTCTATATTGGATATAGAATCATTGCTGTTATTCATGATACCTAACAGGTCTTGCACTTTGTCACCCGCAGACCGCCTTTTTACTTCTCGTGAACCCCTGTAAAAACTCCTGACTATTGGTATGTATGCTCCTTGAGGGCGCTGCCCAGTAACAACAACATCGTCTGGAGCAGATTTTGTACTGAATACGTCAGGAGTTGATGTAGTGATTGCGCCTGCTACATCTGCTACTATGTGCACCAGATTAGGGAAGGGAGAGCCTGAGACAGTGGCTGTAAAAGAGTTTCCGGGTTTACTGCTATATGCAGTGCTGTTGATGATTGCTGCTAAATCGGTCACTATATCAGTTTTCGAGGTGTCAGATGGGCCATCCATAGTAATAGAAAAATAATCAGTACCACTAACATCAACAAAAGCCCAACTTACACCCCCTGAACCCGTTGTGCCTTTGATGAATTTGATAAAGAATTCATTACCAGAAGCGTCCTCTAATCGAATCCAATTTCCATCATAGGCTGTTCTGATATCATCATAGGAAATATCAGTCCCAAGAAACAAATCCTGACCAAACCCAGTAACAAGCCCACTTGTGTTGAAATCAATATAACCACGTGGTGTAATATCTGTTGAACTAATTTTGTCATCTACGATAATACCTGAAGCCATTATCGTACAATTATTCATATTGAAATCCATACCGAACCGTTGACTCCCTCTCATCGGTAAAGGGATTTGGCCTACTTTACGATTAGTGGTTATCTGCAATTCAGTCGCCATCAATTCGATACGTCGACCGCTTTCTTGCACCAGACGTATAGGAGTACCCGCTGCACCCATCACAAGCCACCCCTTACTGATGTGGACCCAACAGTGCGCCTTAATTCTGTGCGAAGCATTTGACTCACATCTTGGGCAAGTTTGCGCTTATCTGTACGGTCAGTGATACCTGACATATTGAATGTCATGTTGAAGGTCTGATTACCTCCAGCCATTCCCCTTCCTTGACTATTCAAAGGCACAACTGCCTCAGGACCTGCCTCACCAATCATGGCTAAAGTTGGTGTATTGACAATACCACCTTCGGCCAAAAACGGAATATCGACGCTACCCACTAACTCTCTCAGCGACTTACCAATGATTGGAAGTTGGAAATCCACAATAGCGTTGATTATACCACTGACTGCATCAACAACAGTAGTAATTGGTAACAAAAGTACATCCAATAGGCTTTCTAAAGTTGCACGTATTTCCTCACCAATGTCGCCCTCTCCATCGAATAAACCAAAGACATTACTGAAGAAATCTATTATTGTCTGTAGAGGGGCGGGGATGCTTCCTGTGAATAGACCAGCAACATCAAAACCTGTGAATTCAAGGAAATCAAACCACCAACCAATAAGGCGACCTAAAACAGGTACATCCTCTAATTTACCCATAAATTTCTCTATTACTTTGACTTTGTTTGCATCATCCAAACTCTGAAATGCTTTCCAAAACGTAATCAGAGGCCCAATGACTGGTAAATCTTCCAATGCTCCCATAAATTTGTCTTTGAGCGCCACTTTGACTGCAGGGTTATTGAATGCATTCCAGAATGTGACAAGAGCGCCTATAAGAGGAATTTTCTTTAGAGCGCCTGCAAATTTGTCTTTGAGCGCCACTTTGACTGCAGGGTTATTGAACGCTCTCCAGAATGTAATGAGGTTGCCAATAACAGGCAAATCCTCTACAACACCTGAAAATTTACCAGCAATATCAACAGCGCTATCTCTGAAAGCGGCCCATACATCGAGAAGTGGTTGTACTTTCTCACCGAAGAAATCCACCATGGCTCCAAAAACATCACCAATACTGACATCGCCTTCTTTCAATGCCTTAATCCAAGAAACAATAGTTTGGAATAATTCACCATTAAATACCGTTAAAAGGGTATCAAATATAGAACCCCAAGCAGCACCTAGTGCTTCAACAATTGGTGTTAAAGGGTCAAGAAAGTCACCTATAGGGGTTATGACTTCGTCATTTATCCAAGTTCCAATATCTTTTGCCCATTGAATAACGTCCCCAACTAAATCACTTATCCATTGACCTATCTCTTTGAGTTTACCAAGCCCTTTACTAAGCCCTTCAGCGAATTTAACACTAAGTTCAGTAAAGCCTCCCATTTTGCCGCCAATACCCATAATCAATCATCCTCCTCGTCAAGGAAGACGAAATCGAGAGGGATGACGTCTTGCTTTGGATTTTCTTGTTTCTTTCTCTCTTCACTCTCAACTGTCTGAGCAGCGCTGGCTAATTCGGCGGCTTTGATGAACATGTCATAATCCATGTCAAATGCTTCTTGGAGCGATGTGCCATAGTGCTTTGCTACCATGTAAGCCCACACATCCATTGATTCGACCATGCTTTTATCTTCGCCCTCTACTACTCCTCTCATTTGTTTACGATAGCGCTGTACTCTTAATTGCGAAACCCCGACGTCAACAAATCCCCCATATCATTTAATGATGGTAATGCCATAAGTATTTTCTGTGCTATTTCCGCAGGTAACAATTTCAAATCATCAGGTGTTAAATCGGGCTCAGTGCGAGATATCAACCTCGTGAAAAGGAAATCAAAAAGCGAGGCCAAATCCACTTGGGGGGTTTCACCATTAACATCAAGGACATTGTCAAGCAAATATTGCAAATCAAGAAATGTTAAAGGCTTGACATAGACGACGAGTATTTCGTCATCACCAACGTCAATCTCTATTCTCTCTTCACTTTTCTTCGCCAATAAACTGTTCTTCTCCACTATTTTCCGACTCACTTACTTCACCTTCCGGTTCTACTTCATTGGACACAGCCTCTTCCGAGGGGGCATCCGAGGCCTCAGTTGCAGCCTCATCAGAGATAGGTATCTCTTCCGAGGGGGCGTCGTTGGCCTGTAGCCGAGCAATTAACTCGACCTTTGTCCCTGTAGCATCTAAGCCACGCTCCTTACAGAGCGACCTCAAATCATTGTAGGTCATGGACTCGTAATCTGTGATGTTATCTGGGAATGGGTCTTCTGTTGGTTTGGCCGCTTCTGGGTCAAACACATCAACCTCTTGCTCCAAAACTGGAGGCTCTTCTTTTACCACAACAGGAGTGGCCTTGGGTGTAGGTGCCATTACTTTGGCAGTTGTTGGGTTTTTGTAAAGACGATTTGGCATATTATCCCTCAATAATGGAAGATAGTATCTGTAGATACTACTTTGATAGTTTGTGGTACTATCTTGAGAGCACTACGAATCATACCCTTATCTTCAGGTATAGGGATGGGTGCCTCTGCGATGAAATATTCATCAATGAAGATTGTTATCCGCTCACGTGTGTCTCCATCACCTTGCTTTGTGAAAGAGAGTTTAATACCATCTTTACTGGTACCTGTGCGAGTATTGAACTCATCAGTTGCCCTCATATGGTGGAAGAAAGTAGGGTCATCAGTAATGATTTCCATTGTCATATCGTATGTTGCCTTCCCTGCCACAGCAATGCTTGGGTTGCGTGAACCACCAAATGGCACTTGGTCAAGGCTCAGGCCACTTGTGGTGTTCGTGTTAGTAGCAAGAGGTGAAGCACCAATTGTATGTACATGGGTCACCCCAGTGTTACCCGTGAGAGAAAAAGTTGTTACTTGTGCTACTGACTTCCCAGCAACTTCTATTGAACCATTATAGAAAAAGAATGGTTTTTGTGTTTTGGTTCCAATTCCTGCCTCAAGACGTGCAGTGTCTGTATTCGCAGTGTTCTCAAACATACGGTGTGCAGTATAACGGTCTCCCTTATTACTCACATCCAAACGACCAGTGTCTGTATAACAATGAGAAGCATTGAACCCAACAGTCAATTTAACAGCAGCATCTGTATCTGCCGACATTGTGAAACTACCCACTTTACAGCCTCGGAACACACGAGTGAGTTGTCCACTGTCTGTGGAACTGCCCGGAGCATTTGCACCGTCCTCTCCACTGTAAGAACCCGTGTCTCGCTTACGAACACTGGTTTCTAATGCAAAAGAGGGTAATTCTGTGTGAGTGAACATCAAATGATTCACAGCATTCTCTATTCTACCAAATCGAGAAGCAGTGGACCCTGCCTCAGTTGTGCTACCTGTTACGAAACTTGGTGAACCTTTTGTGTCTGTACCATATTGGTATAGAAGAATTGGTACACCCTTATCGTGAGAAAAGAGCAACGCATCATCAATATAAACACGAGTTCCAGATATTGCAGTCACTCGACGTATCTCAGAGCGGGATGATTTATCGAAACGGTTGCCGCTATCATCGTGTATCTCAGCATAAGTATTGAAATCACGCCCTCCAAAGAAATCTTGAGTGGTGGCTTTATGTAAAGCGTCATTATCATCTAAACCACTTAAAAGACCACCAGCACCTAGTGTTATATTGGTATTACCTGTCATGTCCATAACAACCCCCACAAAGTTTACATCTGCAGGTACACCAGCACCATCATCGAAAATACCTTCACCAATATTGAAACCGCTTTGAGGAGTGGGTGAAGCATCGGTCACAATAGCAGTATTGGTGGCAACCTTAGCGCCATCAATAGTTACACTACTGGTACTTGTCGAAGTTGAAGTGTCCACACTTTTATGAGTAGGCACAGCAAGGAGGTTGCCACCATTAGTACCTGTGTGAATATCATAAATACAGATATAGTCCCCAACTGCTAATGTTTGTGAATCTGCACCATTAACTGTTTTCATGCTACTGACTTGACTCAAATCTACATATGTTTGTCCAGCCGACGAGGCTACATTGAGTGAAGTGTCTGCTTTTGGTCGCATGAATAACTCTTCATCGTTTGCAACAGCCACCGCTGTTCCTCCACCTACAGTGAGACTATCCGACCCCGTCGCTGTAAGGATTCCTATGGATGTGCCCGCACCGTTGAATAGAGTGTCTCCTACTACCAAATGGTTGGTGTTAGGGTTAACACCATCAGTTGTCATGGCACTTGATGTACTTGAATTGTAACCACCAACATTGTTAATGAAAGTACCACTGGGGATTAATTGAGAAGGAATAGTTACTATACCACCAAGAGCATAGTAAAGCCATCGAGCACTGTGCATAGATACATCAAATGAACCGCCTTCATAGGAAAACTTACCCGGTGCTTGAACTGCAACATCTCGACCAAGACCAACTACATGATATCGCTTGATATCTGCCTTGGTTTCAGGGAGTGTTACAGTACCTGCAAGACCAAGAAATTGGTCTGTGAGAACTGTTTCATCGGCTGTTGTAGCAGCCGTAGTTGATAACATGCTTCTATCCAAAGAAGGGACACCAAAACCGTCAATGATGATAATATCACCAGCCTCTGCACCGGTGGTGTCGGCTTCTTTCATCGCTGGTGTTACTTTGATATTCTGGAGGTGGTTTTCTATAATTGTGAAAACATGACCATGATTAGCATAGTCATCATCAACAAAATTGCCTCCTCCGACAATTCTCAAACGAGCCCCCACTAACATATTCTTAGGGTAGAGTAAGTAACTAGAATCCCCTGTAGGACCAGTTGTTGCCCCACTAAGGGCAATCGTAGTTGTATTATCATTATTCTGAGTAATAGACCAATCCAAAGATGTCGGAGTGCCATGTTCTAACACAATGCCAGTCTCGTGGCCGAACGTCACCTCTGCGAGGTCCCCTTTATACACAGTCGATGGCATATCAGTTCCTCTCAGAGTGGGTCAGCATTTCAATTCTACGGTATTTCTTCTGCAAATGTGATAATCTCGACTTGAAAAGTAATGCGAAACAGTTTCTTGGTCCTGTCTGACAAATCAGTGCGTGATTTGAACAACAATCTGTCGTAGTTTTCCCCATCCCCTTTGCGTTTTGTATGAACAAGTCGCCTCAACTCATTCTCAAGTTTACGCAAACGTCCCCTACTATGAATGGAGCGGACATCTACAGTCATATTGATGCGAGTTGTGACGAAATCATAGAACAATTCAGGGGCTTCTTCATTGTGAGCAGTCTCATACAAGAGCACGTAATCGTTTCTTTGGAGGTCAATCCTCTTTCCACGCTCTGGTGTGACCTCTGCGATGTCTTGAATGATAGGTTTGAGGTTGTCAGTATTACCACGATTCCAATCATCAAGAACTCCCAATAAGGCAGGAATACTCTCTAATGCCGCAGATACCATATCAAATCCTCAAAAACTCTTTCAATTTATTCTTGACATAAGGAGACATCTGACTAAGAATCGGGCTTGAATTAAACATTTGAAGATTAACATTTTTTTCTATGCGCTTTTTATCCACATCACTCATTTCATTATCACCGGCTATAGATTGTAAATTCTCAATCTCAATTTGTTTCAAACGCTCACGTTTCGTCAATGGCCTTTCTGTGACTTCTGTAGCCAATTGTCGCATAAAGTCAGGGTCTCTTGTGAAATCAACCTCTTCTATCATCTCTCTAACTTCATCTCTTTGGTCTATATCTTGTAATTCCACATATCGTTGTGGGTCAAACAACTTAGGGTCGTCAATCATGCGTTTGATTTCTGGCTTCACTCAAAAACCACCATCTCAGTATAACGTAAAAGTGTGGTTTCAGCGTCTTGTCTCCACATCGCAATTTTGTTAGCCAAAGGAACATTTTGACTTCCTTCAGGTATGAGCACACTTCTGTCATCACTCATGAGTAATTCGCAAGCCACTAACTTAGTACAGGCATCCTCAATGGCCTTCTCCAGATATCGCTCACCATAAATGTAAGATGCCTTGACTGCATTCCACTCAAAGAAAGGATATGAGTTATTGAAGTACACAATACCTGACTCTGGGTCCAACCACCAATCACGAAGACGGGCGTGGTCTCCAACACTTGTACCTCCTTGGAAATCAACTTGGAACTTGGTTTGTGTTGCAGTTGTTCCCGAGGTATTGAGAGTAGTCAAAGGAGTGCCGCTTACATTTGCACAACCTGTAAAGGATGTAGCAGTTGTTCCTGTGTAAGATAGAACCTCTTGACCGACCTGAATAAGCCCTCCCGATTCCACAAAACCACTCGTGCTTGCCACGTTCACAGTTGTGCTCGAAACTGAGGTGCTAGTTGTGCTCTCATTTGAACCCCCACTAATGGTCAATCCTGTAGTATCGGTAGTGGCCACTGTACAAGTTTCACCAGAAGCACCATCTCGCATAGATGTGATTTTGATTTTCCCACCACCATAGTCTGAGTTGGCCGTTGCAAGGAATTCATTGTCCACGGCTACATTATCTGTGGAACCTTCTAATGTGAAGTTTGCGCTAAACTCTATTGCAGTCTTACCTACTCTGTCTTCTTTATTGATGAGGTCAGCCAAATTCTGAGCAGTAGTCACTTTATCAAAATCCGAGCGCCAATTTGTTGTACCTGTGCCCACCGTCAATGTTCCCACAGAGCCATTACCGGGGCTCAGATACAATGAATCTCCACTCAACACATTGTAATCTGAAACTTCTACACGCACTTCTGCAGATGCGACTTCACGATAATCATCCCCTTGCCATAACTCAAGCCTGAGCATCTGCTGTATATTACGGAACAATAGGGGCACTGTTCCAACATAATCAGTGTAATATCGACGCCTATAGGGCTTGTAAGTGTCGAAATTAAGGTATTCTGCGGTAACCATGTAAGGTCTCCAAGCATTGTGTGTTTTGTTATCAATGATATCTTGATAGCGCAAAATCAGATTCTCTACATGGCTCTTCTTCGGTCCACGGGTTTTACCATTCGTGAAAGGTGCTTGATTTTGCACATATGTATTATCAGCACTTTGATAATCTGAGGTAGAAAATGAACCTGTGAAATACAAAGCCACTCCATTAGCGCCCCCTTCAGCAATTGATGTGATTGTTTTCTCTATCCCCAATGCTTGAGCGTCACTGTAAATGAGGATGGTGTCATTAACTGAAAACCCAACACTGCGATAATCTGCACCTGTGACATATACTCTATCAGCCTCTGAATCAGCACTAACCGCAACTGCTTCGGCAGGTCCTATTTCCAATAACTCTCCTACCTTAGCAGCAGTGGTGTAAACCACTTCGGTGGGATATAATGGACGAACTTCTGGCTCGCCGGGACTAAACACTGTGGGCATTCACTGCCCTCACATCTGCTCTTGTTCTTCAAATGTTCTTCGTGCCTTAGGAGACAGGTGTTCTCTTGCTTGTGCTCCCACTTGACGTGCTTCTCGAAGTTTCAAATCATCTCTCATTCGTGCTGGAACAGGTGGAGTAATCTGCTGCACTGTATCTTTTTCAGGTATTCCCTCTCCTCGGTATGGAGCATCACGGTTATACTCTGCTGCCATTTCTCCTCCAAACATTGCCGCTACAATTGATTTTGCTTGCGCTGGTGCCATTCCCTCTGCTACCAAGTTATCAAATTTTTCTCTTCTTATTTGTGGTATCCCCGATTCCCCCGCAAAGAAAGATTGAGGTAATGCTTTGAGTAAAAAGTCCCAAGCGGCGGTTAATCCGAGAGCATGTGACTTCAGCATCTTTGTTTTCAAACCAAAATCAGTCAGTTTGGTCTGACCGGGGTCATCAGGTGCCTGAGCAGAACCAGAATCAGACGTGGAGGTATCTTCAGTTGATGATGACTGGGAAGAAGAGTCGTCCTCTCCGGCTCCGCTCAGACTGTGATGTGGGTATGCTTCTTGTACAGCGCTATTGGGGTCAGTTGTTTTTCCATCCCTATCAACAAATTTGACGCCATGTTTTGAGTCTGGTCCTAACAATTCATCTATAGAGACTCCCATTCTATTAGAAACACGCCCAACTGTGAGATGTTGTCCTTTTTTGTGTGAGGGGTGGATATCTACCACGTTTTTATGCCATTTCCCTTTGTTGTTATTTCGCCAATGTATTGGCTGATTTTTCACTGTTGGATTCCAACTCTTTGTTACTAATATCATTCTACTCATAATCTCGCCTCATCGTCTCGGTGCCCAAGGTTAAAATCCATAGCATGGGTACACCCACGACACTTATCTACCCAACAGAAATGAAGCAGCCCGCAATTTGTACACCTTGTGCCACTACCAATGTTGAGAACATCCTTAACTTTACTATATCGCTGCTTCTTCTTCGTGAACCAACCCGGAAGTGTGTCTCGCTCTCCCTCAGGGGCCACAGCGGCCCCCTGTGCTTCAGCCTGACGAATACCACGCTTCTGTAAGCGTTGGATGTCTTTCAGGTCAAATGTTGCTTGTTCCATTTCTATCACGTGTTATAGATTATAGTATAGGTGATTTCGCCACGAATGACATCAGATTCAAAAGCAAGTATTTTGGAATTGTCAGTGACGCCCCGCTCAGCCATTTCTTTGTTAAGTATTCCATCAAGTCCAACATATAATTCATCATTATCTGTTAATGCATGAAGAAGACCTCCACCAACGGCAATGGTATTAGCATCGCCAACAGCGGTAATTTTCCCCGCAAAAAGATAAGCACCTGCACTATTTTTGATATATATCTTGTAAAGAGCAGCCGCCGCTTTGAAAACTGTAGTGGCGTCGGTACCATCAACAGTCAGAGCACTTGTTAGACCCTTGGCATAGCCAGCGCTATTGTTGATAAAAATCCCTGACGGATGAGCCCTTACTGGTGGGTAAGTGAATGTGTATGCGTCAAGTGCCACAAAATCTCACCTCAACGCTGTCCCAAAGCCCACCAAGAGCCAGTGTTGCTGGCTACACAGTCGAGTACTATTTTGTTTGGGTTTGCATCGGTCACTATTGCGAATGCGCCATCGACTCCCCCACCTGTAACATCACCGAATGTATCTCCAGTGACCCCACAAGCAAAAATCTTGCTTAGGGTCTCTGATAGGTCTATTGTCCCTGTTGCAACGCTCGCCGCATTGAAAGTTCCAGTCATCATGAGCATGTTGCCCATTGCGTGTGTTCTTGTATCAATCGTGCTACTAAATGCCATGTTCCATCATTACTCCGTATTGTCCTCAACAGGTGTTGGATTTAGATGTTCCTCCACCAGTGAGAGTAATTTTGCCTTGGTTGTATAGGTCCTTGGGACTGAAATTTCTTTTTCAGACAACCATTCTCGAATGGCCGCACGGGTCCATTCACTATCAGGAATACCATCAGTATCTGAGGCGGGAGGGGCGGCTTCTTCGACCACTTCAACTGGCGCAGGAGGGGCATCTTTGACTTCTGCCCCCTCAATAAGCCAACATTCTGCACGAAGATGTACAGAGTTAGCCTCTACCCATTGTGCGGTGACTTCTCTCGGAACCCTCCGCAGCCATTCTCTACCATCAAAGGCATTACGAGAATACTGTGGACCAAGATATGTCACAGTGGCCATTTAGCCACCTCAACCTGCTATCAGGGTAATCAGCGTTGTGTCAGTCGCTCCACCAACAGTGAAACTCAGAGTACCTGACTCGTGTGCTACGACTGTAGCAGCGGCCAGAAGGGACTCATCGGTATCTGTATTGTTGATTAGAGAGACAACAGCGTAGATGTAGTTGAGGCTGCTATCATATGCTGCGACATCAAACACTTGGGTTGTTCCAGTGTCTCCAGTTACCATGCACGAGATAAGTCGTAGTTGGTGGCTGTCTTCAGTGGATTCGGTGTTTGTTGCTGTGAAAGAGTCTAGGTTTCCGGGGTACGCAGTGCCCGCAGGGCCACGCTGCCAGAGCGTGTTAGCCGCTACAGTTCCATCCGCATCTGGATAGTTGACAGGAGCACCATTATGGATACCAATGTCAAGATAGGTGGTCGTGACTGTCAGATTACTATGTGCCATTATTTTTCATCTCCATTTTTTTTTTCTATTTCTCCAGACCCTCACTGCAAGTCTCGAACGCTCCCCTGTGCCCCAAAGAAAGAGCACCAGATTTCGCCCATTGTTCGATAGAGACCTTCCTGACCAAGTCGGTTGATGCCGAATGGGTCACCAGTCTCAATACCGGACTCAAAGTACTGGGTTGGAATTGCTGTGCTGAACCAGAGATAATCTGTATCAAGATAGTAGATTCTACCGATTCCGTCACTTGTCATGTCCTTGGTTGGGATGATTGGGACACCATTGTAGGTAGCCACGATGAATCCGGCTTCGACACCGGGAACGCCCTGTACACCATTGTAGGATGGAACCACTCTCTTCTCTTCCATGAAGCGCTGCTGGCTCTGGAGGAGTTGTTGGATTCTCATCAGCGTGTCGTATCCAGTCAGCATAACCTTAGGGTTGCCACCACGAGTCCAGAGTTGCTGGAAAAGATTGTCAAGGTGGTCAAGACTCAGAGTTCTGTTTGTGCTGGCTGAGTTTGCCTCATCTTCTGCGAAAGCCCACGTGTTTGCACTGCGGTCGATGCTGAAGATATCCTCATCGGCTGCGTTGTAGTGAGTGCCAGAGGTCATCGAGGTGTTTCCAGTTGTGATTCTGTCAAGGGACTCGAAATTGTTCCCAGCGACCGTGGTCACATCAGTCAGAAGCATCTTGTTCACCATCTCAGCGTGGTGCTTGCCCATTTCTTCCTTCATGACTGCTCGAATGTCACCCAGACCGTCGTCCTTGTCAGCGAGGAAGATGGCAGTCTCCGACATGTCGAAGGTGTGAGCCACCGTCTTTGGCTTGGCTGCAACATTCTGGAATGTTGGACGAACCGTGTCAGGAAGAGTTGCATTCTCTGCTACTCCACCGTGGACTGTTCCAGAGTTTGGCTTGGCTGTAATAACTCTCCAACCACTTCGGTCCCATGGCTTCTTCGGCAGAATGCTGAAGGCGTTGAATTCTTGGTTCAGTTGAGACCACACTTTGCGGCCATAGATGGCTTGGTAAGTACCTGCAGTGGTCGACAGCATTGGGCTGTCAGCCTTCAACAGTTCGCTACCGGAGTATGAGTACCCCATTGCGTTACCTGCACCATAGTAGTAGCGTTCCAAATCTGTGACTGTCCTTACGTAGTTTCGTGCCATTCTCAATCCCTCCTGATAACTTGGTTAGCAAGGTCATGAACTTCACTCCATGACATTCCTGCTAATTCTGCGCTCTCAGGGATTGGTATGTGGGAAGCACTCTCTCCGCCAGACTTCTGGATGGTGGTGCTCTGGGTTGATGAAAGATTATCAATTCTGTCAGAAAGACCAGAGATTGCCTTGGTGATGTCTGCAAGAGGTCCACGTGCATCAAAGTCTTGTCGAGCGGCCATTTCTTGTTCATGCCTCTGTTCTTTATTGAGTCTCTCAGCGAAGAAACCACCGAGGTTCTCTTTGAACTGCTGCTCAGTGGATGCTGCCCTGTAGACTTCGTAAGCCTTCTCGATGTCAGCGTCTGTAACCTCATTTGGGCTAAGGAAACCTTTCTTGGCCTGCATTGTATCACTTCCACCAAGTCCCATATTCTTGATAGCATTGGTTGAAGGCGAACCACTCTCTTGGGCCCGTCCTTTGACTTGTCCAGCGAAGTAGTCAGCGCCATCTATTGAATCTGGATTATCGAATCCACCGAGTTGTGCCTTCTCCATTGAATCTGGGTCAGCGAAGTGTGCTCGGGCCTTACCCACATCATAATTTGCAGATTTAGCGACACCCTCAAGGAAGTTAAGATATTCTTCACTGATGAACTCATCATCAGACTTCTTTGCGTCATCTTTGTCTTTCTTCTCGTCTTTCTTTTCATCTTTCTCCTCGTCAGCCGCCTCTTCTTTTGCTTCTTCAATGAAGGGAGGGGCTTTCTTTTCTACTTCGTCACTCTTTTCCATAGAATCGAGGCGAGTTTCCAGTCGATTGAGAACGTCAGATAGTTCGTCCAAGGCTGTCATATGCTCCCCCTTGCTAACGTCTTCCTTAATAATACGGAAGGTCGACTCTGGATTGATTCCTTTTTCACAAATTGTGACCTCATGGAGTTCCAGTTTGCTGATTTCACGATAATCTCCGTGCTTAGAATCAGATTTATTCATTCTTTTGAACGCTTGGCCACCGATACTAAATCCACGCAAATTTCCCTTTCTTATTTCTGAGGCAACCTCTCGTGCCTTTTCTATGTCATCTCGTAGTTGCACTACTACAAACATACCAACATCATCAACTTCCGACTTCCAAACCTTACCTTGACTATCTATGTATTCAGGAACGACACTACCAACTTGTATATTGGAGTGAGCCAATTGCACATTACTATACTCAGGGGCGGCCATATATTTCTTGAAAGCATCACGCAATGCTTCACGTGTAATAAGGTCACCCTGTTTATCGACTAACTCCACACTGGCGTAACCAGCAACCACAAGGTCATCGGATTTCAACAATTGAATATCTTGCAAGGGCACTCGCATGTCTAACATAATATCATATGTGCGCAAAACTCTCATCTATTTAATACGGAAGCATTCTTCTCTTTCTTGCGTCTTTCATATTTTCTTTCTTCTTCTGCTTCTTTTTCTTCTGTATATTCACTATTAGAAGAATCCCAATCAGGCATGGTGGCCCCACCATCAATTGTAGTAGGACCACGGGGGGCTGCCTCTCCTGTCCCATGATTGATTGCTAAACTCTCAATACCAATAGTCGCCATACGCTCTTTAGCAATACGGTCCATCAATTTAGCAGCCAATGTGGCTGCTTTGATAGTCAAATCTTCCTCTGTTGGTTTATGGAAAGTGCCCGGCACTATTTTGGGCTCAAGAAATGGTTCATGGGGCTCAGGGTTATCGACTTTCTTAGGGGGTTCAGCCAATTTCTTACGGTCCTTTTCAGACATCTTAACTGCTATCTTCTTACTTTTGAGCAAAGCGGCAGCAACAGGCTCCCAATCATCACGTATTGCTTCACATAGACGAATAACGTAATCACTATCGTTTTGGTCAGGAAGAGATACTTGTGGCTCTTGTAATTCAACTCCTAATTCATTAGGATACATCTTGTATAACACATCATTCTCTAAATGAGGTAATTCAATTTTCAAGAAATTCTCCTCAAGTGAAACTTTCGTAGGAGACCACACTGGTACAGATTTTGCTAAAATGCCCAGTGTCTCAATACTCGCAGGGCCATCACCTTCACCGTGAATCTTTCCTCCCCGCACAGTAAACAAAGAGCGCCCCTTCTGCTTCTTTTCCTTTACAGAAGCAACAGTGACTTTGACACTGTGTCCTATTTCATAACGCTGAGGTGAACGAAAAACCGTCCCTACATCCATGTAAGTATGCTTCTTAGTTTTCACTGCTCGGGGGCCTAACCCTTCTGTGTCAAATATAGGGCCCGCCCCCAGTCTATAGGTATAGGTACCAGTTCCTGAACGGTCAAGAATGATGAGGTCAACTTTCTTTCCTTTCTGTAAAATAACCCACTTAGGATGTCTTAATTCTCCACGCATGTAGGTAGATTGGGCATCTCTTAACAGAATAGGTTGCTCTAATTCAGCAATAGCGTCCTCAAGACCGTCATCGTCAGTTGTGCGCAGAGTTGAAGGGGAAGGGGGTTGGAAATGCTCATGTGGCTCAAAGGTAGCCCTCAACAATCGGACTCGCTCTGTTGCCTTCATTTCATGAATATCATCATCTTCAACTTTGAGTACATCTATCACATAGAAGCGCTTCTTATGTAGCATTCCATCCAGAACGAAATCTTTCTCACTTGATTTCTTTGCATCCTTCTGTACCTGCTTAGGGACCTCTATTTTTTCATTAAGGGTGGTCTGGGCAGTGAAATTATCTCCTTTGCGTGTCAACATAATACGCTCACCCTTTGGCCAAGAAGTGACAACCCACTCTCCTGTGAACCCACGAAGAGAATCTAAATCATCAACATTGAAGATACGGTGCATAGGAAGAATGGGGTCAGGTCGAGGTGTTTTGAAGAAAACATTGTCTAATAGACCAAGAGTGTCGATTTCTTGAATTGAAGTTGCAAATAATCCTCCACCATCTACACCAATGCCCACATCTCTCTGTGAATGCCCCGCAGAAGTAGGCCGTAGGCCTTGGGGGGAGGATATGTGCTCATCCCCAGTCAACATACCATTTAATTCAGGAAATACATCGAATAAATACTTATGAGGAACTCTCATCAATGGTGTTTCTCGCACAGGGAGGTTTTTAATTGTAATATCTCCATTTTCCGCTAATCCTAATGTATAATCAGGCAACATGCCCCAACCCCAACTTAAGCGAGGGCCATTGAGTAAATCGTGCACTGAATGAGACCCCGGCTTCGATAAATCTATAGGGGCTTCTCCCCAATCATTACCTGAATATTTTTGCTTCTTTTCCTTTGTGTGGTCAACTATGTCTGAAGGAGTGTATAATAAAACACTATCAAACATTTTTGCAGCGTCTCTGAGTCTGTTTTTTACTTTAGTGTCTTGAGTCCCTGTTGTTTTACCTTCAATTACCCGACCACCTACCTTTTTCTGTGTACGACCATCTTCTACAGAAGGACGATTTGGTGCATTTACCAATGTCAAATTGTTTCTTTGTAACTCATCAGGAGAAAAAATTAGTTTCAACTTTTTTGCAAGTTGTCTAAAGAAAAGAGGAGTAGGTTCTTTTCTGGTCTCTTTATTACGCATAACATCTTTAGATGTCAAAAAGTCCCCAATATGCTCTACATCTTTTGTGTGTTCACTAATATCATCTTTCACAAACCCATCCAATAAACCACTCATAAGTGCTTGACTTAATGTCATAGCCTGCACTGGTTCCTTTTTATTCATCTTCGCTTGTAGTTTTTGTACAATCTCTTGATGATGTTTATCTAAAGGATTGAAACCAAGAGTTTCAAACAACTCTCCCTTATCCATATTTTGAGAAATCACTCCTTGGTGTTCATTCAAGCCTTGTGCCAAATGAGACATAGGGTGTTCAATTATATCTTTATTAGATACTTCATCAGTTTCTTTTGGGACCATAGTGTGGCCCATTTGACCATGTACTTCATGGGGCGTGCTGAATAATGATAATTGGCCATTTCTGAATAATTCAAGTGCATTTGATAACAATGCTTGTGGGTCATTTTTATGGCGGGAGAAGAACTCAGGTTGTTGTTGCTCTATTTTTTCTCTAAGTGTTTTTGTTACATTCGTGATGGCATTCATATGACTATTAATGACTTTATCAAACTCTCTGTCATAGCGGCTCATGCCCCTTTCTTCTGACAAATCACCAGTTACCATTCCTCTTACATCAACTTCTCGTTGTTGCATAATATGGTGTAAACGGGGGTCAGATACTGCGTATTCTTCTGGGGGGACTTTATGAAATGACATAACTTTTGCATTTTTACCATAACGATTCTTGTATGGTCTTCCTCTTTGGTCTTTAATTGATTGAAGAAAATCCCCAGAAGATAATATTTTTTCATGTTCCCCTCTATCGTGGTCTCTTTCCCATTTTGGAGACTGTCCGGGTGGTATTATCTGACGCAACAAAGTACGTAAAATATAACTTTGAATATGTTTATCTGACAAATGTGCAAAATCAGTTGGCTCTATAATTGGATTTGACATTCCACGAATTTTTCTCTCTCTGTTTTCTTTTTCCTCTACAGAAAGATTCTCAGGAATATGAAAAAGGTCAGGGTCAAAAAAACCAGATTGTTCTTGTATCTTTCGTTCTCTACCATATCTGGATGGAAGACCTAAACCAGTAGTCAATATTTTACCTCGACCATCAAACCATGTTGTTGGTGAACTTGGTATTTTTGACTTACTGTGATATGGTCTACCGAATTTTGGGTCATCTAACCATGCCTGAACAGCCGCACCATGAGGTGTTGAAATGTTAGCCCTTTGATTATGATTTGTTGTTGTGGAGAGTTCCTTTAATTGATGGTTTTCATCAACAAAGGAATGGGATGCATTACCCATGGAAAGAATTTCATGTGGTTCAAGTTTACCGTGGACTAAACGCCGAGAGCCCAATAATAATTTTCCTTCTTTATCGACCAATCCTTGCTTTCCTCCAATCATATCAGAATATTTGGGATTAGTAACTTCCTTACCCACACCAGCAGGGGCCCCCTTAGGTCCATACTCTATATTTTTGTGACCATGAACTGTTGGGTGCAAATTTGCTAACAAACCCGCCATATCATCTCGAAAACCAATAACAGGGTTCTCTATGTTTACTGATTGTAACCATCTATTCATTTGCTCTTCTGTTCTTACTTTTTCACCCACGGCAGCCTGTTGGCCCACTAAATCTGGTTGGGTTGTCTCTATTTTTATTGAAGACCTTTTAGGTCCCCTTTTTGTTTCATCTTCTGGATGAGCATCATGAAAACCATTTCCCAAAAATGAAAATGATTGATGTGTTGGCCCCCCACCAACCCTTTCATGTTCCTCTAAAGGTGCATAAACTGTTGTTAAAAAATCATGTAACATGTCAATGTATGTTTCCTCCTCTCTCGCTATGCCCCCAGTTTGATGAAATGGCTCCATCCAATGTGAAGCAAAGGTACGAGAAAGGTCACCATGGTCGTGATAATAATCAAGGTCACCCTCTTGTGAAATAAACTCAGGGTTAGGACCAAACATATTACGATATGCCAAATAGGCATTACGAATGTCTTTTTGATGAGCAGCATATCCTTGCATATTCTTTGCCGTGTTTTTGAATTTTTCAATAGTTTCAGGTTCCAAAACCTTTTTCCCTGTCCACTTTTCACCATATAAAGGGTGTTCTCCTTTGGGATATAAATTTCCATTTTCATCTAAACCCGCTAACATATTAAATAAATCAGGATGCATTTGTCCCTCTTGGTTATCACCCCAATCACTATAGCCTTGTTTATAGCCCGGTAAAGGAGCATCATCATCATCTACCATTTTACGATGATTGTTCCATAATCGTTCATAAACAGAATCACCCTCCTCTCCCTTCTTCCCAATTGTGTTTACCCCATGGGCGGCAACAGTGAAATATCGTAAATTAACGTCTCCTCCTTTGTGTGATTTTTCATGTATAGGGGCCACATTAGGCCCAGAATTCATATCTGCACCAACCATCCAATTCTTTTCACCAGCAGTGCGTGAAATGAAATTGCGCTTTAGGCGTGCAGCAGCCATATGAGGTATTGCTTCTTCTCTATCAGAACCGTGTTTATACAAATGTCCAACAATTTCTGTTCTCCGTTCTGGGGGCATAAATTCGAGACCAAGATTATATCCTAACCAACCAAGTTTGCGTGAATGTAATCCATTTTCATCTTTATAATGTTCACCACCAGTCCATTGCTCAGCACGTTGATTAAAATGCTCTTCACGTAATTTGTGTTTCATTTCATCATCTAATTCTGCCTCACCGATGTTTTGATTTTTCAACCATCTCAAAAAATCAGTGTCATAATAATCATGAGCAGAGTGGTCGTCTTGTAAACTCCCCAAGAAGTTGTTATCAAAAGCCGGTGTATGCTTCCATCTGTTTTGATGTGATAATTCCATCTTGGCTTCTTTTTCTGCCAAAGATTCAGTATGGGGGTCTGGTCTCAAATAATATCCTCTTAGAACATCAACAAAACGATTACCATGTAATAAGGGATGAATAGATTCAGAAAAGGGACTATGGTCCCTAAAGGGCCCTTCTGGGGTATTGCGACCCTGTATCAAATGAGTGGGGTCCATCTGTGGCCAAGCACCATGAATCAATCCTTCTTCTCCCTCTTCTTGCACCCCTTGTCCATAATCAATAGGTATTGCGGAATTAATGCGGCCACTAAATGGACCAAGAGGCACATCAGTGACATCTTTTAACAAAACCATATCACTGAAAACCCGTGCCATTACATCATCACTCTTAGTGATGTGAACAGCATCATGTCTCTGTAAATTACGCAGAGCAAAACGATAAGCAGCCGCAGAATCTACAGTATCTATGCCATCGAAAAGAGATTTGAGCACATCTGAGCGGGCTCTCAGATAGATTTCAACAGGTCCCTCGATTGACACATGACCTCACCGAGAGCCACCGTCAACAAGTCTGTCTGCACCTGTCTTAGTGTGAGGATTCAGGTGTATAGAATCGAGATTAACCGCTTCTTTCTTTGCTCCTTTATTGGTAACGTCTTCAGACTCAATTGTGTTACCATTAGTCCAATAAGGGGCGGTATGAACTTGCCCACCAGTTTCTGTTACAAAATGAGATGGGCCAACAGTTGACCCTTCTTTATGGCCAGTATATTCTGGTTGGGATTTCTCCATATAGCCTTCTTTGTCACAATTGCACTCTTTATCACATTTGGAGCATTTCTTATCTTTAGCCTTCTCAATGCGCTCATTCAAACGCAATGCCTTGAGCATCAAATCTTCTACTTCTGGTGATATTTCACTGTACCTTGGTCTCATGCGTCTAACCCCGCTATTGATGGAACTGATTGGTCTGTTAGACCGAGTGATTTAGCATTGTCTGCCATGGCGTGAATATCGTCCCAACTCATTGCATGGAACTCTTCATTATTGTCTGGTACAGACAACTCATCTGTTCCCTTGAGTATAGAATCATCATCTCCACGGAAAGCATCAACAATCATACCCTCAGCAAAAGGAGTGCTTGTGGAAACAAATCCCGCTTTACGCAAAAGAGCGGCTGGGTCCATAAGAATCTGTTTCAAAATGGTGTTTTCAGACTGTAACATCTGAAGTTGTCCATCCATAGACTCCATCTTTGTGATAAGGGTCTCCATAAGACGGCTTGCACCATCTTCTTCACTCATATAATCACAAATCCCGTTGACTCAATTGCTTCATTGGGGAGCGCACAGTAGTTGCACGCACATATCCCGGTAGAACATTTGGATTGCTCTGATAACTACGCTCACTTTGCTTGAATTTGCGCACTGGTACGCCACCAGCATATACATCATTAATGCCTATTGATTTCTCAGCCTTTGTAACTGCACTTTCAATATCGCTTGCTAAATATTGAGCAAACTTCTGTATTTCATTAATGTGATGTCGAGCGTTGCCTACATCACCTGAATCTATAGCCTTGTGAAAGGATTCTACTTCGGCCCCAAGTTTGCGAGCCATGGGGTCCATCTTCGATAATTCGGTCATATCAATCACTCCAAAGGGCTCCCATGTTTCAATGTTCTTATGCCCCACGAGGTCGCCTTGCGTCCATCAGTGCCTTAGAATTTCGTTGCGCTGGTCCGGGTTGCGGTCCCCTTTGTTGAACACTTGAAACTGGCGAACCACTCACACCACTGCGGCTTTGTGGAGAAGCAGGTCCACGATTACGCAATCCTGCTCCTTCTCCTCCGGGCTGGGCACCGGGCATTGTCATGCTGCCATGTGGCATACCACCCTGCATTGGCATACCACCTTGCATTGGCATACCACCACCCTGCATTGGCATACCACCACCCTGCATTGGCATACCACCGCCCATACCGGGCTGTTGTCCTTCTTCTGGACTAGTGTAAACAAATCTCAAATCTTCTTCACCTTCTGATTTGAGTTCAGGTTTGAAACCAAGCATCATCATTCGCTGAGCGATGTTAACTTCCATCTCATCTCTACGCAGACGTGTAATTTCATCTTCTTCTTCACTTGGATATAGAGCAAGTTTCCAATCTATAACACCCATCTCAGCGAGTATTTTAGGAAACAGAGTATCTGTGTACACCTTTTGCCCAAATTCAACTGCTCGATTTGTGACCACCATTTGCATGCCCTCATTATTCAAACCACCAGATTTACCAGTGTCCATCATGAAAACATTGGACACACCATAGAAAGCAGCCATGCGCATACGAATTTCATCTCGCACTGCAATATACTGCATCTCCTCTAATGTATCCATAAATTTGACCCAATTGACCCCACCTCTTCCACTGGAAGACTCAATGCCCACCTTAGGAACATAGTGGGGGTCTCTCTCCATCTTTTCATCTACTGCTTTCCAGAAGGATTTCATAGATTCCAAATTGTCAGTTGTAACACTGATAATGCCTTTTGGAGTGCGTCGCTTCTGATAAGCAGTGTAAATGTAATTATCCATAGCAGTCAATGTCATTGCTTGACGCCATAGGGTGTTTACAGGAGCCTTACCATACAATTTACTTGGATTGTATTTGCTAACATGAAGCACCTCTCCTTTGATGAAATATTGTGTTTTTCCACTACCCGCAGTGTTGACAAAGTGTACATCAAACATCTCATCCTCATCATAATCACTTGCTCCGGGGTAGATGGGTTTCACACGGTCTTTAAGACGAATTCGATATTTGCCCCCTCTTACGCCTCTTTTATCTGCCACAATGCGCATGAAGATAGGGTCACCACGAACTACCTCTTTGACACGAGACATAATTGGTTGACCCTTTTCATCCAAATAATACTCCTTCACCAGAATCAAAAATGCATCATCGACCACATCAAGGTCATATTCAACTTCTCTGAGAACATCAAGAAAAGATTGTCCCATTGAGTTGTCTTGTTGTAATAACCATTGAGGATAATTCAATTGTTCATGGTCAGGAGCAACAACTCCACCTCCACACTTATTGCACGCTTCTAAATCATGTTGAAACTCTTCATGGCATTGGTCACATTTTTTGACAAATTTTGGTAGCCAATAATAACCACGACGAAACATTTCTTGATTAATAGTAGTAAGAACTGTGCGCAAAATCAAATTCTCACTGGCCACTGCATACAAAGCAGGGATGGTAATCCCCTGTGCTAAAACTGGCTCTTGTATGCCAGTTGTCCACAAAGGCATGATGGGTTCAGGAGTAGATTTACGCCGAAAGGGGCGAGTAAGGGCTGATATAACCCGTCTGACTGGTCCTTGCCTATCGCTCATAGTTCATCCCGCCACTTCGCTACTGTATCAATGTTGACACCCCAATCAGTCAACATTTTCTGACTTTTTGACTCGTTATCTGACCAATTCTCATACTGAACCAATCGCTTGAGATTTTGTTTTCTCAAAGGGTCACTTTCATCAATGAAAGCAAGCACTGCCTTGGCTTGCATACCCTTTAGACGCAAATGGGGCTGTATGCCTACCAATAGTTTACGCATGTCATCTTTAGAGTAAAATTGTAGACGATGTTGACTCCTTTGACCATCTTTGTACACTTTCTGGTCAAGTTGTAGAACACCACATCCCAATGTTTTGTGTAACGCTTCACAATGTGCCCTACCCCGGTCACCCGTGGCTATGAACCCCGCTCTGGGCTCTCCTCTACCAGTAATTGAAATATAACCATCAGCATCAAGAAAACCAGCGGCATATGGCCAAGCCTCATCTTCTTTGAGAACTAATTCCCCCTTCTCTTTGAGAATATACTGGCCCTTACGGGCCCCTTTCATGACACCATATTCATCCCCATACATTTTGAACAATAAGCCCAATCGCCGTGTTGTCAACATTCGTTTGAGATTACCAGATGACTTATCCAATATATTATCCAAAATAGTCGCAGCGTCCATTGCTCCCTTATCTCTTAATTCATCCATAGCAAGGGACATACATTCTTGTTCACTTTTATTCAACATATCACGAGGATTGAGAGCGCTTGTCCACGATTTCTTAGCACTTGTGCGCTCATCCATGGCCCATACCCATTTCTTTTGTTCGTCTTCACCCCAACCCCCTTCATGTTCTTCTAAGGTCTTGAGTAATGAGTCTGCCCGCTCCCAACGCCCACAAGCCCTCAATAGCACATCTTTACGCTCTATGCCCCGCAATCTCAAATTCTTTAACATCTTATCACTCAATCCCATATTGCGTATTGTGATTTGATGTTCTAATGCCCACCCTAATGATTTGAGAGTGGCCTCTACTTCCTCTTTTTTCAATTTACGAACACTACGTATCACAATATCAATATCTTCTTTCATGTCTTTGTGTTGTCTACGAGCCTTACGAAGAGACCTCACAACTTCATTGGCTGAACGCCCCATATGTAATTCAAACCATCCCTCACCTTCATGACCAAATGGTATGGGGGTTTCATAATCCCCAACACCTAACATTTCTTTGACTGATTTTGCCACCACATCAGGATATTTTGCATAAAGTGGATGTCTAAGTAACTCCCCACACACTTCTGTCATCTCTTTGGAAATTGATTCAAAACGAGGAACATCCTCCATCTCATTCAATAAAGAAGATGCCCACACCACATCAAACACCAAACCAAGACGGCTTTTTGGGATTACCCATGACCCAATCATCGAAACCCGGTAAATAATCATCTAACATCACAATACTGCCCTTGAACTCTTTTGTAGCCCAATTTGCTAACGCTAAGCCCATAGCAAGGTCATCGTGAGTACCCACACTCTCAAGTCGACCCCATTTTGTCATTCCAAAACGATTGAGTTCGGTTTCTAACTTGTGCGTGAATCTCTTACTCTCTTCATCTCCATATGGAGTACGAATTTTACCTTGCTCAAACGCAAGAAGGAGGCTCATAAACAAACTCTCTTTCTTTTGTCGAGTTGTCATGAATGTACGAATAGGAATGTCAGTATCCCTCATCTCCATTGCAAACATGCGCTGGAAGTTGTTACCTTCTAATTCAATCAAATCCGCATGAAAACGATTGTTGAGCAACATCATCATACGACGCTGTGCTTGAGAATTCAATCCCTTTTCATGAACAGCATGAATGACTTGTTTAATCTCATCATCAGGCATTCTCATGACAACCATGGCAGTATAATCAGCGTTTTTATCAGAAGCAATAGCAGGGTCCCAACCGACGAAATGTTGACCAAAAGGAGTGCCATCATCATTAGTTTCTGCCCTCTGTAATAGGCTTAACTCAGGGTCTCTTGCTGCCTCAAGTATGTCCATCGGGAACATACTGGCAACATCATGAATCGGCTCACACAGATACTCACGTGCAAACTGAATAGCAGGCATCGACATGCGCCGCTGGTCTAGCGCATCTAAGTCCCAACGCTCGGGCCAAAGGGCCTCACCATTTTCATTAATGGCGGGAAAAGTCTCGACCTTGAATGCATCCTTGCGCTCCAATTCAGAATACAGGTCACTATAACTAAATGGAGTCCCTACCATCATAAGACGCCCTGTGTGGTGCAGAACAGGGAGAAGAACTGAGTAAAACCAATCAGCAGTACGAGCCAACTCATTCACTGTGCTACCCCATAGAATATCATCACATACAACCACATCAGGGTGGAAACCACGAGTTGCTCCACCAACCGATTTACCCATGATACGACTCTTGTTGGTGAAATCCAGATAAGATTTAGCCCAAGGGCGACCTTCTGGCTTGAGATGAGAAAGAACTGGATGAGTGACAATTTGTGTGCGAATGAATCTCATGTGCTCCAATGTCTGCTCCAATGAGTGAGAGAAAACCATGATATGGGTGCTAGGGGTGAATGCAGCCAGCCACAGTGCATATGACATGAACAGAGTGGATTTACCGTGGTCACGACTCGCTTTGACCACGTAATAGCGGTCCTTCTGCAGATTCTCTACCCATTGCTCATGATGATGACTGTAATGAAACCCCAAAACATCAGTAAAGAAGTAATGGAATGATTTTGCACACATCTCACGGTCCACTTCAAGGACCATTTGTTGCATGTCGACTGCTTCAGTCATCAATTACCTCCTGTAAATTTACCTGTCGTCAGGTCGAATTGGTTGTTGAGAAACTCTTGTTGTGCTGCATTATTTTTCTTCTGCTGCTCCTGCTGCTCCTGCTGAGCCTGCTGCTGCTGTATTAGTAGAGCCTGTTTTTGGGCCTCTTCAGCAGCCTTTTCTTGTGGATTTGGTTGTCCCATCGCTGGTACTGGGGGACCAGATGGTGAGGCCGGTGGTGGTGACAGGGCAGGAGTAGTGGTGGGAGTAGTGGTGGGAGCAGTGGTGGGAGCAGTGGTGGGAGCAGTGGTGGGAGCAGTGGTGGGAGCAGTGGTGGGAGTAGGAGTTTGTCCCCCCACTTGACCTCCACCAACATTTACTGGTCCCGGCTCCTGTGCCCCTTCTTCTGCTAAGGTTTTCGCTTCTTCATCAAGTTCTGTTTGTTGTTGTGCTTGTTGTGCCGCCATTGCTTGCTCTGTTTCATAATCTTGACGAGCACCATACATATCTTGTGTGCGTTGTGAAAATCTATCTAATGGGCTCAAGGCCGCACCAGCCTGAAGATAACCAGATTGGGCAGCACCTAAAGTGCCCATTAAACTACCACTTTGCTGAGCATCAGCGGCTGATAAGGCTGCGGCACCTAATTGTCCTAATAATTTACCACCACTCAATGCAGCACCTAAAGCATTTCTTCCTCGACCCGGTAAAGGTGGGGGAGTTTGTTGAACTGGGTCGTCTCCACGGAGAGGATATTTTTTTTGTGCTGCTTGTTGTGCTTGTTGCTCCATAGTTGCCAAATGTTCACTTTTTGGTTTTCTTAATCGTGAAAACAAACCGGGGCCCTTTTTTCTTTTTTCACCACCCCCCATAGGTAAACTGAATTGAAGTCCGGGGGCTGCTTGTTGGACAACATTAAACCCACCACCATCTTGTTGCTTGAGCATGCCCCATGCATAATCTATTGGCTCACTCATCGCACACACTTCCAAAATTTACGCAATTCATCTGAGCGTGCAAGTGCCTTTGCACTATCCCAACCAACAGAAGTAGTCTTCATCCAAGGACCCAATGTACCATCAGGAGTTGGCTCTCCTGTGGCCCAACGACGAGCCAATTCTTTTTCTTTATCATCGGCCTGTGTGTAAAGTGCTCCTAAATCTAATTGAGCAGACCCTTTTGGTACAGATGCGGGTGCGGGGGCTGGAGCAGGTGGACTGTGTCCATATACGCCCTGTTCCGCAAGATTGCGATTATGTGACCCTACAAGTTGTTCGTAGGGAACCCCTTGAGTTGCGTCATAATGAGGTACTCCAGTTGATTGTTCTGGCCGTGGAGTATGATGCCCTAAACTATTGGCAATCATATGCCCTCTTGCTAAATGTTCAATCAAAAGTCGTGCATCGTTTTCTTCGTCATGATTATCTGTATTCGCATGAAAATGTGCACGGTCTGCTCGCTCCGAATGTGGACCAAACACATTAGCCAAAGCAGCAATATCAGTTGTTATACCACGATGGGAAGCGGATTGACCCATACTTTGCTTATGGGCATGAAATTTCTGCATGCCTTCTTCATCTAATGAATTTACAAGACCTTGTACCATATTGTAGACTTGACTACCTTTTTTACGCCCATCTTCACTTTTCCCTTGAGTATATCCTCTACCACCAAACAATAATTTTGTTGCAGGTTTACGAGATATGTATTCTGCTAAAGCAGAAATTCCTTCAGGGTTGTTATAATCTGCCAACGTACCGCCACCGGGAACTTCTATTTGTGAAAAATGATTCAAAGCATCAGGATGTTGCATAATTCCAGTTATCTCTTTAGCAATACTCTCAGTATTCATGGCTCTCCCATCCTTACTGAAAAACTCGTAAGGGAGATGATGCATAATTTGTGATGCATGTAGCCCTTCTGGATGGTGCATTTGGTCTTCAAAACCAAATCTTCCTGCCATTTCACTCATATCCAATTTACCACTTTTACGTGTTGGAAAGCGATGTATCTCATGGCCGGGTTGAGAAGATAGTAGATGTGGATTGATGTAATTACGCCCCATATCTTGTTGAAGATGTGCTTGAGAGGTCAACATCTCAGGTAGTGTACGTTCATTCATTCCACTGATAGATGTACCTGTTTGAGCCAAATAACGAACTGCCTGCATGAAGGCTGAATTATTCAATATATCATGTAATTCAGGACCAAAATGTATTGCTCCAGACTCATATCCATATCCGGGGTCTTTACCAGAGGGAATACCCTTGTTTGACCAATAATTAACAATTGTTCTGTCATCATTCAATCGCACATTGCCCTTTTTGTCTCTATCAGGATAAATATCAATGGTGTTTTTTCTGTATTCGGGGGACTCTTTTGGTGGTAGTGGTTGATTAGGGTGCTTTTGATTGTGTAATCGAATCGCTTCATCGACGAGAGCCGACCCACTCCAACCTTGTAAATCTTGTAACAAACGAGCGGCAGTCTCATCGCCCTGTTGTGCTCTTTCTGATAATGCTGCTCGATACTCCTCTAAACGACTATCGAGCATTTTGATGACTCCATCAATGGGATGTGCCCCTGTTTCTGCAGGTAACAAATTACCTTGTCCATCATGATGGAAAGCAGGGTGGTCTTCCCCTTCAGGATTAATTGACTCCTCTGGTGGATGTATCATTGAATGAAGGTCACCATCAATATGACGGACAACCCCCATACCCTTGAGAATCTCATCTTCGGGCGACTTAGGGATAAAACGAGTCAACAACATCAGTGCTGCCCCACCAAATCACCGGGGCGAGCACCCCAAAA
>Ga0098052_1000236_pt1 | contig 33859 bp, 40 predicted proteins | sample 15_taG_FD_81591 | JGI IMG/M metagenome (GOLD analysis project Ga0098052, IMG submission 81591) | Marine viral communities from the Subarctic Pacific Ocean - 15_ETSP_OMZ_AT15312 metaG | ecosystem: Environmental > Aquatic > Marine > Oceanic | place: Pacific Ocean | collected 2015-01-18
ACTAATGTTAGAACTTTATAAGGTAGAGTTTGAGGTGCTGGAACTACGGCACGATGAGGATGATGTTGAGGACGCCCAGAAGGACGGAATAGACATTACTGATAAAGATGCGCTTGCTGACTGGCTGATAGATAATGATAGATGCCAACTGAAAGGTGCTGGCTGGAACGAGTTGGGGAACACCCTTGCTGGCTGGGAGGAGGTGAGTGAAGAGATGAAACGGCATCTCCTCTATAAGTAATACGACATAAAACAACTCCTATGTTTTGGGGGGTAGGGCTTCGGCTCTGCCCCTCTTTTTTTATGTTCTTTTTTTTCTATCTCGCCTTATAAGAAAGTGAATAAAACCGTGATACTGCGAGGCACACAAAAAAACCCAACTTTTTCAGTTTGGGCTGTTTTGGGCTGTTTTTTTGGGCTTTTGGGCTGGGCGTGGATCACAGATTAAGCAAAGTGGGCTGGCTGGGCTGGGCGTTGGGCTGGCTGGGCTGACTGAACTAAAACTGGTTTAAGTTTGGGGCACACTCTTTACACATCTTACCCTCACCCCTTACCACAAGAGGGGGGTATAGCAGGGGGGGTGCGTCTATTGCCCTTGATGTAGCACAGTTGGCTTTATGCTGGTTAGGCACTACGCTGGTAGGGCTGGTTAGACACAGTTGGCTTATTATCTTATTACTTATTCTTCTCTTACTAATGATTTATTCTTTTCTTTTATCTTCGCCACTCTTACATCTTACATCTCTTTTCTTTATGTCTCGGCTACATCACACTTGACCCACACACAGCCGTAGAGCGTTGTTCCTGCCCCGCAAGGTGTCTTACCCTACCTACCCCTGCTCCAAGTTGTTTGCGTGGATTACAGGGGCTTGTATAACATAAAAAACGAGCAGGCGGGTTGAGTTTGGTTGCTCTTCCATTATCGCCTGCTCGTCCAACATCAAGGAGGATGTATGTTTATTTTATTTGTCTTCGCCCTCTGGCTTCTTGTCCTCTCCGCCAAAGTAAATCTTTAAGCAGTCGTGTTGCTTCTTGCTTTCTATATATATCATCTTCGCCGTTGTCCCAACAATACTGGGTAATGAGCGAATAAATATATCCTTTTGTTCTGTCTATAATAACATTCTTATCCATTCCCCAGCCCTTTCCATCTATCCAAAGATAAGCATAATCTTTTTCTTCTCCACTCCAACTTATATTATACCTGATAAACTTATCTTTTTTAAGGATTATCTTATATATCTTTTCCCAATCAGCATTATTATCTATATATTTTGTCTTTCCTCGTAAATCTAATAACGAGGAGGGCAACTTATCATAGTAAGGGTTATGTAATACAACTTTCTCATTTTGATAAGTTGCTGTTTTTGTTCTTCCTCTCAACTGCTTCATTCTTCTTCCTCCCGAACATCGTGGTGTTCGTAATCGCCACCCTTTATGTCGTCAATAGTAAAATCATGGTGATAAAACATCTCAACCGCTTCGTCTTCGCTGGATGCTTGGACTTGGATTGTTCCCGTTGATAAATAACTATACATTATTTCATAGTTCTTCATTAGATCACCCCCACGATTTCTACTCGTTCGCCGTGATGGGTATTTACGAGTTCTAAAATGTTTTTTACCGATGCCCGATTAACTTTTCTGTCGGTTAGGTTAAATCCACCTTCGTCTTCTCTGTCCCAAGCACTATCGCCCAAGCACTCAACCATCGCCCACTTGGCTTCGTTCGCACCCTTACAGATGAAAACATCAAACATAAAGTCGCCATAATCACGGGCATCAAGCACCTCTCTTTTTATTACATAATGTCGTTGTTTCTTACACATTTTTCTTTCCCTCCAAGGATTTTAGTGCCTCTTCTATAGCATCATAGCAACTAACACTCTCGTATAGTCCATCGTATAGACACTCTATTGTTTTACTTATCCACCTGTTATTGCTGGGGTCATCAAGTTGTTGCTCTACAGCATCTACCAACTTGTTGTCCTCAATAAACTTTTTTATTTTCTTTTCTCTTTCTTTATCCGTTCCCTCAAAGTTGTCCCAGTATTCATCTAACAGGGCTTCCTCAAGGGCATCCATAGTATCTTTTCTATCTAACTTTACTTTTATATTAAACATTTTATTGTCCTCCGTTGTTAAAATATTTATGATGATTAAAAACAACGCCCATCTTTAGTTGGTTCGCTATATTCATCATTTCCTCTACACTCATCCAACTATTATCTTTAAGCACATTAAACTGCTTATTCTCTTCGTTGGGTTTATTCGCAATAAACTCTGTAATAAGTTTATACATCCATCTCTTTAAGCCGTCTTGGCTTGCGAATAAGATGCTTCGCTCTTCTCCGTCTTCATCTACATATTCCATTAGATAAAACGGGATCTGTTGTTTAACTTTTGTAGTTAAATAATCTTCTTTCCAGTTATTCCAATACTCGTCCATTTTTTTTCCTCCGTTATTGGGGTGTTTTTTTCACCCTCTATAATAAGTAGTATCTCAAAACCTTAAAAGACATTTTATTTTCATTTATTTTCATTTTTTTTTCCTCCGTTATTGGGGTGTTTTTTTCACCCTTTATATATATAGTATCTAAATGGCTGAAAAGTCATCAACCAAGTAAATAAACAGTATTTCCTTCTTTCACTCCATAAACCTTATCGGTTTCCCCAATAGGCAATAACTCACAAATGATATATGGCTCTTCCCTTTCATTCCATTCTGTAATACCGGTTTGATAGTGGGAGCAAATCTCCAAATCCTCACCCCACTTATCAAGAACATTAGAGAACACCTCGTTATGGCTATATTCTTTATCCTGAATATACAAAAACTTAGGGGCTTTTTCGTCTGGCTCTCCACCATAAACCTCTCCCCATATTAAATCGCCTGCTTTTTTATTTCTTATATCAATCTCCTCATCGATGTATTCGTTGTTATAACAGACGATTACATCTTGGAGCGGGCTTGTTTCTACCTCATCATATTTATAGTTTGTATCACAGTAGTCGCCCCACTTACCAAAAAAACCCATACCGGGTTCGTCGTATGTAGCAGCCACCTCAAAACCCATGTCTTCCATTCTCTCATAGAACACCGTTGGGGGACACCAAGCAGTCATAAAATAACAACAAAAACTATTGTTTTCTTCATCAAAAGTTATTTCATATAAATCCGCATCCCATTTTGTTCCCCAGTTCGCTGTATTCCAGTTATTTCCTTCTTCTTTCGGGCGGGGGACAAAACTATTAAATAATAGGTTTTTGCTTTCATCCCAGTCGCTTTCTTTATCTGCCTTTCTCTCATCTATCATTATCTTATACTCTTTCATTTTTTTAATCGCATCTGCGCTGTTCGCAACGATCGTCGCATTATTGCTACACCAGTTCGGCATTTTATTTTTCCTCCATAAAAAATCAAGCGTTTTTGTTTTCGCTCTATTATAAATAGTATGCTGAAAGGTGAAAAGACATTTTATTTTCATTTATTTTCATTTATTTTTGAGTGGATTTTGAGTGGATTTTTTGATTTTCTGAAAAAAAACCCCGCCAACCGGAGGAGGTGCTGGCGGGGTTCGGAGGAATGGGCGAGTAGCCCAATAGTGGGCTTTTAGCCCAACGGAGTATTCTTTTTAAATATCTGGGCAGGGAGCTTAATACCAATCGCTTGCTTCCGCCCCTTACAGTTTTCTTTGTAAAATCCACCTCTGGTGAGGGATACTTTTTCTGATAAACATCTCATAGAGGGTGAGGTTGGCTGTACCTCTGTAATAAACTTTTTCTTTTTTAAGAAGGAATCTTTTAAATCTTTTAAGGAGCAGTCAAGGTAGGTTTCTAAGGATGCTCTGTCTAATGTGTAGTAAGTAAAGTCATCGTCGCTCATATCCCAGTAGATCCAACCTTCGGCTTTATCATTTAGCGTGTCGCTCATACTCCAGTATTCTTTACTGGTGTTTTGGACGAACTCGTGAAAAATGTTATAGCCGTACCTCTGGGCTGAGCATAACTTTAAATCCCACAGTTTCCCATCGTGATCCACCAAATCTATGTCTGTTTTACTGGTGGCGTTGTTCTTTTTAAATGTTTTATCTATATCTAAAAACACTTTTTCTGCTAAAACACCTGATTTTCTCATTCCTTTTGTCATCTTACTATCATTATAGTATAGTTTTTGCAAAGTTTTAAGGGTTTTTTTCATTTTTCTTTTACCTCTTCCCATATAAATGGGTGAAATGTTTTTTGTCTAAACTTATTTTCTATTTTTTCTTTTTCGTATTGTAGTTTGGGGCTCTCGTCTGGTCCGCAAGGGATTGAATACAAACTAACACACCCAACTACTATAAAAAATATTATTGTTAAAAATGGTACTTTCATCATGTTATTTATCCTTTTTTGTTTCCTTCATATATAAGTAGTATCTCAAAATCCCAAAAGCCATAAAAACTTTAGATTTTATGTTTTACATCGTGCTTTTTTTTCCAATCTTCTATTTCTTCATCTACTAATGTCTCCCATTCACCATTAATAAAAAACTGCTTAGAGTGTTCCTTTACTATTTTTAAATACTCAAAGGCGGGGGCGATGCCGACTGCCATTAACTTGATATATTCATTTCTGGTTATTTCATCTGTAAGATAAAGGAGGGCGGTTTCTCCGAACTTAGATTGGATTGAGTGTCTCAACTCATTATGTAGATACTTTCCCTCTGCTGTCTGAAAAGAAGAAGCGTTATACGATCCTTCTCTTACCATTTCTTCGATGATGTGTTTATTCTTTTCTTTTACAGCATCAATATAAATAGAGGTTTGATCTACTTTTCTCCTGTGTATTCTTGGTACGCTCTGTACAGGCAGGTTGCTCTTGTGAATATGGGAGGCAACATACTTTCTTAATCTAAACTTAAGCCACCAAGGATTAAGGGTGGGCTTCTTGCCCTGTTCTTGTTCCTCTCTCAGTAGTTCTGCTACACAATAAATAGCACAGTCCTCTGCACACCCAAGTTTATTAATATAACTCCAACTCTTCTTTATCACTTTCCAAGTTTTAGCGTGCGTCCATATAATCTTCTTTACGCAATCTGGATGGGTACATAACCCACTGGATAAGGCGTGCTTCTTAGCGTGTACATCACACCAAGATAACTTTACTGGTTTTTTCTTTGCCATAAATCCGTTTCTTCCTTAATATCATTCTTATCAGCATAAGAAGACATCACTATTGTAGTGGAGTTTAACCAGTCGGTAATGTGTTTTACAACTCGCATAAGGGCTAAGTTGTCTCTCCTCTTGGCTTTGCTAAGTTTCTTCTCTTCTGCTTTAAGCTTAAATAAAAACTCTTTAGTAATAGTTCTGTATGCTCTGTGCTTGGGTTTGAGTGTACTATCTTTCATATTCTTTAAACACTCCAAAGATTGTTGTGCTTCTTCCCAACTAATCAGAGCCAAACCTTTGCAGGTTTGTACTAACTCTTTATGTTTAGGGTGTTTCTTATCCCTGAGTTTATTAAAGTAATCAAGCTGGGCGAATACAGTAGTAATACACCCTCCCAACATTCCTTCAATAATAAACCCCGGTACGGAGTTATCCGTAAAGGTGATTGGTTCTCCATCGTCGGTTTCACCAAATGTCACCAAGTTTTCTGTTTCTATCGTTGTTTTAGATCCGTCCATTTTCTTTCGTTCTCCTTTTTTTGAATGGTTTGAGGGTCTGTTCCCCTGTCTATTAATATCTGCTGATATAATATTCTTAATGCTTCACTTAACGCTGAGCGCTGATAAGTAAGATATATTTGTGCTTCCCCGTTATGCTTTTTTATAGCAGCGTTTCGGAGAGCATCAATAAGATTGTGTAGTTTTAATATTCGTTCATAAGTTATTTCTAATGTACTAACTGGTTTTCCAGTTTCATATATTTTCTCTCTTTTAAAGAGCATATGATTTACTGGATATACACCATAGTCATCGTGTAAGGTCATTGTTTTTATCATTAGTTTATTTCTTCTTCTTTAATATCTAGTTTCTGAATGTTTACCACTTGTTCTTCCATTCCGTTTAGCATATGTGTTATCAACTCGTCGATACTTTCAGGTGCTACATCTTTTTTAGTTAGCATCTCTGTGGTTAAAGTTCCTAACAATCTTAGGAGCAAATAAACTCTAATAGGATCATTTTTGATCCGTGTTATAATAGTTCTGGGAATCATTATAGTTTCTTGTTTTATCATTTGTTTTCATATCTCTTTATTAGTTCAAAGATCCATGATACAGCTTTGTCTTCTGTAGGTGTTAGTTCTCTGTTTTTTATATCGTCGTTATAATCACAGTCATCGCTGTGTCTGTGGCAGTTACATCTGGGACAACCGGGATCTAAAGATCCTTTAACCGGGGTTTCGATGTGACGGTATTTGTCTGTGTAATCAATCTTTTTTTCACTCATTTTGTTTCTCCTTATATAATAAGTAGTATTCTAAAATCCCAAAAGCAATAAATACTTTAAGTTTTTTCAGTTTTTTTTCTGGAAAGGATATTATTTTCTATTGTTTTAACTTTCTTCTGAATATCTTGAAGATCCTCTAAAATACTTTCCAGTGCTGCTGCTTGTAATCTCAGATTTAGTTCTAAAGTTTCAAGTTTCTTTTTCATTTTCTTTTCTCCTTATATTATAAATAGTATTATAATATATTTTATTCCTTTTTTTAAGTATTATTTTTATTATTATTTTTTTTATTATTTTTTTATTATTTTTTTATTATTTTCTTTCTTTGTTATATAATAGTTAGTTAGTTATAAGGGGGGGGGCGCCCTGTATATGAAGCAACTATTTACTCAAAGGATAAGTAGTCAGTGTGTTCGTCTCAATCAAAGGTAAAGCGGGTAGATGGCTAACCGCTAAACTAACTCAATCGACATTCCTGATGAGAACATTGTTGCTTGTTCTCTGATTCGCTACCAGCGTAATCCGTAGCAGTTGTCGGCTTTCGCTTTACATCAACAACCGTTTCACCACTGGTATCTCTATCTCTCATCATTATAAATAGTATTATAACAGAGAAAAAGAATAAAGTTAAGTAAAAAAAACCCCCAACTGAAAAAACTTTCAGAAGGGGGCTAAGGGGGTGATCCCTTAAACGACAGGTGCGAATCCAAAGTTGTGAGAGGAAAGATACTTTTTCATTAGGCACAACTGTCTATTCATATAGCTAGTATACTATATGTTTTCACAAATGTTAAGAACTTTCTTAAATGTTTATCGTCGTCGCAAATGAACGAAAGTCACTGATGCGGTTGCAACATTAACAACAGTGATAACATCGCCCTGCGCCACATTAAGATTGGTGTGGTCAATATCATCCCAGACAAAGCTCATACCGTCGGGATCACCCGCCGCCATCAACGAGCCGTCTGAGGCACGCATAGCACCGCTTACTGCGACACCATTCCTGTTCACCGTGATATCAGCATTGACACCGGATTGATCGGTAAGGTATCCATCAACCTTGATGATTTCCCAATGTCCTTCTTCCATAGTGAAGGTGCACGTTCCACCAGCATCTGCTCCTGCTTTGAGAGCACAGGTCTGAGTTTGTAGTGTAGCCATTTATTTTATCTCCTTTACGCCTTATTGGCGTTTCTTTTTTTACTTATTTCTATTGCCGCCAGTTGGCGTAAGGCGGCTTTCTCACTAGAGTGAGTACCTAAAGTTTTATTACCCTCGGCATCTTTTACCACCCATTTATTTCCTTGTCGTTTAATCATCTGGTTTGTCTTCTAGCTTTTCTACTCGGCGTTCCAGTTTTTCTAACTGTTCCCACTTTTCGTCTGCTTTTACCATCAGTTTTTCTATCATTAATCTAATCAGTGATAGTTCGCTATTAAGTTTCCACCCGATACCACCTATCAACATTAAACAAGTCACCAAACTTGTTATCATTTGTACACTCATCATGATTGACGACTCCCATTATTTTTCTGTATATGCAATAAAGAATACTTCTGCCCCAGCACCGGAAGTAAGCCCCGGTCGTCCATTACCTACTTGCATATCAAATGCATGAGTGAATGAACCTGCAACTGCGCCAGACATACTTAAAAACTCAAAGCCGTCACCGCCTGTTGACAAATCAGAAAAATCACCAATAAATATATCTGGTCCATCTGCTGTTAAACGAACATAGTTAATCGGCTTGGCTCTTATCCCTTGAGCAACTCGGACTGCTTCTATAGATGCCATTAAATCAACAAAAGCACCACCACCGACCAAGATAACACCGGTAAAAGTTCCCTCGTTCCATTGGGGCATATGTCCCATTAGTTTTCTATTTAAACTCATTTTTATTTCTCCTATTATTACCACCCTTTTAAGCCCGTTTCTAAGGTGAGGCGGGTGCTACTACCTCTGACAAAGGTACGGGCATCCTAGACCCCTTAGCGGGCGCTACAGGGCTAAGTGGAACTCTTGTTCTTCGTCGTTGAATCTCTTTAGATTTTTCATATATCCCAGAACGCTTAAGAGATTTCCACAATCTTTGTTTCATTGCGGCTTTTTCTCTAGCAACACCTTCATACAAAACACTATACCGCTTCACTGCGAGTTTATATTCTGGTGATTCAGGTCCATAACCATTTTGTTGTAGAACTTGTAATCTTTTCTTTTGTTTTCTTGTTAAGGAAGCACTCAGTCGTTGTGCGTATTCATCAGCCCAACTATTAAACTTACCTACATCCTTTTTATTAATATATCTATGCGCCCACGCATATCGGTATCCTGTACCAAATGCCATATTAATCAACTCTCTAACAAATATATGTTCTTGTTGAGGAGAGTATTGTTGGTATGCTGCTTTTTTATAGAGTTTAGCCCAAGGTGAAAGAGCAGACCCCTCTCCAGCACTAATAGCTACATCTCCAGCGGCTGCTCTGTATGCTTCTTCCATTATCTTTTTGGTTGTGCCACCAGCTACTAATGTCCAACCGGTTTCAGCAATAAAACCTTCAATATCTATTCGGGGATTTTTATCAGCTTCCAACATAAGATCAAAGAGATCAAAGATAGGATTGCCTGCAACCTGTGCAATCTTAAGTGTATCACTAGGACGCACAAGCCCACCCGCCTTCCATTTAGTATATAGCTTTCTTACATCTTGTATTAACGCTCCCTCTTCTTTGCCTTCTAACTTGGCAATCTCGTTTACATTCATAAGCAGTGCGCTCTTAGGTTTTCCTAATGCCATACTAAATCCGTTCTCAAGCTTTTCAGCCGCCCAAAATCCAGCACCCATTAAAGCTCTTGTCATAGTTTCTGTAGAACCAAAAAAGTTAATAGCTTGTTCATCACGATATACCAACGCTAATGGGTCAATATCAGAAACTTGATAAAATAAAGGATTTAATCCTCTCTTATTCCAAGAAAGCATCCTGCGCATATCCCCTTCATTTTCCTCGTCTTGTGTAGCTGTCGTTGCTAATCCCCGCACCGCTGCTCGTCCTGCTCCACGATTTACATTTATTCTACTAAGTTTCTTTGCGATAGTGGGTGAGTTAGTATCGACAATAACATGCTGACTCTTAGCAAAGTGAGAGACAATACCCTTCTTAACAAAGGGAATATCCATCATTTGATATGCCCAAGTTGTAAAGAGTGAGACAATCCCAAATGGTCCTGCTCTTCTCATCCACTGAAGATAGCCGGGGATGCGCTCATAATCAACAAACTTCTCAGCAGCAAGGCGAGCGCCACCTTTGGCTGCTAGTTTTGCTATTTGTTGTTCTGTAATGGGGATTCTCTTATTTGCTCTAATCCTAAAATACTCTCCAGTTTCACCTTTTTCAATCGTTACTTTAAGTGATTCACCAACCTGTAGTTTAACTCGCTTTCCTTTTTCCATATTCTTAAGTAAATCTAAGGTTTCAGTTGCTTCCATCCAAGTTCCCATAAACTTAAAGAAGTTATCTCCAAAAGTATAAGCAGCATCTTGGGCTGAGTTAAACCGTTTAAGTACATTGGTTATTGTATGAGCCCTTTTAGTTGCATCTGGTCCTATTTTTCTTCCTGAATGCTCTATAACATCAGTAAGTAAATCACCTTTATTAAGCATAGAAACTTCATTACTAATATTAGTATTATCCATAATCCCACTTTCACGAATAGCATCAAAGAGAACTTCTTCTGATACTAACTCAGTAGCAGGATCCCAAGGTTTTGGTTTCCCTTTTGCAAAGCGTGAAAAAGAACTTTGTAGTGGCATAGCTAGGCGGGGATGTTCTAAAACACCCGTAAGTTCAGGTATACCTGCTTTGGTCATAGCAGATGCGCCTTGTACCAGAGAATCAAAAGAAGCAACAACACCATCGAGCGCACCATAATACATATTAAATAGAAGAATGTTTGATTTATAGTTATTGCGTGCAGCGGAAAGATAACGACTTGTATAACCTCTTTTTGCATGTGCAAAAAATCTATTAAATCCTACCTCTGCTTTCCCGATTGTTTCAAGCGAACGGAGGATACCGGTAAATGCAGAGTTAAATGAAGGGCTTACATAAGTATTTTCGCCAATGACAGCCCCTAGTTCTGGAGAAGGTGGGCGATACTTGGATAATGTATCTGCTCTTAAAGCATCGCCAGCTTCAGCCACGCCTTCTATAATAGCATCAAAAAGTTGAGGAGTAGTTTTAATAACAAAAGGAAGTTCTGCACTATCTTTAATACGCTGAACAACTTGTTGAGGATTAGCTCCTTCGATAGTTTCACGCCTAATATTTTCTCGTAAACTCTCAACAAAAGATGCATTACGCACTCTCATTAAAACTCTATCTCTTATTTCAGTCATTAAACGATCGTGATATTTAGCACCTTTTTCTAGTCCCAAATATTCATGTAAACTGGAAGCAATCTGATCCATAAATATTTCTTTGCCTCCCAGATTAATACTTTCTGGGGCTGTTGTAAAAGTTTTTCCTCTGGCTGAAAGTTTAATATGCGGTTTTAATGCTCTATTAATAGCATCCGTATGTCGTTTTTTTCCTGCCCTTGTGTTTGCTGTTTTAAAAAATGTCTTATACAAATATTCTGAAAAACCCTTTCTTATACTAGGATCCTCTAAGAAAACATCCACATTATCATTAACTATTTTTGCTGCACCTTCGGCAATAATAGTTCGGATTTTAGGAGTAAGTTGAGTAGCTATATCAGGTGAAAGATTTGCTTCAAAACTTTCTACAACAGCGTCAATAAACGCCGGCTCAATAGGATAACGAATGATTTCTTGTGAAGGAACATTTGTTACTCTTCTACCTTTTGGACTACGAAGCTGAAAATCATGCGCTGTTAATGTACCTTCTGCCCACTCAGCCAAAAGACCTATACCCTCTGGTGGGAGTTGATTTATTTTTTTTCCCAAGGGAGTGTTAACATCCCTAGCTACTCTTGTTGCATATGCGATTTTATCGGCTTGCGTTAGCCCTTCTACATCATATTGTAAATCAGATATAATATCTGAAACTGCTGCTCTTATATGTTCAGGTATACCAGCATGTCTGCGTACTGCGCCAACTTCAGTTATTTCTGGGCGTAAGCCAATAGTTTCTTCAACAACTAAACCTTGTTCTCTATTAAAAGTAGCCGCTATATCTTGTTTAAGTTGTAGTTTTTTTGCATCTTTAACTGCTTCATATTGAGCTTCACTTAGTTCTTTTTTTCTTATTTCTTCTAGATGTAACTTATCTCTCTGTTGTTTAAGTAAGTTTCTTTTATTTTGTTGTCTTTTGTTCCAAATATCTGAGAGCTTATTAAAATAGTCAGAATAACCTTGTTGAGCAACTCGTAGTTCAGCTTCTAGTGCTGGCAAAGTACGGGTTTTCAGAGATTCAGCATATTGTAACTGCTGAACATTAGCATCAGGATTGTTTTCTACCTCTCTAACTAACCGATTTACTTCGTCTAAAGCACCCTGTTTTTCCCAGCTAGCATCGTTTAACTTTTTTAGTTTAGTCGCTTGAGCTTTCGTTGGTTCTAATGCTGGGATTGGTTCAGCTAGTTGTGCTTTAACTTTTGTAAGTCGAGCGGATTCTACCGGCACTCCTTCTACGGGAACTGCTCCTTCTTGAGTTACGACTACTTTAGGTTCTCGTTCCCAAGTCCCTTCTTCTTTTATTTTGCGTGCTTCTTCTGCTAGTTTTTCAGTAGCTCTTTTTGCTTTAACACGGGTTGCTCTTGCTTCTTCATAAATAGTTTCTACTCTTGCTGTTTCTCTAGCTGTGGGTTGTTCTAAGGGATCACGAAATGTCTGGGCAACACGAGTGCGGAGTTCTGTTTTTCGTGGTGGCGTAACGGTCTTGGGAGGTGCCGGTGGGGCTACATCAGGAGGAGGAGGAATAGGTTGTCCTTTTGAATCTAGGACCACTTCCGGTTGAAGGGCACCATCTGGCATTTCCCCTTCAATAATCCGAGCTTCGGTATCAGCCAGCCATTTTTTTACTCTAGCATTTTTGATTTTACCAGCAAAGGGAGCTAATGTAAGAAACAAAGTAAGAGGTCTAGAAGCTAATATTCGTGTTCCCTCTTGTATTTCTCCTTGTGCTACTTTACCGAGTGCATCAAATACGATTGGACCAAAGGCAGCAACTCCCGCAGGAAATGCCTCTCCTCTTTTAAACGCACTTTTAAATGATTCTTCCCACCCTTCTTTGTCCTTTGCAGGAAGTAACGGCAAAATATCCATAGCTAATGATTGGATAGTTCCACCCAGTGCTTCTTCTGTATCCTCTTGAATCAAGCGATAAAGATCTTTGTTTTTTCTCTGCATCACCTCATCAGGATTATCACCACCTAATCTTTCAGCAATCTCTAAACTAGTTTTAGGATCAAGTTGTACACCAAGCTTCTTACCTAAGATCCTAGCAACACCTACAGGATCTGGAGCTTTTCTTACTCCAACATCAGCAATACTCATAGCAGATGTGAGGGCAAACATCGGTTGCAGCGCTAGTCGTGCCGTTTCTGCTGCTGCGCCAGCAACAAAACCAGCAGGACGAGCAAGCTGAGAAGCTGTTAACTCATGCTCTCCCGGTCTAATAGTTTTATATCTGGCTATATCTTTTTCTGTTTCTTCTTTACGATATTCTGGTTCATCACCAATACCAAACCATCTAGTATACCAAGCTTTCTCTTCAGGAGGACCAGCCGCTCTCATAACGGCTTCACCGGCTTTCGGAGCCATTGGAGGTGGTTTAGGAGCCGCTACAGGTTTAGGGGCTTCTACGAGCGCAGGAGGGGCTTCTACGGGGGGTGTAGGAGGAGTTGCGACTACAGGTTTAGCACTATAACCAATCTTTGTTCTAAAATCTTCTTTAGAAAGATCAGAATAAAACTTTCCTTGATATTTATCCAAGAAAGTTTCAAACGGCAGATCATCATAACTTTGAGTATGAATGCCTTTAAGTTTTTCTAAAGGTGTAGCCATACTTTATTCCCTAAGTTTTAATGGGTCTTTTGGCTTCGCCTGTGGTACTGCTTTCCGTTTTCGTCTACGGCGATGACGAACCTTACTAAGATGCATATCCTTAAGATCATCTACTGTAAGACCAACTGCCTTCATATCTTCTTTACTAGGACGATGACCTAAAGCTAATCTTGTAATAACCTTTGCAGCTTTTTTCCTTCTGTCAGAAAGGTCGCTATGTAAATCATCTATTTTTTGAAAGTTATCTTTAAGTCGTGTTAATCTAGAAGCTGATTTTTTTGCTGTTGCCCACTCTTTTGCTGCCGTTGCTCTAGCTGGAGAGCCAACTATTGTTGCTTCATATGATGCTTTAAGTTCTGGTAGGGCATTCTTGGCTCCCATTGCTTGAGTTATGGCATCATTAAGTTTACCCCTACGAGCTTCAATATCTTTCATTTGAGCAGTAATCGGATCAGTAGTGGCTTTTCGGATTTCAGCAAGATTTGGTTTTACTCTTTTTCTTCCTCTAACTCTCTTTCTTAAGCCAATAATCTTTATTAACTGAGGATTAATAAGTGTTTTAACTATTTTAGAAGCTAAAAGACCCCTTCTCGTATAACGCAGTTCTCTTTCGGTAACTGCTTGTTCTGCTGTTAACTGCGCTTTTGCCCCAGTTGCTGCTGTCGTAGCACGCTTTCCTGCAATCTCGGCTCCGACATATCCCATCTGTTCTCGCTGAGATTTAAGTCGTCCACCCATGCCTGTTTGATAAGCTAAGGTTGCTTTATAAATAGCATCAATAGGATCTTTAGCTTTGGCTGGTTTAGGGAAAGATTTAAGAATAGCACTAAGATATGGCTTACGATAACTGCCACTTAATCTTTCAGCTAAAGTTGTATAGCCCATACCAGTAACAGTATTATTTGCAAATGCTTCTAGAACTTTTTGTTGATTAGCAGAAGATTGAGCCATTCTTGCATAACCAATAAGCGCTTCTGCTGAAACAGTTTTAGGAATATTTATTGGTGCTTGAGGTTGTTTGCTAAGTCCTAACTTGTCAAATGCTTTTACATATTCAGCCAAGAATGATGCTGCATTTACTGCATCTTTATTCGCCACATCAAAAGCGGCTGACTTGATTGTTGCTGCATCAACGGGACGATCCCTCATAATATCTACTCCAAGATTTGAAACAAGCTGTCTAGCTTTTTCTTGTGCTTCTTGTGTCAGTGCCTTCATTGATTTTTGAACGGTTGTCTTGGGTGCCGGTTTGTCTCCAACAGGAGGTGCTGATTCCACTACTGGCTCTTTTTGTCCCGCTACAGGAGCGACACGACGAGGAGCAACATAGCCGGCTCTAGCAGCAGGAGGAGGAGCCGTTGGCGTTTTTGCCGTTGCTGATCCACCCGGTGGCGCAGCCCGTGTTGCTGCTTGTGGTAAGTCAACTGCCGGTGTTGCTGGTGCTGACAGAGGGACGGATTCTGTAGGCTTCTCAACAGCATCTCTTTCTATTGATTTTTTTACTTCTCTGGGAGGACGCATTGCGGGCTGCCGTCCGAGGATTGGTTCACGGGTTGGTTGAGATTTTGCTGGTGGTGATTCAGCTTTCGCTAATGCCTCTGCTCTTGCTGTTGCTTTTGCTGTAGCTTCTGCATCTGCTGCTGCCTTAGCAGTGGCTCTCTTTTCTAGTTCAGCCCGCATTTGCTGTTTTATAGAAGGGTCGGGCGTCGGTGCTACTTTTGCTGGTCCAACTGTTGGCGAATCTGGAGCACCCGGCACTTCATCTTCAGGTGCCGGGGTGGGTCGACCTCCTGTCCACCCCGGCACTGCACCTTTAGGTGGAGGAGGTGGAGGTGCTGCTGCTGCTTTTGCTTTCGCCTTTGCTTGCGCTCTTTTTTCAGCAGCTTCTTTCTTAAGTTTTGCTTTAGCTTGTTCAGGCGTATCTTCAAGTCCTCCTTCAATAGCAGAAGTAACTGCACCAATAGCTTTACTAGATACTACTTTGTCTGCTAAATCTATAAACTGACCTATTGCTTTGGCTCCAAACTGTCCTTTCATACCAGCGGGGGTGCCTTTAGCTGTTACCCTTCTTCCTATACTTTCTCTATCTCTAAAGATTAATCCGCTGGGAAGTTTTACTACTCGTGCCATTGTCCTTTCTCCTTAAAATGCAAAGTCGCCTTCATCTTCAATGCGTGTCGCTTCATCTTGTAATATCTTTTTCAGAACAGGATCTTCTTCTAAATCTGCTAATGCTTGAATAGCTTTTTGTGCTCCCTCTTCATCATCGGGTTCCCAGAAACCTTCACCCTTATGAGCAGCTTTGATTTCTGACATTTGAGTTTGATAAGCAGCGCCCTTGGCTTGTCTATCTTGTAGTTCTGTACCTGCTTCTTTCTTAAACTTTTCGCCTTCAAGTTTCTGAACCGAAGCTTCAACCTCAGATTGTCCTGCTTCTCTTTCTTGTCCAAAGCGTTGCTGTTGTGATTTTTGTAAGAACTGCTCTTTACCCAATGCTCCACCAACTCCAATCTTAGTTTCTTCTTCACCAAGTTTTTGTCCTGCATCTTGAAGTTGTGCTGATTTAGCTCCTGAACCAAATCCACCAGCCCCTTGTGCGGCGGCTAATCCTTTTGCAGTCCTTTTCCTTGCTCTAGCTTTTGCAGCTTTAGTAGCCGCATCAATGGCTTCTGCACCTGTTTTTTCTCTTGTATCGGCTTCACCACGCAAATCACGCAGTTTTTGAGCAGCAGCCTCTGATCTTGTTCCTGCTTCTGTTGCGAATCTTTTTCCTGCTTTACGGGCTGATGATTTTTCTTCTTGAACTGCCTTTTGTTCTTCTGCGGTTAATATTGCCATTGGTTGTTCTCCTTACTATTTACCACTCACTTTTTGTTAACATCTTCTTACAAACTACTATATATGTAAAACCGGGAGCATTTGGTCCATCTGACCACAAAGCTCTAAAGTTTTCATCTACTGTATAGCTTACACCATTTACTCTGATTTTAAACTCTAGAAGTTTTTCAACGCCTTTGTTAAAACCTCTACCAGCAGCGACTCCACTATTTACTGATAATGCCATACTAGTTCTGACATCACTATCTTTTCCCAACCCTCTACCTACATAGATAGGTATACCTGTTAAATCATATCCTACACCTTGTTGATTGGGAGCAGCACCCGCACGATAGTTAAGAGGAATGGGCAAAGTAAAAATACTTGGCAAACCTAAATAGTTTGGGTCGGCTGGATGATCTATGCGTTGTGTAAATGGATCAACTGCTGTATCGATAAGCGCTCCTGCTGTAACAGGATTGCCTGTCCAATAAGCTATTGTTTGTGTACCATAAGTATCACTTCTAGAAGCAGTATGTAAAACAACTTCAAAATGATATGTACCCGTAGCAGCTACAGCCACTGGAAGCCTATTTTCATGACTAGCAGTTGTTTGAGTTGGGTTAGCTAATGCATCTTTATGTTGCCAACATACATATATTGCTTCAATAACATAAGGATAATGAATAGGAACTACTCTTCTATCAGCTATAGAATCAAATGTATCATCTGGAAGAATCACATCTGGTCCTGATACTTTTGTATAAGGAACTTCTGATAAATCATAAGCTCCAAAAGTGTAGTTGTTAATATTATTAAATAAGTTAACAGTAAAAATATCATAAGCAGCAAGTTTACTTTGTGTTGCTGCTTGAGGTTTAGACCAGAGTGTATTATGTCCACCTTGCAACTTATGCTGAAAACGACTATCTATTGCTTCTATATTCGGTTGAATCGAAGCTTCATTAATAAAATCACCCGGTGAAACAGCGTTCTGAACAATATTATCAGCTAGATTCCCTTTATAGTTTGCTGGAATGTTTTGTACAGATACAGGGTCTGAATCACTTGTTTCATAAGTAAAGGTACGAAGTGGGGTTGTGTATCTTAAAGATACTTGAATATTAGGAAAAAATACCTTTTTCCCTGTTCCTGTACTTTCAGTAACGCTATCAATCTCTTGACCTAAATATTCTAAAGTTAAACAATATACTCTATCAGGTGGTAAAACTACATCAATGTTATCGATAGTATAGGGATTTAAAGACATATTATCAGCCATGAAGGCAGTTCCCGGTATAGTCCAAGAACCTATTTCTTTTTCCCAATGTGTAACATTAGGGTTTACAGCAGTCGGGGTTTTACTCCATAATGATAGTTTAAAATCAAACTTACCAGCTTGTGTTTCTGTTGTTCCAAAGTTATAAAAACGATCGTCAACTGTTCCTACTGGATCTTTATTAATATATGCTACCCAACTAATAGGTTCATCTCCTTGATCCCAAGAAAATGACATATCTCGTAAAGTATAATATTTACTATCACTATTAATATTTTCAGAAAAAGTATCTTGTGGAGGAGCAAGGATAAAAGGAAAACAATATGCTTGATTTATATCTTCGCCGCTTCCGTCTGGTCCTACCGACGCTTGATAACTAGTAATAGAACTAAGCCAAAAGTTTGTACGAAAACTTGTTTCATAGTTTTCTAAGTTAACATCGTCAACATCACCAACATTTAAACCATTATCAACCACTGCAATCTTTAATAAATCATTGAGCGGTTGTGCTGCTAGCTTTGTTCCTTTAACTAATCTTTCTCTGGTTTTTTTACTCATTCACTCTCTCCATCGGCTCTAATACAGCAACATTAAGACACCAAATGTTATTAGCGAATGTAGGACGATAGTTCGTTGCTGTAGTTGAAGGTACTACATTATTATCATTATTATAAGTTTGACCTGAAGCTGTACCCACAAACTCAGTAACAGCATTACTTGGAGGAGGTTCTGGTTGTTCCCAAGAAGGTAAAGCAAAAACAAATCGTACTCTACTTGTTGCTGGAATAGGAATATTTATATCTGTTATTTTTATTTCACATCCATTTATTTTTTGTAGTGCTGGAGTAAGTGTTGGATTATAAGAAACCTGTTCATTACTAGCAAAGTTAGTAGGTCCAGTTGTTTCATTCATCATGAATCCCATACTATTGCAAGCCCACAAATGTATTTCATTATTTCTAAGAAATGTAGTAGTAGTATTTTGTGGATTATCTATAACAACCCACATCACCCAGTTTGATAATCCGATTCCTCTACCTACATCCCAATCATTAGTAAACCATGATTCCTCTATATCTATACCTTCTATTTTATCATCAAAGAGTCCATACATAACTAGTTCTTGTAAAATAACCGGTTGTTTAAAATATTGAGTTGTAGTCCAATACCAGTTTAAACCGTATTCAATATCATCAAGCTCACCGGGCGCATCTATCTTTAGTGGTTGTCCTGTTATTGCAGAAGATATACCCGCTCCTTTAAAACGAAAAGGATTGTTAGGAGCATTTCCTGCTATAGCTTCAGGTTCTGGCATTCTGCTATTAGGAATACTAAGAAAAGGAGGACAAGCTAAAACTTCATCTTCACCAATATTGATTCCGCTTGATCTAATCTGAGGAGTAAAACCATAATGAAACTTGTTTTCAACCCACATATCCACATCACGAAACTCTGGATCATTATATCTTTCTTTAACATTTTCTAATGATTTTTCAATACGAGTACCATCAATAGTAGTTTGTGCGCTGAACTGTTGTTTTGTAATGACTCTTGTACTCATTATGTTAAAGTTCCTATATTTGGTATACCGAATAATAAACCGGTTTTATTAATACAATAAGCCGCATTTCCTAATCCTACTCCTGTACCTATATTATTTACAATATTACCTGCTGTTCCACTTCCCGGTGCATTTTCTTGAAATATACAACTTACGAAGTTAACTTGGTCAGTAGGACCAGCAATAGAAGTATTAATACTAACATAAGCAGCATTAGCAGCAGGAGTGCCTACAGCATCTTTCATTGTAGTTGGATATCGTCTGAAAGAGCAGTTATTAAATACAACTCTAGAAACGGTACTAATAGTAACAAATCTATCAGTATTCTGTTTTGTTTGTTTAAAATGACAGTTATTAAAGATTACTGAAGAACCTGCTAAAATATTAATATGTCCAGTAAAAGTTGCTCCTGATGCTCCTGTGATTACAGTCATACCTTGTGTGTCAATCGTTGCCCCTCCGTGTTCTCCTGATTCTAAGAAAATAAGATTATCTGTTTCTTTTTCAAATACAATAGGATCACCATTTCTAATAGTAACTCCCACTCTCTTACGATTACCAGCCGCCTCGTTTAGAATAGGACGATCTAATAAACCAATCTTATCAAGAGTTCTTTGAAATACTAAATCTACATCTCTCATTATCGACCCGTCCTTCGTCTTCCTGCAACTTTATTAATGGCTATTTTAATATTTTTAATAATCAGTTTTTGTGCTTTATCCTGTAAGAAACCAAAGAAAGTATAGTTAACGCTTCCACCTCTTACGCTGTCGCTTGTCGCAATAGTATCTACTTCTTCTGTATCGACTAGGAAGTTTCCAGTAGCAGGAGCAATATTACTGCCATATTGAGCCGGCGCAGGTTCAGTAGAGTTAAACAAACGCTTAGTTAAAGTAGCAGGGGCTTGAGTGTTTAACCATCTATTTCTAATAGAAGCTTTTTCTGCAATCCTTTCTATATCTTGTTTAAGAACACTAGTTCCATCAAAATCTATATTTTGAGTTACATAATCTTTATAATCAGAACCACAAATACTGTTCCATAATCCCCATAACCAAGCGGTAGTTACCTTTACCCCCGGTCCTCTAGAAATGATAGAAGAAAAAGAACCTCTAGCTTTAACTTGCTGTTGACCTTCTATACCTATTTGTGATGACTTATAAACCCAATCTAATGCTTGAGTTCTCTGAGTATCAGGTTCTAATCTATACCAACCGGGATCCCATGCAAACATATTGTAATCTGTAACAACATCTGTTCCTCCTTCACCATCAGATGATTCAAACGTTGATAGCACAGGTGCCTCTACAACAATATTAGTTGAAGGCACCTGAGCAAAATCTCTACGGATTCTTTGCAAGGGTAAATATATAACATCATTTTTGTTTCCTTCTTGCAACTGCATAAATCCATAAGCTAGCTGTGTACCAGTACCAACAGCATCCCAAGCAATATCAACCCAACCGGTAGTAGGATCATAGTTAACATGTTGAGTAGCTAAACCTAATGCTCCCCCGGGATCATATCCATCATATGTACTGGCTCTTTCAGGGGGTAAAAGAAACTCATGAGCATCATTAGCACCTCCTACCCACTCAGGAACTTGCCATCTTTGAGCATCAATACGAAAATATAATCTATATTTTAGCAACTGTCGTAAAGGCATGCCACTAGGATTAAGTCCTATAGGAGTGATTCTAATAGGCATTAACCAAAGATCACCAGCAGGAAATGGTTGCTCATAATAAAAAGTAGGATTTGCTGTATTATCACTTAAATAACCACCGTGAGGAAAAATCTTATCTAAATATATTTCATATCGATTATCAAGAACATTAGTGCTTATGTGTCTATAAGCTCCATATGAACGAATACCTTCATTAAAATCATTTGTATTACCATCTCTAGCTCCTCCTCTACCTAGTTCAAAAATACGAAATGAAGTATTGTAAGCTAATGGATCATCAAAAAAGTTAGGAGCTTCATAATCAGCAAAATGCATTTTAAAAGTTTGTTTGCCACCAATAGCAAAAGTTCTCTTTTTAAAACTCACTACTCTGGGATTACTTACCTGAGTCGTTGCACCTATTTTGGGAGGTTCTCCACCATCATCTTTAACAATAGAAGTTGTAGACCAAAGATACCAACCATTTTTATATACCCACATAATATTAAGTTTGGGAACAACTAAAATAAGTTGCATTTCTTTACGATCATATGCAAGATGCATTCCTTCATAGTTCTCATTAGCTTTATAAATAAAATCAGGTCTACCTTCAGCCCCTGCCGGCGCATGTCCTGTTTCTGTAAAATAATGGGTGACAGGATTAATGGTTTCACCATCAAAAAATCTTTTAATAGGTAAACTTAATATCTCTAGATTTAAACCAGTTGCAGTTTGATACACACCATTCTCATCTACCCAAGTAACCAATCCCTCACTTTGTATAACACAAGCTGGAGATAAACATCCTATTTCATCATGAACTTTAACAGCCCGTCCTGCTGATAATATAATGCCTTGGCTTGGTGAATAAATAAACATTTCATCTTTAGACCAAACTAAAATATTATTATTTAGATTTTCGATTGCTACAATATCATTTCTTAGTTCATGAAAAGTAAATGCATTATCACCCATAATAGCGTTAGAAACACCTATATCACTAAAATAAATAGATTTGCCACTGGCATAAACTATTCGTCCATTAATACTAGTAGCATCAACAAAATCACTCAGATCACTATTTTGTACATAGACATAAGCATTATCATCTGCAAATATCCCATCTTTGAAGGTAACAGGAATAATAAGTCCTGTTTCACCATATGGATTGCTTAAAGTATCATTAACTTCATTTCTATTATTAGTAGTATTTATTTGTTTTTCTTTATTTGTAGTAAATGCTGAAGGATTATATTGCCACACACCAAAACTATTTCCAAAATAAACTTTATTCAAATAAGAATGAAAGAAAAAATAGTTTTCGTTAGCAAGTGAAACATCCATAAAGTTATATAAGTTATTTCTTGTTTCATAATATCCACGATAGAACTGTTCAGTTTGAAGAGTTTGAGTTTCTTCTGAAGTGTGAACATATAGTATTTCCTTCCATATGTTATTCGTAGTAACATCATAGATAACAGCACAATAGTAATCAACAAGATCATCATTCACTCTGAACTCATAAGCAGTGTTACCATGTGCTAAAAATATTGTTATAATCTGTGTATGACCAAACTCAGTTTCAAATATAAATGAACCTAAGATTTGTTTTAAACCAAACTCATAATCTACATCAACATCTGCTGGCAGTTTTCCATCAATATAGGGAGTTTGCATAGCATTAAGAGGACCACAGAACTCTGCAATAGTTCCGAATCCTTCTCTAGATTCCCAAAAACCTTTGGATTTAAATAAGTTTTGAATATAGGTTTGATTACAATAAGGGTCTGTCAATGACATTCCCTCACCAATAATATCTACTTCTGGTCTATTAACAGCCATATATTAGTATCCCACATATGTTGCTTCATCAGCCGGAACAACATTACTATCTGCGGCAAAAGATCTGCCGGTTGATAAATAATCTTTTAACTCTTTAGTTCGGACATCCATCTGTTTTACTAAGATTGGATTACCTGCAAAATCTTTAATCATATAATGTTTACAAGCCAATAATACGATCAAATCCCAGAACCAACACGATACTTCATCAATATAAACACCAGCACCAGCAACAATATTACCTAAAGTAAATGGTGAGCCAGCATGTCCGATATACTCTACTTTGATATGATCTACAATCGTATTAAATAAAAGTTGAGTTCCGTGTAGCATAAAACGATTAACATCATTTCTCATTACTACTAAAGAACGAGAAGGTATTAAATAAAATCTAACAGCATTAGGAGCAGTTGCTTCACAACGACTGACTCTCATTAGACGATATAAACGATCAGCCGCTGGCGCTCCTCCCATTATTGTATTGCCAATAAGTGCAGGCACAGTAGCTAAATCTAATGAATCAGCATTAATATTAATATAGTTTTCAGTTTTAGTCCAGCCAGCGGCATTACTATCTAGTTCTGCACTTAAAGTCATTAGTTCTTGCCAGCCAAGATTCAAAAAATCAACAACATTTTGGTCAGACAAAAATGTAGCATCTGCTTCATCTACATACTGTCTAAATAATGCCGCACAGTTATCAGTTGGTGTACTTTGCATTTATTCTACTCCTTTTCTTCCTATTACTGCTGTATCATTTCCTTGAGGTTGTTGGCGAACTTGCCCTTTAGCTGTTTGAAATGCTCTAGAGGCAACTGCCTGTTCCATCGTGCTTTGCATCATTTGTTCTTGTGCATCACCGGAAGAAGGTAGTATTTGTTTTAGCTCTTCACCTTCAGAACCGGGTTTAATCGCAGCAGGAAAAACTTTGTATAAAGCTTTATTTAATGCAGGATCATCTGGGGGAGGTGGTTGCCAAGATGTTAAAGCGATAATAATATCTCTCATATAATCTCGGATAGGTTCATCTAACTCATAATATGCTTCTGTTTTCATGAAATCACCAAAAACCTTTTTAAATGTTTTTAAATCATCATTAGCAAAAACTTCAATCTGCGCTCCTTGTTTAACCGCATCTAACATTTCCTGAGTATGATTCATACTAGCAACTTGTTTAAGTACCATTGCATTACCGGTCTTAAATGAAAGCTCTTGCATAGCAGTCGGTGGTTCAATAAGACCCAGTTCTAAGAGTTCTAATACCTTTCTATCTCTATCTTGTGCTTCATCTCTAAACAATGAACCAGCTTCAATAAACACTTCTGGAACATCAACAATATCAGTCGATTTAATCGCTCTAAATGCCATAGAACCCATTCCATCAAACATCTTAATAAAACGCTCTTCACTATAAAATCTCTTCATATATGATAGAGCACAAGTAGCCATTTCTTTTACAGCAGCTTCTACATTTTCCTGTGTCATTATTAGTTGAGAAGTGTCTTGTGCTGCTAACTCTGCAATAGCTTTGCCACTGGTAACTCCAACAGCACGCTTGCCAAGAGTAGTGCTATGAACACCCGCTACATCAAGCATCTCGCCTTGTAGCTTGGCGATATTTTCCATAACATAGGAAGGTAGCCCTTGTGCAGCTATTTGCTGTGGAGCGCCTCCTGCGGCGTTATAATAGATAATCTCACCGGGAGTACCACGAATAGAAGTACCATTAACACCAGCCGTTTTAGGAATAAGCCATTTTGGATTAGACATAAGTGCTACATTATTAATAATCTGATTTCGTGCTTTATTATAAAGATTTTGAAGATCAATGATACTTTCAATCATCCCTTTTCCCCACAATCTATCGGGTAAGTTAGTATATTTAACTAACTGTACGGGGGTACGCTTAATGGGAGTATCACTTTTATAAAGATAGTGATTACCTATAACTAAAGCATGTTTACCATCTTGGAAATAAACTTCATAAAGTTCTATACGAGGAAAGAAGAAGCTTTCACCTTGCCAACTTTGAGTATGAGGAAAAGTGTTGTCTTCAGATTGATCTGTTGCAAGTTCTACTTGATCGTCAATAATACTTTTCTTTTCTGGAAAAGCTTTTATTAAATCTTTTTTACGAACAATAGAACGAATAGCCACAAATGCACTTTCTTCTACTTTGCTACATCCTGCTTCATAAAACATATCATAAGGAGAAATAACCTTTAACTTTATTTTATTCTCATCAGGATCATAATATTCATGTAATCCCACATTACCGCAAGCGACCATCCACTCCATAGCTTTTCCTAAATCTCTTTTTACATTCTCAGAATGATAAAAGTATTTAAGAGCTTCTTCACTTGCCTTTGCTTTGGCAATATCTTCATTAGAAGGAGAAGCAGGCATTACAGTAACACCGGGATAGTTTGTTTGTAAACGAGAAACAACAGACCGATACATATTAAGAATAAGATTAATAACAAGTTGATTACGACCGGGAGTGGTGCGTAAACTTACATATTGCTGTAAAGATCGATCATAACGAATATTTTGCTGCCCATTTAAGTACATAAGAGATAAATCCCACATACGAACTTGAGTTAACTTAGCATTTCTAGAGCCAGCTAAAAGGGATGCAATAGCTGTTGGAAAACCATCATCTTCAGTCACCGGATCTTGTCCATCGTTTCCCATTGACATCTTACTTTCCTCCTAAAGAGGAGCCGCCGTCATCATCACTTAAAGCACTGAAGATTTCTCCCAAACCTGCTAAACTGTCGCCATTTCCTTTCTTCTTCTTCTTCTTCTTATTCTGTTCTTCATGCATTTTCATAAACTTCATCATATCAGATTGATTAGATTGCTGATAAGGTACACCTTCAACTTCAGCTTCTTCTCTTGCTGCTTGTTCTTCTAGTTCTTTGGCTCTTGTTGCGTGAGTATCTTTACCGGGTAAAACTTCTTTCACTTGACCGCCGGCTTTCTTTCCCTGTTGAGCACCCTTAATAGCACCCGCAGCCCCGCCAAAATATCCACCAGCAATGCCGCCACCAATAGCGCCTATAGCCGGTAAAACATCTTTAAACTCTTGATAACCAGATTTTCCTTGCAGCTTTATATTTGCAGCAGCTTGTCTCTTAGCTTCTATTCCTTTCCTTTTTGCATCATCAGCGGAACTAAACTGTTTTGCACCTGTTTCTTCTGTTGATAGCTTTTTAGCTGCCATAATAAATCTCCTTTAAATCATGTATGCTTTCCTGCTCAAGTTCTACATGTTTTATATATTTTTTCTCTTCTTTAAGTAACTCTGTTTTTAGTTTCACATACTTTCTTAGTTCCAGTAGAAAAAAAGAAATGCCTACAGTCAGCATAAAAGAACATAAAACTATATATAGAACTAAGATTTCATTCATATGTATTTTTTACCTTAAGGGCGGTTGAGCTACACATAAGCATAACCCAACCGCCCTTAAAAAAGTAAAGCTTTTAAGCAATGCTTGTTACAACACCATTGGCATTGGGACGCTCTGCATAGATATCACAGTACATTCTGTAGTATCCCTCATAAGCATCAATACCGCCAGCACCGACGCCAGCACGGGCTAAGATGTTACCATCTAGATCCGCAAAACCGGGCTTCTCAAGTTGCGCTAGCTTCCAACTCTTAGAGTTGAGGAAGTAGTAGCAGTGCTGACCCGCATCAACAGAAACCTTAATAGGCGTTCCATTAAAACCGAGACCACTGAAACCACCGTCACCCTTCTTAGCAGATTCAGTGCTTTTGAAGAGGTTCGCCGCATTAACACCAACCAAAAGGTTCGTGTAAGAAGCACGCTGGGCTGGATTCATAATAACCCAATCCGCTTCTTTGCCAGACGAAGTATAAATACTATCAGCAACAGCCTGCATCTGACCTAAGTCAAGCGCACTGAAGGTATCATGGTTAACAGCAGCCGCAGTATTATCCGTTGAACGAATACTACCAAGACCAACCTGCAACTCAGCACCATCGCCACCGGTAAGATCAGTACGATCAACACCGTGGTGTGCCTGACTACCGAGGTTACTAGCAATACCAGTAATCTCTAAGTTAGCCGCAGCCAACGCACCAGCACCACCGACGCCTGCTACGATTTCAATCGCTGAGCAACCATCATTTCTGGCGTAAGTCATCACACCAGCACCAACAGCACCACCAGCAACATTGCCAGTGAAAGTATTAGCAATAGTATTAACTGCCGAAACAGTAATAATATTGGCAGCAGCCGTACCAGTAGGTGGATCATAAGTGTCCATATCAATGAAACGAACATTCAAAACACCACCAGCAGCAACTGCCGCAGCACGCTTCCTTTCAAACTCAACGGCATCACCAGAGAAAGGAATATTTAGTAAAATACCACCAGAATCGGTGATCGCACCACCACCACCAGCAGTACGCCAGCGGCATTGTGACCAACCTACAACACGACCACCTGAGAAACAGGCGACATTTGCGGTCTTCTTAACATCCTGAACGAGCTTGCGAAGCTCAAGGTCGATGTAGTTACCAAACGAGTACGCACCCTTCGCAGAAGCGATGGCTGGACCCGTCAACTGGAAACGCCCATACAGGAACTTCGCATTAATGTGAAGCTCATCGTAGGTTTGTTCCCCGGCTGTCGGAAGAGCGGCACCTTCGCCGGTAAATCCAACACCCGTGTTACGAGCGACATGGACAGGAACGACTACTCGTTTACCTGACCAATCTAGTTTTGCTTTTTCGAATAGTTCAAGCATAAGAACTTCTTGATTTAACTGCTCGGCAATCGCTTTGGCGTAAAACTCCTTAAGCACACTGTCGAGGGTCGTAATAGTAGCTGCCATTTTTATATCTCCTTATAGTTATGTATACTGGATTATTGATTCCAGTTGGCTTTTAAATAGTCAAAGAAAGCACTCTTAGCTCCATCCATTGTCTTTGGTTTTGACTCTGGACCAAGCGGTGAGCGACCCATATTAGAACTAGCTGCTGAACCTATGCGTGGAGGTACTGAAGGTGGACTTGCCACTTGCGGTACATTCTGCGTGTATTCAGCAATAGCTTCTTCTTTTAATCCATTAATAAATGTAGAATAGCGTTCAGCTATATCTGTAACATCTGTTTCAGGATCATTGATAACAGCTTGGAGTAATACTTCTTCGCTTACATCTGGATATTTTGAAGTTGCATAATCGAGTTCTTTTTGAAGCTGCACTTCTTGATGTGAAACTTCTAACTCATGAATGCGAGATTCATATACATCCGATTGACTTTCTCCAACTTCTTCATATCCATCATCATCCCAAATATCGTCATCTAGATATTGTTCTGCTAATGATTTAGCTTCAGTTTGAGAACGATTTGTATTCTCTTGTGCGGAAAACCTGCTTTGTAATGTAGACAACTGTTCTTCCAAATCGGAAGTTCTGTCTCTTAAATCATTTCTTGCTTCTATAACTGACTTAAAGCGACTATAAGGTACTGCGTGTCCTTCGTCTTGTGGTTCTTCGGTCGATGCTTCCGATACCTCTTGTTTTACATCTGTTTCATAATCTTCAGTCGTTTCGTGAGAAACTTGTATGTTATTTTCGCTGTTATCTTCTTCGGCTTTTCCGCTTTCTAAGAAGTTGGCGAGTTCTTCGTGTCGTTCATCTGATAATAAACTCATTTAACGCCTCCATGTATGACCCGCTTTTTTACAAGGTTGCGTCCTTGTGGTCAGTATTTACCACCCTTAAATGTTTGAAACGATTTCTTCGAATGGTGTTGGATCTGCAAAGTACCCTTCGGGCACTTTATTGATAGGACACCCGGTGGCGACTTCGAACTGCATAACCTCAGTAAGATTGACTGGTCTATGCGTTCGTTTGATCTCTTCTTCATAATAGTATGCTTGTTCCACGCCCATAAGAGCCAAGCCAAGACCAAAGATAAGATCATCGTGGAAACCCTTTTCTGCTTCGGCTTTTCCTTTTTCATTATATATAAAGTTCATAAACTCGTATTGTAATCTATCATCACAAATCTGTATTTTATTAGAAGTAATAGTTTCTACGAGTTTAGCTATTAAAACTGGTCGAGTGCTAGCACTGGTATAAAAACCTAGTTTATTAGTAAAACAACCAGTTAGTTTATCAAACTTAGTTTCTGTATATAGATAGGGATATTCAGCATGTCTTAGTTCTTCGATTATTGCTTGTCCATAACTATTTCGTTCACATACTACTAAAGGTCTATATTTTTCAATAACCTTTTGTAGTTGATTGCTATATTCTTTAAGAGTCACTCTATCATAGAAAGTAGCTACTAGTTTCATATCATCTCTTTCTGTAATATCAATCAAAGCAGCCGCACTAAAATCACCATCAGGAGAACCAGAAGCAGTGTCAATCCCTAGAATATAAGTTTTATATTTGTTGGGGCGTTGAAATAGTTTCCATCCAAACTTGGTGGGGGGCTTTAATAAGCGTTTTGCAAAGTGAGGGAATACAAATGTACCAGAAGCAATAAAAGCATCAGCCGCTGTAATAGGATACTCTTGTTTAAAAGTATAGATGTTATTACCGCAGCGAGTTCTTAGAGTATAAATAAACCAGTTGATTTGTTGTTTTGATAAAGCATGTTCAGAAATATATTCTTTTTCAACATCAGTCATCTTCCATTTTTTAGGAAGTTTTTTAAGTTTATATTCTTCGTGATCCAACCAAGTTAAGAATAACTTGTTATAAGCATTTTCATCATTCCAAAATAAATAAAAATCATTAAGCCCTTGAGGTGTTGTTTCAACAATAATAATAGGATTGTTAGAAGCCGTCTGGAATAATGACTGAATAGTTTTATTCATATCATTCCAAAATGCAGCTTCTGATGCGTGAATACAGGAGAAGGTTGAACCACGGAAGTTCTGGCTATTGGCAGTTCCAATCTTAATAGAAGAACCAGTAACAAAAGCCAACTCATTAGCACTTGAAGCCGTTGTTTCTATTTTTAAGAACGAGGGTAAGTGAAGGTAGAAGCGCTGATAAATAGTATAAATGTTTTTTACTGCTGCATGAGTATGAGCAATAACAGCAATCCTAGTATTAACATTAAATAATGCTTCATGAAAAAAACGGGCTGCAACATAAGTAGAAGACCCCATCTGTCGTGATTTAAGAATCGTTAAAAAAGGATTTTCTTTCAAGTCCTTATGAATCTTCTTTTGAATATTATTAAGTTTAAGGTTAACAAGGTTTTCATCTTTATCAACAATCTTGAGATAGTTTTCAGCAAAATAAATAAAATCATTTTTACATTTTTTTGCTTCTTTAATAATAAGAAGTTTTTCACTTTTTTTCATTTATGGTCTTTTCCACTTCGCTGCTATGTCTGCCAAACCTTGACTACCTAGATAAACAAGAGCAATAGCAACCCATTCGTCACCAGTAAGAAACTTACCTAACAATAGACCAGTAGCGGAAGCCCAAACAAACAGTTTGCGGCTCGTCCAACGCTGCAAAAACTTATCCATTATTGGTTTCGGCATTTTTAACTCCGAGGTTTTCTATGTAACTTACGCTTTTCTTCCTTCATATAAGCTTTGTAGTGCCCACCAACATCACCAGCACGCTTGCCTTCTGGATGTTTAGCGGTCTTGTCACGGCGCTTGTATTCACCTTCCTTACTGCCTATAAGTCGGTCCATCGTTGACGATGCATCTTTCTGCTTCTTTTTCCATTCCGCAGGACTAACATCACCAAAACCGCTTGATTTCGTTTTCTTTTCATAAGCTTTGTAGTGTCCACCAACATCACCGGCTCGATGACCTTCGGGGTGTGCAGCGGTTTTATCCCTGCGCTTGTATTCGCCTTTCTTGCTACCTATAAGTCGGTCCATCGTTGACGATGCATCTTTCATTGCTGCTGCCTTTGTTGCTTTTCCTTCAGCTTTCTTCACTTCTGCTTTTTGTTCTTCTTCAATAGTATCTACAGTTTTACTAGTCACATCTGAATAGCGTTTATATTTTGGACCTCTTTTTTGATACATTGAAGAAGCTGCATCTTTCCTTGGACGCCCTCTTTGGTTTCCATATGTTCCTTTTCCTTTTGGCATTATTCTTCTCCTTTGTCTTTTACACTGTTACCTGCGATAACCCCAAGAATAGCAGAGTTAATATCCCCACCTTCTTCAGATTTTATAATATCATGTAGAAGTCGCAATGCTTCTAACTTAAGTCGGGAACGAGTTCCTCGTTTCTTTTCGACTTCATCTTCTGGCTGATCTATAATAAACTCAGCAATCATTGACTTTAAATCACTATGAGACATATCTGAATAATCAGGCAGTTGTGTGAGGAGATTTTCTAATCTATTTTTGGAACTTTTAGAACTCATTATTCGTCTCCTTCGCCTTCGTCGGTTGTTCTAGAACCTGATGGACTTTCTGGTAGTCCTACTGCACCTTCTTTATCCCAACGCTTGGCTTTCTTAGCAAGGCGGCGTTGTTGTTTAACCGCAGCTTTTTTACGAGCAGCCGCAGATGCTTTTTTGGAAGGTGCCATTTCAGCGGCATCAGCAGTCGTTGCAACGAGTTGAGCGGCTCCAAGTGCTACTGGACCAGCTACCCCTGCTAGCAGAGCAGTCCTATGGCGAGCGGCTGCCCGAGTTAAGAAAGCAGCGATTTTCTTTTTTGGGAGTGACTCCCACATTCGTCTTCCAACTTCAGCACCGGCTACAACTTTTAATGCTCTCCACATGTCGCCGTGATCCCAATCACGCCTTTCTTCAAAGAGCCTAATGTCGTGTTCATCACGTTCTCTTTGATAAGGACTGCGTGGCGGCTCATCATCATCATCGTCCTTCTTCTTTTTCTTTTCTTTCTTTTTCTCCTGCTCTTCTAGATATTTCTTGTTTCGTTCCTGTACCTTTCTCCACTCCTTGGGATGATATTTTTTCAACCACTCATGATAGGTGCCCGGGCGATTACGACGCCCCCTCCACGGTTCCTGATTGAATATTTCCCAGTCATCCATTAAATCCGTTGGCACCAAACCGACATGCGGGCTAGCCATTGCCAACGGAACATCCTTCTTGTCTTTCCCTGAAGAGGATTGTGTATATTTATCAGCCAGCTTCTTAAGCTTTTTAGGATCAATACCCTTCTTTGCTAAAATAGCTGCTCGCTTGGGATCATTAAGATATTCTTTAAGTTTTTTTCTTTTGTCACTCATTTGTTTTTATCCTTGTTGTTATAAACATCTGCGCAAACTACGCACAGCACGACAGTTCTTTTTATTTTTTATGATATCATCACATTCTCTAATAATATGTAAACACTTGCTGTGCATTTTTCTACAACCTAACTTAAGTTTTTTGTAGTTATCATTACAGTTCATCATTGCATCAGTTCTTTCCAAGAGTGTTTGTTTGATTAGCTTATTGCTTTTTTTCACTTTGGCTGTTTCGTGTATTAGCTCTGTTATGTTTTTTCTTAAACTTCTTACTTTCTGTTCGTGTGTATGAGTAGAATAAATCATACATCCAATCAATGTTAATAAACAGAGCACTTTAAGCCAACCTTTTTTATTAACATTTTTAAGCATACACACCTACTACCATTTACCACGACAGAAAGGTAAAATAGGTGATTAAGGAGTAAGTATAAAGGGGTAGTAAGCCAGTAAGCCAGTAAGGGCAAAAGGGTAAAATGTGCTGCGTATATTTTTGGTATCATTTATAGGTTCTGAGTTTCCAAGTCTTATTATACCCTATAGCAAAAAAAAAGTTTATAACAGTAAAGGGGGTCTGTTTTGTTTACCCTGTCTCTCTCTTGTCTCGCCGGTCTCATACACCGTGTTTCCCAGCCCGTATAGGGGTGTTGTAGCCCCCCCACCGGGTTAGGTGGGGGGGTAGGTAGGGTAAAACGGGATAACGGCACACAGACGCTTACACGGCGTTAGAGGGCTATGTTGAGTTTCTCCACATAGGACAGGGTGTATCTGGGGTCTGAATGCCCCGGTCAACTTTCTTCAACTTTTCTCGGATTCGGAGGGCGTTTGGGGTTTCTGGGAACTACTTATTATAGAGGCAAAGGAGGAAAATAGATGATAATAACAAGCAAAAAAACTTCACCTGAAATGAAGAAAAAGCTTACATTCGTCGCTATTCTTTGCTATAATAGTTATAGAGCAGAAAAAAACTGCTAAACCTAAGGAGGATAAACTAAATGAAGAATGTAAAGTTTGATGTAGAGGGCTACCAGCCCGAATGGAGTTTAGAGGTTGAGTTCAAGAATGACTTGAATGAAGACATCGTTGATGACCTACTAAATAACTACTACGATGAGATAGTAGATTTTGAGGAGGAAGACGAATGGTTCACGATAGGTGATGAGGAAGTCCGCATCACATCCTACTGGAGCACCCACACCAATGACGATTCGTGGGACCGGAACATCCAAGGTTGGGAGGAAGCACAGGCATAAGAATAACGGCTGGGAGGGTGAAAGCCCCCTCCACTTTTTCATAACAACTACAAGGAGAATAAAATGAAAAAACAACACTACGGCACATTTGCCACAAAACGGCTACTCACTCGCCAAGAAGAGTTGAGAAGGTTTTTTGATGAGATGACTTCATTAGCCGAGGACTTCGGTGTAGAACCCGTCTTCACATCGAAGCACGACAACCACGATGGCTGCGGGGAGTTTCACACTTGGGACTTCTTCATCTTAGATGTAAAGGAGGACGACTAATGAGAACATTACCACAAAAAGAAAAAGACATCATTCACTCCGCTATGGAGGCAGGATGGACTATTGTTTACAGCGACGAGCACGAAGACTTTGTTGTTGTTATGCCAACATTAGACTTTGATGAAGACACCCAGAGTTGGGTGATGAAGGAGGACGACTAATGAAACAGGCAAAATGGGACACCTTTACCGAAGAGGCACAGGCGTTATTTGAGAAGCACGGAATAGATGCTTACTGGGAGTTCGATGAGCGTGATGGAGATGGTCAAGTTATTATCTACACAGGCGTCCACGATGAAAAGAGCCGTGCTTACAACGAAGCACAAGGCGACACTGGACTTACCTACTTGGAGGGAACTTACTAATGTTAGAACTTTATAAGGTAGAGTTTGAGGTGCTGGAACTACGGCACGATGAGGATGATGTTGAGGACGCCCAGAAGGACGGAATAGACATTACTGATAAAGATGCGCTTGCTGACTG
>Ga0098052_1000238_pt1 | contig 33846 bp, 13 predicted proteins | sample 15_taG_FD_81591 | JGI IMG/M metagenome (GOLD analysis project Ga0098052, IMG submission 81591) | Marine viral communities from the Subarctic Pacific Ocean - 15_ETSP_OMZ_AT15312 metaG | ecosystem: Environmental > Aquatic > Marine > Oceanic | place: Pacific Ocean | collected 2015-01-18
GGAATTTTATATCTATTCCTGAGTTGGAAGCAGATGACTTAGTTTCTGTATATCACGATCCTTTAAAAACAATAATATGCAGTCCAGATAAAGATGTATTATATCAAAATAGAGGTATTCATTATAACTATGGAAAAGCTGAAACAGTTATAGTAGATGATATAGAAGCAAATACATTTTTATGGAAACAAATGCTTATGGGAGATTCTACAGACGGTATTCAAGGTATACCAAAAGTAGGACCAAAAACAGCAGATATATGGTTAAAAGACTTACTCCCAAATGAAATGCCTGAATTTGTTTTAAATAAATACATAGAAAAGTTTGGTATTTTCGCAGGAGTTTCTAACTTTGCTGAAACATTTAAACTTGTATATATGTTAAAATCTAAAGAAGACGCTTTAAAAGAAACAGGTATAGAGTTATCTGATTTAAACCAAGTTTTACATGAAGTTAAACCTATAAATTCTGATGATCTATGGCAATAAAATGCAAACAATTGATATACACCCCTATAAATGCTTTAACAGTAAGATTGTCTGGAGGAACATCTTCTTTGATACCACACACAGTAGATAATAAGATAGTTTCTTTAGAGGGTTCTGAAAAAATAAATATTTTTGTAGGATTTATTACAGAAGTTAATAAATTTAAATATAAAATAAATACTATTACTAAAGTAATAAAAGATGATGTTTTATATTATGATTTATCAACAGCTAAAAGAACCAGAAGTTCTACTTTTATTCTACCTATGTTAGGAGGAGAACGAAGATTATTTTTCTGGAATAAATTATTTATGAATGCATTTGTTGGTATTGAAGATAAAAAAGATTGTATTGTACTTTTATATAAATTTTCTATAGATCCTTTGTTTCTTAAATTTGAAAAAGCCTTACAAAAATTTAAATCTTTTTCTGAAAAAATAGATGTAGATCCATATCATGTATTATTTATATTTAATATTCCTGATGAGCATATAAAAAATTATAATAAATTAAAAAAAGGAAAATATTCAGAATTATCTGAAAATTATAAATTTCAAATATTAGAATTTCATAACCTTGACGTAAAAGATCAAGTTGCACAGGTATTGTGGAAATCAGATAAAAGAAGAAAAGCAATGGAAAAAAAATTAGATGCAGAAATTGATTCTAATTCTGAATTATTAACAGCTATAGATTTTGATACAGAAATTTATGATATAGAAACTTATGAAATTAAAACCCAACTACTATGACAAAAAAAGATAAAAAAGTAAAAATGTCTGTTCCAGAAGGAATAGAATTTGGTACACCATATACTATGAACACTACACTACATAATAAACATTATTGGGATACAGATAGAAACGGCAAAGACACTGTTAAGGGAATGAAATTTTCAGAACGTTTAGATGTACAAGCTAAATATATAACAGATTTATTAAAACAAAAGAACAAAGCATATGGAAATACTGCACTTAATCCTACTAATATATTTAGTAAATTAAATGCTACAGAAGCTATATGTGCTAGAATCGATGATAAACTAGCTAGAATAAATAATAAAGGAATTAATGATTTAACTGAAGATACAATTGATGATTTAATTGGATATTTATTGTTGCTTAAGATGTCGATGTAAAAATAAAGGGGGATTACCCCCCTTTTTACCCTAATCTACATGTTAAACCATTTAATAGCTTCTCCTGGAGTTTTACTATTTGTTATTCCTTTTAATGCAGGGACAGCTTTATATAATTTATTGTCCCATTTAAGTTCACCTTTTTTATTAGCTCCAGATTTTCTTTGATAGTAAATATCTTTATCAGCTACTAATCCCCCTAAATTTCCTGTTCCAAAATAATATATATTTTCTAAAGTAGATAATGCAAATGCAAAAATATTTTCTACAGGTCTAACTGTTGCGGTAGGAGACTTAGTTAATCTCCAGGTTTCTTCAGGATTTAGATAAAACATAAGTTCAGATTGTAATCTTCTATTTTGATATAATAAAAAGTTTAACGCCCATGAATTAGGTTCGTCATCATCAGGATCTGCTAGTGCTACTAATCCAATTCCAAGTAATAAAGTCCCTGCTAAAGCGTATATTTCTGTTGCCACTCTCCTAATATTTTGTTTTTCTAATTCAGACATATTTTTATATTGACTACTTTGTGTTTTCATTGAGTCTCTAAGCATTTTATAAAAAGTAATATAAGTTCCTTGAGTTAAAGCTCCTAATTCATGATCTGCATGCCAAGTTTCATAGTGCCCAAATCTTCTTCTATATCCAGGAGCCATCCAACCTCTAAATAGCATTACTAGTTTACCATACCAATGTCTTTTTAAATGAGCGGAATCAAAGTCATTATAAACACCATTAGTACGTTTATTTATACCATGAAGTCTATTTATAAATTGCATTTTATTAAAGTTAGCAACTCTGTCATCTATTTTTAATCTACCATTAACTTGACTATGAGCATCTAACATTGTCATATCAGAACCGTCAGGATTTTTAAGCTGATTCCCATCTTTATCTTTAGCTTTCATGAACTCTAACATTCCTAGTCCTCTACTGACTTGAACCTCATGTTCTGCTCCGTGTTGTAAAAAGAACAAAGCATCTGATGAAAATAATTTTTTAGCAGCAGATCCTGTTTTATTTTTACCTACATTATCTTTAAAGTTTCCTTGAATCATATCATACTCATCATTTAACTGTCCAACAAATGAAGTTGGTGCCATCTTACCTAAATCTGAAATTGCTCCTCCCTCAGCCCAATATTTTTGTTTTCCTTTTATTGCAGACTTTCTATCTATAAATTGTCCTGCAGCAGCCTCACTCCACCCTATTATATTATCAAGTACATTTTGGTTAAATCCTTGTAAAAGGTTAAATGATAAAGCATTCATAGCTGTATATCCAGCTAATTTACCTGCTACTTTATTAGCTTCAAACTGCTTTCCTAAAAATGTAATTTGCTTTTTAATTGTTTTTTGATCATAATAATTTTGATCTAAAAATGATACTAAATGTTTAAAAGCATTACTTTCCTGCCCTTCTTTAGATCTAGGCATTTCTACTCCAAGGCCTTTTGCTAATTGATTCATAATTTTAACACCATAAGGAGAAGTTAAATCTGTTTTTCTTGATTCAATTATATCTACCATTGTTTGCACTTGTCCTTGTATACTAGCTTTAGCTTCGTAAGTATTAGCCATTGCTGCAAATTGTAGTATACTAGCTGTTAAATCTAAACTTACATCTTTGGCGTCTATAGGATTAGTAAATAATGCAGGAACAATTTTACGCTCTTTCCCTCCAATAGTTTCCCACTCTTGCCCATAAATATGTTTATCTGTTTCAGTTACATCTAAGCCATCTATCCACCATTCTTTTACTGTGGATTTAACTCCTTGCTCTATAGTCCTATCTTTATCGATTTTTCTTATTGAAGGTAACATATACGACATATTATCAAAACTATTTTTACCTAATTGACTTGCTGCAGTTCCTAACCTATCTTGACTTTCTTTATATATTTTCTTTATACCATTATAAAACTTTTTCTTTCTAGGATCATTCATAATAGCAGCATACTTTGGATTACTATAATCTACTCTTTTTCTATTTCCTGACATTTTTTCTCCTTGAGATGGCTTTATTAAGGATCCTTTAGGAGTTAAACTATCTGGATATCTAGGATTAACATAATAATTAGTTTTTCTCCAATTTTCTAAATTACTTAATTCTATTTCTAAAGAGTTTAGTTCATCTAGTTCTAAGTCTGTAATTGTTTCAGCATCAACTTTCTTTTTTAAAGGGGATATTTTTTTATATACAGCTGCAATTTTACTCTCATGTTTACTCATAATAGCTTGAGCTTCAGGTATAGGCACAGTATTTTTTTGTCTCCATGCTCCCATAGCTTGTCCAAAAGCTTTTCTTGTTAAGTTATATAATTCTTTTCTTGTCTGAGCTTTATATACAACTTTACCGTCTTTCCCTGTGTAACTATCAATACTATTTAAATATTGTTCAAATAATTCTTCACTTTCAAAATCCTTTCTCTCTCTAAAATATGTTTCATTTTTTGCTTTTTCTACGGCTTCTTGTTTACTTTTTTGGTACCTATTCATATCTATTTCTTGAATAAGAGCTGCTCTTTCTATTTGTCTATATGTCCCATTTTCATCTCTTACCCATGAAGGAACAACCTCTGTCATCTCGCTATATAACTTTTGAACATTATTTACTCCGCTTACACCTGTAGTAAAGTCATTATATAATTCTTGCATTTCATATGTATAGTCTCTACTTATTTCATCTCCTTTGTATAATGCATCTTTAACCGCTAATGCAAATAATTGTATAGCATTATCATTAGAGTATACTAAAGGGTCTACCCAGTAAGAAAGAGAAGTTGTATCTTTATGTGCTCTAGTTAATATTTCTACTAACTTATCTTTATGCAATTTTGATTTTTCTAACTGAGTAATAACTAAATTTACTAAATCTTGGTTATATTCATCTTCAGTTATTCTATCTTCTTTTAAAGCTTTTTTTAAAGCTATATATTCAAGATCTTTAGTATCTAAATGTCTATTTGCAGCTAACACCTGCGCATCAAGATCTTCTTGATCTTCAATATTTTTAATTAAACTATCTATATCATCATTTACTTCTTGTGATATATATGGAGTTAAAAAGTCTGCTTGTGCAGGTATTATAATTCTTATATATTGCTGTTCTAAAGACTTTCTTTGCTTAACTACAGCACCTAGTTTATCATAAGTAGAATTAAAAGCAGTTGTACGTTTAACCATTGTTGCTGCTTCGTCATAAAAAAGAGTTTCTAGTCCTCCTAATATATCAAATCCTCTAATATATTGATTTAACTCAGAAACATCCGCCATATCTTTAGAGCTTAACTTTTCTCCAGCTTTTAATTTTTTTTCTAGTAAATTATATTTATTTGCAATGTTACTAGTTATTTTAGCAGATATATCTACAAAAGCTGTAAAGTCTTCTAAAGACTTTATATTTTCTAAAGTTTCTTCTAACGATTCAGCCCTAGCTCTACTTGCAGAATCATCACGATCTTCCGCTATTTTTTTTAATTGTCTAGCATATACTCTAACTTCATCAATTTTCTTTTGTAATCTACTTTCATCTTTAGACTCTTGTGTAAAGCCACTTATATTTCCTACAAAATGTTCTGAATTCATTTCTCCAGCAAACATTTGTTCAGCTAATTTTGCTGCAGCATTTTGTTGTATGCCTAATAATTTTCCAATAGCTCTAAATATTTTATTAAAAATAATTTGTAGTTTAGAAGGATTTTTATTCTCTATCTTAGCTCCTTCTACACCTATAGCAGTTGCTAATATTTCTTTTTTTAATTTATCACCTTTTAAGTTAGGATAGTTTTCAAGAACTTTTGACTCAATAAAAGACCCTTTAAGTTGTTTAAGTGCTTCTTTAACTAAAGGATTATTCATACCAAGAAGATCTACATAAGCATGTCCAAACTCATGATAAATGTCGTCTTCTTGAAAATAGCTATTATTTACTCTTATATCTGCAGATCTAGGGCCTGTACCGGTTATATCTGCTGACACATTAGGAGCTAAGTCATTAGTATACTCTACTCTGACAGTTACACCTACATTTTTAAAATTTCTTTTTAATTTTTCTGCTTTTTTCTGTGATTCACTTTTAGTTTCCTCTTTTGCAAATCTATTTTTATTTTCTGAGGTATTTTCTCTTCTAACATTTTCTGAAAGAGATTGATCCGCAATTTTCATATCTCTCTGCTCTCTCGCTTCAGCAGCGGAAGCTTCTTCAGTATATATTTCCTGTATATCTTCAGGAAAAGTCATATTTTTTATACTATTAAGAACAGAATTATTTATTTTAAATGTATATTTTTCATTTAATCCTTTTCCAAATCTATTTGTAGTTTGTCCTTTATACTCATATTCAATAAGATTGGGATATCTTCTATTTATTCTTCTAGCATGATTTAAAGCTATACTAGAGTCCTCACCTTGATAAAGAAACATTTTACCATTATATTGTTGAATTACATCATATTCTTTAAGGATATCTTGTATCATACCTAAATTAGGATTTCTTTCTTCTAAAGCTCCATATAAATCTGTTAAGAATTGGCTTGGTCTCCCGTGTAAGTAAAATCTACATCTTTTCATAATATTATCTTATATTTATACATCTTTTAACAGCATCTTGTTCATCTTGAATAAATTCAGATTCTTCTTTTTCGTGTATTATAGGTAATCCAGGTTTAGTTTTGCTTTTACCTGCATTATTTATTTGAAGTACAGATTTATTTAATGGAGATCCTTCTATATCAGTTATATTAAATTCTTGCAATGCAAAAGGAACTCCTCTAGTAGTAGATTCTGAATAAGTTACATTAGCTGGTGTTTCAGATATTTTAACAAATAATTTAGAACCTGTTTTAGAAGACACAGTAAAATAATCTATATTTTTTAGCAATTCTGGAGAATAAATTCTTTTATCTTTAGATTTAATAGTAAATGATTTTGCTCCAATTTTAGATTTACTAACTTTAATTGTAGGAACTATCTCAGTATAATAAAAATTACGTATAAATTCATGTGCAAAATCTTCACCAAAATATTCTATATTGTCTAGTAAGTCATACTGTTCATAGAAATAATTAGAAGACCTTTTTAATGCTTCTACAGGTATTGTGTCTATAAAACTGTCATGTCCAGGAGTAAACCCATTAGATAGCACTGATACTCCTATAAAATCTAAAGCTAACTGTCTTATCTCAAGCTCAGGATCTGTCATTAAGTTTCCAAATGCTCTTGTAAAAGAATCTTTTTCAGTTTTAGTAAATGAATATATATTTTGAAATTTAATTCTCGTTAATAATGATCCTTCTTTTATATTATTTGGGTGTTCTATTATATTTTTTATAAACGAATTATCTTCTAGTCTAGGAAATTCTAATTTTAATCTTTGTAACTTAGATAATATATTAGTTTTAGGTCTTCTAAATAACTCATTTATTTTTTCATCTGTAAACATAGACTTTAAAGGACTATTTTCCCTAGACATAACATATAATAACATAGCATCTTCTATTTGTCTGTGGTCTTTATCAGTTAAATTGTCTTTATTTAGCAGTCTTTGTATATCAGATTTACTTTTAATTACTGCTCTTTTATTATGTATAAAAAATTCACCTCCAAAATCTAACATTTTATCAATTGCATTTTTATAGGCTTTTTGTAATGGATATGATCTACCTTCTAATATACTACTAACTCCTTTTACAATATTATTTTGTGCCAAAACGTTTCTTCTATTTTTAAATGATAATAGACCACCAAAAGTAGCTTGATCAGCACCTTTATCTTGACTAATTACTGTATATGCAGCTGCTAATTCTCTACCTGTTTTATGGAAAGATAAAAAATTATTAAGATATCCAAGTTGATCTTCATGATTTATATTTTCTTCTGATATATTACTTAGTTTTTCAGTAAACATATCTGAAAATCCAAAATCTGTAAGTTCTGAAAATGGCATATCTAAATGCTGTCCAACAGTATATTGTGATTTATATTGATCCCAAGTTTTACTTACAGCTTCATATAGCATATTAGGTGTATATTCCCCGTCTTGATATACTTGAGTTAACATCCTAATAATAGGTTGATTTAAATAATCATGTGTAGTAAATTCATTAATACCTACAGAATCAAATAAAGTATTTACAGGAGCTGTTAAAAGATTATCATTTCTAAAAAACATATCAGGAGCTTTTGCATTATCTACTGCAGAACTTAGTCGTTTAGATATAATATATTCTATAAATTCACTTTCTCTGTTTTCTATAGACTCAGATTTATCATCTACTATTCTTTGTAGATTATTATACTCAACCCCATCAATAATAGGCGATAGTCCTGCATTTAAATACATTTCTGAATAAGATGCAACATTATTACCTGTTAAGCTATTTGCATAAATACTAATTCCAGTTTTACCATCTTTATTCATTCTTTCTAACAATACTTCTGAAAAAGAATCATTATGGTCAAGTTCTTGAGTTAAACCTAAAGTTTCTTTTATATTTTCTGCTATATTTTTAAGGTCTGGAGAATCTAATGGTTGTACAACTTCTTTAAAGTGTTTTTTAGATCTTAAAATAGCTTCTGATAAATCTATAATTACATTTTCTAATTCTTCTCTACCTAACTTTTCTAAAGCAATATAGTTTATATTTCCATTTATAAATAAATCATTATAATTTACTTGTATTTTTTCTGGTCTTCCAGTTAGTTCATTTTTCCTTGTATTAGGCTGCATTAAATATAATGTATCAATATCAAAATCAGATCCCATTTGAGTTGTAATACCTGCTGGAACTACAATTGCTTGATCATAATTTCTAGGTAATACATATTTTATAATCATAGGTAACATTAAATTTTTACCTGCATTAGGTATACGATATCCTATAAAAGTTCTTAAGCTCTCAGGAATTTGATTTAAATCATCTCCTGGTTTTAATCCGTATTGAGCAGCAATATCTGCACGTATAGCTACTTCTGCGTGTTTTATAGATCCATTTTCATTTCTAAGAAATTTTAATTCTGTCCAGTTACTTGGAAGATTAGTTGCTTTATTCCAAGTTACATGTCCTCCTAATTCTCCTATTTGTTTTGCACTTCCTCCATTAATTCTTTGCTTAACTATATCATTTTTAAGCATCCCCATTACTAGACTTTCAGTTTTACGTTTTAAGAAAGGAAAGGATAGTGGAGTTTTAAATCTATAATTACCTTTTTCTGTTTTTTCTAATTCTAAGGCATTTAAATAATTATTAGATAAATCTTTATCTTTTATTTCTTCTTGTATTTTATTTCTTACCTTTTTAAGTAATTGTAATTGAGCATCAATTCTTTCTTCATGGCTTGCAGCATTCAATAGTTGTTTATATCCTACGTCAGTAATAAATTTATCATAACTTTTATCAATCATAGTTACTATAGTATTTTGATATAAATCAAAAACTTGCTGTGCGTTTAAAGCTATATTATTTCCACGACCCTCATTTACACCATAATCTAAATTTGGAGAAGATAAATCCATATTAGCTATTATATTTATCATAAATTGTCTACTAAATAATCCAGAATCCTTACTTTTTTCTGGTACTATTTGGGGAATTCTAAGACCACTTCCTGGTAAAGTTGTTAAAGACATATTTGTTAATTTTTCTAACACTTCTTCTGCATTATTTAAATCTTCTACACCAGTATAAGCTAGTTTTTTAGTACTAACAGTATTTAATACATGCATTTCAGGTAAATTATAAAAATTACTTTCACCCTCCATTCGTTGTCTTATCATTTCAGTAGTAGGATTAGTTTTAGTAAATTCTTCTAATAATACCATATATGAATTTTTAGTATTACTAGGAATCATAATACCATTTTTAAGAACCATAGCATCAAAATATGTTTTAATAGGAGCTACTCTCCTACGTCTACCACTATTATCTCTGTAAACTTTATTTCCCGGTCTTCCTTTTTTATAATTTTGAAACGCTTCTTCATCTTCAGGCAACCATTCTCCTTTTCCTTGTTGAAATGCTCTATGAAAATCTATAGATACAACTCCAAAAGCGTCTGATTTATTAGATTGTCCTCCTTTATATAAGTTACCTATACTTTCAGCTGCAGGATCTCCTTGTTGCTGTAATGTAGCTGTAATAGACTCTCCAATTGCATCATACACTAAACTACTAGTAAAGAAGTCTTCCATCAATCCTTCATTAAAAGTTTTGTAAAATCCTACTCCTGGATCTTTTAAATCTCCTTTTAATAACATCTTATATCCAGGCGTTTCCATATTACCAAACCTTTTAGAAAAATCTGTATAGCTTTTGTTAAATGCAACACCCCCTCTAGTAAATTTTTGAAGTTCTATCTTATGTATCATATTATTTAACTCAAACTGTATAAATAACTCTCTTACATTTGAATAAGGATTACTCATAGATTTATTAATTTTAGACATTAATCCTTTATTAACATAATATTGCATATTTTTTGTAGCAGCATCGTTCATAGCTTTAACAACCTTTTCTACTTCTGTGTTTAAAGTGTCGTCTATAGCTTTTCTATTAAGAGTCATTATATTTCCAGCAAGATAGTCTCCCCAATTCACATCGCTTAAGTATCTTTCTACTTTTGTCCCAAATAATTCTGAATTTTCAGCTGCGGTAAACTGAGTTAATTGAAAAGCTGTACCTAAACCGTCTCCAGGAGTTTCTAAATAATGAAATCCGGGTATTAATTGATTTACTGGCAATCCTCCGTCTTCTACTAATTCTGTGTCTCGTTCAGCTTGTTGATACCTCATTAAATCTTGAATTATAATACCTTTTATTATGTCTTTTTTAGACAAATTTAATTTCTTTGTTATAGTATCTATAGAAGGAACTGTATATGCTTTTAGTTTAGATCTATCAGAAAGATTAGGAACAAATAATTTAACATACCCCTTTTTACCTGACCTATCCATAAAAGCTGTGAGTCTAAAATACGCAGACTGCAATTCATTCATTTCTCCAAAGTCAAATCCATGCCCACTAATTTTTCTATACCCATCAACTATATCTGTTCTTAAATTTGCCCTAGCTTCAGTAGAAAATTTACCTTCAAATCCTCCATATATTGATAACCATAATGATCTAGCAGCTTTATTAGAATCTAGGGGGTTATAAAAACCATCATTTAAATAAGGTGTAAAAAAATCTGAATTATTACCTTTAAGATTTAAAATAAGATCATCCATAACTGTAGGCATACTTATAGGAAATATAGAATTATTTTTAATATTTATAAAAGATGTAAATATATCTACATCATTTTTCATAGTTATATTAGAAAATCTTGATAATATTCCTGTATACTTAGTATATATATTTTCACCTTTATTAAGACCTTTCATAAGTCTATTTAATTCACTAGATGTGCCGTTATCTAACATTGCTTTATATAAAGCTACTCCTTTTAACAATTGCCCAGTTTGAGAAAAGTCTGCAGATCCTTCATTAAAATAAGTAGTTAATAAATTTCTAGATTCTTGTGGAGAAGTAGAAAGATCTATTCCAAGCATATATAAAAAATTAATTAAATCTTCAATTCTTTTTTCAGGAACAGGTAATGTTGGATTAGCATCATATATTTTATTAATAGAATTAAAAACTGAATTTAATTTTTTTACTCTATTTTTATTGGGAGTATATATTAGATTATTTTCAACTTGTCTTATTTTATATAAGTGTCTTTCATTTGGAAAACCTGCATGCTCTGTTGCATTAGTTCTCCATCTGTCTAATAATCTAGTTTGAATAGAATTACGATCAGAATTTATAAACTGCAAACCTTCTGCTGTTTCTTTACCTAAAAAGAAATTATTTTTACTTTGCATAAATGTGAAAGTAAATGCTGCACGTAAATTATCATCTGTATTTTCTTTTAATCTTTTATACACCTCAGCTATGTGGGGTTTTACTTTACTAGCTTTTTCTAGTTTATTTAGTATTATAGGAAAAGACGTAGAATCTGCAAGAATATTTTGTAAATCTTTATAAAGATTATCAAATTCCATAAAAGTTTCATACCCTAAATAAGAAGCTTCTTGTGTAGGAATAGACGATAAGAAATCTTTAACAATAGATCCTGTTTTTTTCAACATGTCTTCTTCTACTCTAGATCTAGAATAAATTCTTTCGTATGCTGAACCCTCTTCTGTTTCTTCTAAAATAACTTCTCCTAATTTTAACTTTAATCCAATATTATCTATACTATCTCTCATCAAACTCTCAAATCCAATACGTCTTAGATTTTCAGTTTCAGAGTTATCAACTAAGTCATTCCAATTTTCATAAATATTTATTAAATATGCATGATTATTTTGTGCAGGATACGCTTGAGTTTTTAGTTCTCCTTCTATAGGTTGTGGTGATGATTTAACAATTCCATTATCTTTTAATAATCCGTCAAATCTTGACTCCATCCATTGTTTTAATACTTCTAAATCTTTAGGTCCTTCTATAGGTAACCCTTCTTTAGTAGAAAAAGCTTCTCTTAGTACAGAATTTTTTATTTTATTATTTAAACTCTTATAAGGGACTTTTTTACCTTTATCTTTATAGCTTTTTATAGTGTTTCTATACCTAGCTGATAAATAATCTAATACTTCTCTTATATTTTTATCGGTATATCCTTCTATAGAATTAACGGTATCTCCTGAAAATCTTTGAATATTTCTTCTAAATGTTACAGGAACTACATTAGACTCAAGCATTTCATATGCCTGTCTAATACTCATATTATCAGTAAACATAGATTTAATAAAATTCCATATATCTCTAAAGAATTTACCTATTTTACCTCCTGGAGAAGAGTTTCCATCAGTAAGCATATGCTCTCTAAAGTCTTCAGCCATTTTCTCTTCTAAAACTAATTCTTCAGCTTCTTTTATAGACAGTCTTTCTAGTCCCAGTTTTTCTCTAGTATCATTTAATTCTTTTATTTCTCTATCTGTAGGTATTCCCCATTTTTTTCTAGCTTCATTATATAAATATTCTCTTTGCTTATCATTAAGCCACATTCTAAACATACCGTGAAAAGCTTCATGAAATTCTGTTCCTGTTCTAGCATTTTGATATAAATAAAAAGCCATATTTTCAAAATATCCATGTCTTGTTATATTACCTATTTTATTAACTCCTTGTAGTATTGTAGTAGATCCTTTTCCAAATCTTTCTTCTAGCCATATCTTTGCTCTTTCAGTATCTAATGGAAGTGATTTTTTATTACCTACAGTAACACTAAAAGCTGTTAAGTCTTCTAAATCTGAAGGTTTAATTTTTGGACCTTTATTTATATTAGGCCCTGCAGATACTACTTTTGGGGTTCCTCTTAAATTAGGAGCTATTGCAGGATTTAATCCTCCTTCAGGCATAAAAGAAGGATCAGTTAATATAGATTTACCGTCAATTAGTACATCATTAAAATTTAAACGTGTATTATAATAAACAGAACCGTTTATATTTTTTATATCTGTATTTAAAATAGCTCCATTATTTTTAATAGGTATATTATACACATACGGATCTCCATGTGCTTCTTCGCTAAAAAGATACTCTTGATATGTATTATATCCTGAAGGTTTGGTAAACCCAGGTATAGAAAATTGTTCTTGACTTGATAATAAATCTATATTTATTTGATGTTTTTTCTTTTTAAGAACTTCTAAAAATTCATTTATTACTTCATTTACATTATCAGAAGGTGATACTTTTATAGTTTTTGCTGTTTGCCATTTAAAATTTGGAACTGCTCCTTCAAAAGAAGTCTGAACGAACTTTCCAATGTTAAAAGTAAAACCTTCTTTATTAAGACCTTTATTAAACTCTTCAGAAGTTATTCTTACAGCTTTATCGTGTTTAGGACTATAAAAATTTATAAATGTAAGATCTTTATCCTCTTCTGGTTTAAAAACATCAGTTATAGTTGGGACAGTTTCAATAGATAAAAATTTAGGGTCTTTATGCGCAAATTCTCGAAAAGTACTATTACCTACAATGTGATGAATATTTTCACTTCTATTATTTTTTAACTCATTTAAAACATATTCATAAGCTTTGTTAGATAAACTTCTTGTACTTAATTTAATATAAGAATATTTACCTTCTGGAGTAAGACTTAGAGAAAATATTTGTCCTCTATGATCAAGTTGAGGTAATCTTTTAGGTTCTCCTAAATCTCCAATAATAGCTTCTTGTATTTTAGGATCTAAATAACTTAAGTCTCCAGGAGTCCATTTAAGTGGTGCAGCTTCATTACCAACTCCTGTAGCAACAAGTAATATAGGTCTAGACTCTTCAGGACTAGCTGTAATAAAATTACCATCAATATCTCTAAAAGTGTGCATCTTTAATTGCTCTTCTACACTAAAAAATACCGGCATACCCCCAATTCTAATATTATTAAAATTAGGCATTTTAGATTCTACTTGTAATTCAACCTTTTTTCCTTCTTGTAAAGCTTCGTATATTGCTTTTCTAGCATGTGTATCTATATTAGTTTCTTTGTAAGCTTCAAGTAAATCTACCCTAGTACCATCTTTATCTACAAGATATAAAGGAGCTTCCATCCAAGCTTCTTCTACTTTGTCTTTATTATTAGCCCAATAATCATTCTCTATAAATTGAACTTCTACAAAATCTCCAGGTAATACTTTGGGGGTATTTAAACTATTTGAATCTAGTTCATCTAAAACATTATTTATAGTATTAGGATTGTTTTTAATCGGTATAATCTCATCTCCTTGAATTGCTACAGCTCTTCTAACTTTACCTTCAACAATAGCAATTTTATTTTCATACTGAGCATTAGAAATATTAATAGTACTAGTATCTACTTCTTTATTTGCTTGCATGCGTTCCTCTATAGCAGCCTTAAGTTTAGCAATTTTATTTAACCTTGCTTCAAAACTTTCTATTTTATTTACATTACATCCCATTTAATTAGTTTTTACAGTCTTCATCTTCTTTCCTTACTCTTTTTTTCAATTCTTCTTCTTCTGCTAAAAGTTCTTGGTAATAACCTTCCATATCTCCAATAGGTATTTGAGAAATCTCAGACAATTCAGACGATACATCTTTATACATTTCAGTTTCTAATTCACTTTTTAATCTATCTTCTTCTATTGTATTTAAATCTGTTTTTACAAGCACATCTTCTGTAGAAGTGTCTTCTTCTTCGACTGTTTCTGTATTTCTAGTAGGAGTAGCAGTTTCTTTCATATCTAATTTTTCAATCTGTTGTCTTGCGTTATTATCAAAACTACTACTACTTCTAGTGGCCTGTATTTCAGCGTTCAAATTTAGTAAATTTTCTTTAACTTCCTCTAAAGTTCGAGAAGTATTTTTATCAAATACCATTCCAATACTAACTCCTCCCATTCTACCTGAACTATCTGTAACTGTTCTATCTGTTAATATAAATATTTTATTGTTTTCTGTTTCCATTTCTGAGAATGTTACTGATCCAGGAGCTTTGTTTCTTCCATCTCCTAACTCTATTCCTGGTATAGATAACTCCTTATATACTGACCACCCTTTTCCTGGTATACCCCAATTACCTTCTAAGTGAATTTCGTATTCAGCTTTATCTATAGGAGCAACTTCAGTTTCAGTAGAAATTATTGCTTCTTCACTTGCTAAATCAGCAAGATTAAAAGGATTTTGAAATTGATTATCAAACTCACTAAGAGCTTTTTTAGTTTCTTTTATTGCAGTTAATTTCTTTTTCCCTGTTCCTGGTATATCTTCAGCTTTATTAGCAGCTTCAACTAAAGCAGGTCTTTCAGTTCCTTCTTTAAATCCTCGTCTTACTACTATCTTTGCTGTTTTACTTACTTTTCCATCTTTCATAATACCTGGACTATTTACCCTTTCTATTATCGTAACTCCTTCTGGTAAAGTATCATCTGGTATCCATCTATTTACTATTACCCTCATACCATCAACATATTTATTCCCAGGTTGTGTCTCCATTTGTAGTTCAAATCCTTCTTTTTTAAGAGCTTCTATTTCACTGTTAAAAAAATCTATCTCTTCTTGAGTAGCTTCAGCGCCTTGATATACATTATTAATAAAATCCTGTATTAAACCTAATTTTTCTTGAGGCTGTTTTGCATCTTCATATTTCTTTTTTATTCTATCAATTTGTTTTCTTCCCTTCCCTGTCTTTTCAACTTCAACTTCTTCTTCAACTTCTTCTGTCGTTTCAGTACGTTTTTTATCTTCTTCTGCTTTTACTACAGTTTCTGCTTCTAATTTTACACCTTTAATAGTTTCTAATACTTTAATTTTAAAATTTAAATCTTTAACTTTTCTAGGTTCATCTTTAGTTTCTGCTACTTGTTGTCTAAATCTCTCTAATTGTCGATCAATTTCTTCTATAGACATTTCAGGATTTCCATACTTATTCAGTAGTGCTAACTCTTCTTTCTTCATTCTTTTAGCTTCCTCTTCTATTTCAGCTTTTTTTGCTTTACTAGCATTAGGAGGAATATTATCCATTGCAGCATTAGGATCAGACTCATTATCTAAAACCTCATCAGCTCTTCTATTATTAGCATCTTTTATACTTTGTTCTCCCTCTATTAAAGCGGCTCTTATATAGTTATCTCTACCTTCATTAGTTTGAAGTCTATTCCAATTTTCCATTGTATCTTGTAAATTTCTATGTAACATATAATACTCTTGAAGCTGTTGAGACATTGCATCTTTATCTAAAGGATGAGTTAAATTTACATTTTTAACAGATTCTGCTACCCCCCGAGTAAAACTAGAATAAGCTTGATTATGCATAGCTAAAAGATCATCTTTAGGAATTTGACTTTCATTTGTTATAGGGTTACTATTTTCATCTACTTGGTTAGTTGCTTCAGCATTTCTAATATATTGTTCTACTAAAAGATCATATTGTTCAGTAGCTAAATCTGCCTGTTCTTCTAGAGTACTTAGAGTTACACCTGGGAATAACCCATCTATTTCTTTTGCTTTCTCTTTTTTAAAATTGTCTATTTGATCTAAGAATACAGCACTATGTAACATCTGTGCTTTAAGAATTCCTGTTTCTTTATTTCTTAATTCCTCTTCTTCTCTACCCTTTTTACCTAAAAGTACTGCAGGTAAACCTCTTGTTTCTTCTTCTGCAAACATTAAATCTAATGCATTCTTTCTTTTAACTATGTTTTTAGTTTCTTCTAACATGTTATCAATAATTTCATTTTTATTGATTTCAATATCTTCAGCTATACCAAACAATTGTTTAAATTCTGTATCTGATAAAGATTTAAAATCCTCTAACCTCTCTGTAAAGAACTCTAAAGATCCTGCATTATCTAGTGTTGAAATTTCACTTATAAAAGCTTGAGTCATAGCTTGATCTGCTAGTTTATCTTTTCCTTCTGCTCTATATTTATCAGCTTTTTCTAAAAAATGTGAAGTACGTGCATTATCTTGTGTTCTTTCCATGATGTTCATAAAAGCATCATCATTAACAATCTCTTGCACTCTTGCTGCTAATTTATTTCTTTGTTTAGTCTGTTTAATTCCAGATACTCCTCCTGACACACCCCCAACTATAGCTCCTATCATCATAGATTCTAAACCGTCAGTTTCACCAAAGGTTCTAGACACACCTTCATTAAGAGCCTGCATCATAGTTATACCACCTTTATTATCAAATCTAGAAGTATAGTATTCTGTAGAAGCTATATTAATAGCATACTGACCTCCTTCTTGAAGACTTTCTATTAACATACCTCTCCTTAAAGGTTTTGTCCATTTCCTAACTCTTCCAAGTACAGAAGCAGATCCTTTATCTACTACAGTTTTAGCTCCAGTTTTTGTTAATCCTCCACCTGTAACTCCACTCTTTAAGCTTTGTTTTGTTACATTTCCAGCTAAAAATTTATTAAACATTGCTATATTAGATAAAGACAATACGGTCATATTACCTATAAATGAAGCATTTCCTGCAGATTGAGATAATGATTCAATTTCTGTCATTACAGATGCAGGTATTCCGTCAGGATACTTTTCTTTAGCTTCTTCTAATAAACTTTGTTTTATATGTTTTTGAGTTTCTCTAGCTTCAACAGAAGATTCTGCTAAAGACATCATTGCTCCAGCTTCTAATGTTAAAAGACCGTTTTTAAGATATGTTCCTCCTTTTGTTTTATTATACATTGCTAACAATCTTTCTCCCCTTTTTGTACCTTGAGCTGTTTTATATAATTTATATATCTTGTTAGCCTTAGATATTGTAGCAGCTTTACTCCCAAGATTTAAAGCTTTACCACTTAAACCTATGAGACCATATCCTCCTGTTGCATACATAGTAGCTAATGATCCTATTGTATATCCAAAACCATTAGCAACTTTATCAGCCCAAAAATTAGCAGTCCCCATTCTACCATAAAGTCCCATATTTTGTTCTTTCTCAGTATAATAATTAGGCATTTCTTTTCTAGCCCAATCATTCCATCCATCTACCATTTTACCTACTTCATTATTATGATATTGTCCTCCTTGCAGTAACTCACCTACACCTGCTATTATACCTAAAGTATTTTCTACAATAGCTCCTCCAGTAGTTATAGCAGCTTTCTTTAAACCATGATTCCATTTTTCACCTGTAGATTGTCCACTTGCTCTTTGCTCTTGCCAAGAAGGCCCATAATTACTAAATGTAACTCCATATTTACTAAACTTTGAAATATCTTCATATTCTCCAAGTTCTGGATTCCAAGTTTTATATGACAAATCTCTATGGTTGTGTATAGCAGAAGATGAAGTTATTCTGTCGCTTCCTGGACCATATATAAGGGGAGTATTAGGATCTACCCATTTAGGATCATTAAGTGGATTTCCATCAGGCTTTTTTGAAACAGGTAAATTTATTGTAGGGTCTACTTGTATTGGCATATGTGATCTATTTTAATTATCTATTTGCATTGTTAATTTTGGTTTGTACTAAAATTGACAATCCTTTTTCTTTACTATGAGATTCTCCATTAATAATAATTTTATCTTTTCCTCCACCACTTCTATCATATTTAAATGTTACATTTGAATATTGACTTGGAGACCACTCATCTAGCCTATTCAGAACACCTGTATTCCATTGTGTATTAACTTCCATTTCTGGACTATTAACATACTCACTTAAAGCAGGTAAATCAAAATAATGAGCAGGTATTAAATAACTAAATACTTTACCTTTATGTGGATTATAAGTAGGATCTGTTGGTTTACTAGAACCATTTGTAATTTTTATAGGAACGTAAATCATTGCACCATCATCACCTAGTTCTAAATTTAATACTCCCATTTGATCTTCTATAATATCATATTCTACAATCTTGTTAAAATGATTATTTTCATTATCTGTCTTACTGTTTAAAAATCCTTCTTCCCATTCCATATTAGGACTTTCACCTTGAGCATCTCTCATTGCAAAATTTGAAGGAATTACATTATCTTTAAAGAAGTCTTGTAATTGATCATTAACAATACTAGTAGTTTCAAATTTAGATCCAAAATTAGTAATAACTGCAGCTTCAAAAGATATTGGAGTTCCACTAAAGTGTGAAGCAAACTCTTTATCTAAATATGATTTATCTTCGTTTAATTGCTTAATAAACATTTCTACTCCCATATTAAAAGACTGTTGCTGATTGTTATTATCATATCTATATCCATCATCTACTCCTGCCCATGTATATTCTCCTGTACCTCTTTGATAAGTTCCACTAACTGTATGTCCTTGCTTTTGTTTAACCTTAGCTATACCTTGGATTAAATCATGAATATTTTCATTTCTATTACCGGCAAATGCAAAGCTTTCAAATACATTTCCTTGATAAAATTCTTCCGGTAATTCCGTTAAATTAGATATTGATGAAGGCATATTATGTTTTTTAACAGCTTCTGGATCTTGTGCTGCAAGCCAATTATATCCATCTACAATATCTTGTCCTGTAATCTGTAAATCAGAATCTCCATGTCCCAGCTCTGTTTTTAATAATTGATCACCTCTAGCTTCTGCATATTCTGAATATGTTAAATTATTACCATATCCTTCAGAGTTAGGGAGAGAAAGACCTAAACCTGACGTAAGTTTGGCATTAGTTGCATCATACTTTTGAGCTTGAGAACTAAGTGTGTACATAGTACTATTAAATTTACCTATATCTAACTCATTATGTGCTGCAACATTAGTTAAATAACTCATTCCTTTCTGTCGTTTCTGCATTATACTATTTTCATAAGCTAAATACGCATCATCAAGACGTGCTAAGTATGTAGCTTGATCTTCAATAACATTTCCTTTACCATCTTCTAAAGGTTGTAACGTATTTATAGTATTTCTCCATGGAATATAATCTAGCTTTTTAGTATTAGCTTGTATAGTTGCAGTTCTCCAGCCATCAACTAACGCTTCTGTATTTTGAATAATTTCAGTATTAGTCATTTCTTCAAGATTTAACCCTTGTCCTCCTGATCCAAAAATTACATTACCATCATCATCTTTTTCAATTTTATCTGGATCTACATTAAGTTGACCACTGACTAAAGCAATATTACCTTTTATTAAATCAATTGTCTCTTTTTGATTATTTACAGCATCTTCATAACTTGTACTTTCTGGTTTTATTTGGACTAATGTATTATATGATAAATTATCATCATCAACTTTTGTTTTCTTAGCACTTTCTGTTTTAGCTTTTGCATTTATTTTATACATTTCATCGTATGATATAGTTTGACCATATGAACTTTCTCTAACTCCTCCAAATGCACCTATTGCTAATTGAGTTTCTCTATTTATAGAATCTTGATACATTAGATTTTGTAATGTATTTAAAGGTCCATTTGTTTCTAACATCGACTCCCCCTGTTCATTAATAAGGTCTTCTTCTTTTAGATCTCCTGATGCAAATAATTTATTAATATGTTCCATAGCACCTTCATCACCAAGATGATAAGTATTTATATCTACCTCTTGAGCTAAAGATGCTGAAACATCAGGATCAGCCATTACATCATTAACAACCATTTGTATTATATTAGAAGGAAGTTCTACTGTTTTACTCTTAGTTGTAACCCAATACTTAGGTTCTCCCCTAGCATTTGTAGTACTAGTAACTTCCATATTTTCATTATAAGGAATAGAAGTACCTAAATTTTGACGAATAAAAGGTTCAATTTCTTTTAGTCTTTCATTAATCTTTTCTGTAATATCTACATCATGATAAAATTCTTTACCGGAATATACAGAGTTATTTACTAAAGATCCATCTTCTCCATATTGAATACCTTGATACATAGCATCTGATTGAGCTGCTCTACCTTGATATGTATTTGCATTAATATTACCTTTTTCATAAGCGTCTTTTAGTCTTGTTAAATATTCATTTCTATTTGTAACGCTTTGTTGTATAGGAGAATAGTCTTTAACAAATTGATTAGCACCTTTATTTATTGCTATTCCTAAAGTTTCATAATCTCCACGAGACGACCAACCATCTAGCATTCCTGTGTATTCTTCAGAAAGTCTATTTTTTATGTGTTGATCTTTTTCTAAAGCTTGCATATTACTCACAGAGTTTGAAAACTCATCAGCTGCACTATACCCTTCGATATACTGATTTCTTGCTAATTTAGCTAATTCTACTGTCCCTAAATCTTTATAGGTTGAAATTGGTTTTGGTATGTCTATTCTTGCCATATTTTATGTATTAATAATATTTACTTGCTTGTCTGCTATAAGTTTTTGTATAATTAGCTATGTCTTCTTGAGAACATTCTTCACAAAACACAGCTCCATCTGGAGTATATAAAGTTCTACCTAAATGTCTTCTTAATAACATACGATCTGTAGTACCCTCTATATCATAACCTCGAGCTCTATACATATCTCCTTTATAAGCTAGCATATCACTAAACATAGATCCTACGCCTTGTGCTGCAGATATAACTCCTGCATATTTCATATACTCTTCGTCATCTTTAATTTTATTTCTAGCCGCAGTATTAATTGCATTTACTTCATTAAGACGTTGCGCTTCAGACATTTGCATTTGAGCGTTACCTAAAGCTGCTTCTTGTTCCATTTTTACATTATGTAAATTTGTTTGATTTTCAATAGCAACATTTTGATTTTCTATACCTATATTAGCTTGCTTTTCTGCAGCTGCAATTTGCATATCACCTTCATGTTTTTTACCCCAAGCAGCCATTCTATTAACCATACTTGCAGGACCTAATCCTGCAGTATCTATATATTGATTCATCTCCCTAAGACGTGCATCATTAGCTGATCTTTGTTGATTCATATTAATATGACTTAGCTTTTTAGCTCTAAGCCTTCCTGGTACTATAGGACTTGTAACTCCAGATTCAAATGGAACTTGTTCAGGAGCAGGTTGTTTATGAGTCATTGCATATATAGCAGGAATAGTTTGAGCTAATCCTGAAGCAATAGCTAGTCCTGGAACTGTTCGGTCCTCAAATCCAAACAATCTTTTTTTTGTCTCTCCCTCTTTGTCTAACTCTTCTTTTTTCTTTTCTTCCATAGCTTCTTCAAAAGTCTTAGTAGATTTACTTGGATCCTCTATAATCATATTATCACTAGGAGGTGTAAATGTACCTGTAGTAACAAATCCTTTATTCTCTATTGCATCTCTTATTTCGCCTAAAGCATTCTCATGTTGTTCTCCCCAATGTGTAACATTTTTCCAATTATAAGATTCATCTACTAATCTTTCATGATCTGCTCTAAATTCATCATGACTACTATATCCTAAATCATTTAACTCTTTTTCTGTAGGTTGAGTATAATCTCCGTAGTTTTTCATTTCTGAATATACAGGATTAATATCTCCTTGTGAATATTTAAAAGGAATTTTTTCTAGTAAACCTTTTTCAACTAAATCTTTTCTTACATCTTTTGAAAACTTTTTTGTTTCTTCTCCATCTTCGATATTAACAAGTTTACCTTTTACAGTTTTAGTTCCAGAAACAAACTTATTATCCTTAAATATTCCTATAGATACACCAAGGTCTTCTCCATAATCTCGAGTTCCAGAAACAAGTTCAGGATGACCTGTATTATCTATTGTAAATTCCCCTTCATCAGAATAAATCCATGGCACAAACGGCATACCGTCTGCTAAAGAAGCATCTATATCATTCCATGTAAACTTTCCTTGACCTACAGGTTTACCATCTTTAAATTCTCCTTCATACATACCAATAACTATTCCATCTTCTATTCCTGCATCGTTTTCATCTGGATTCTCTTTATAATAAGTATACATAACTCCTGTACCATCTTGACAATTACCAGATTGGCAAATAGTATAGCCATCCCCAAAATCTGCTCTATATCCATATGCTCCTGGAAGATCTTGTCTAAGTCCTATAGTTTCTACTGGACCGCTATCTACTTCTTCTTCAACAGAGTCACTCGTCCAAGGTAATATGTTACTATAATAACCTTCTAATACTTTAAGAGCAGCTTCTTCTTCAAATGGATTTTCTTTGTTCCATTTTCTAAATGAAAGAGTTCCTCCTTGTTCTGTGTAGATTCTATGTAACTCTTTTTGAAATTGTTTTATTTCTTTTTTAGGTCGTTTTTTTTCTCCTCCTTCTTGGTATTGCATTACTCCTCCTAATTTAGCTATTTTATTAGGACTTCTTTTAGCAGCTTTTTCTTGCATAGCAGCTAAATAATTAATTTCTTTTTGACTTCCTCCTTTTGCAAGTATTTCTTTATGCATATCAGCATAAGATTGACCACCTTTTTTTAAATACGAAGAAAAGAAATAATCTTTTTTACCTCCTTTTTTCATAATTACTTTGTCCATTGTTTCTCCATCTTCAACTTCTGTTTGTGCATCCATCAAAATACCTCCTTGATTATGAGTTTGTCCTATAAACTCTACTGCGTCTGATCCTGGTATTTGCTGCATAACACCTCCAGGAAGTTGTTTACCTCCCATTTGAAATTGGTTCATTTGATTATATATTCCACCTTTTTGTTTTTGTTCTTGCATTTTATTTGTTTTATTTAATCGTTTTTGTCCTTCTTCGCTCTCCCAATATTCATCATGCGCTTCTCCAGAACTTAAATAATTTTTATAACTTTTATAATTAAACTCATCAGCTGCTTTATTAAAATAGTCTCCAGTACCATCTGGATCTGCAGCAGTATTATAATAACGAGTCCAATAATCTCCTATACCTTCATTATTTCTATCTCCAGTAGCCCTAACACTTGTAGGAGCTGGATCTGGATCAAGCATATAATATAATCTAGCAGCTAAAACATTAGCTAAAGGATTAGACCTAACTTCATCTAGAGTCATAGTTTCAAAGTCTACTCCAAACTTATCTTTTACTTGTTGTAACTTTTTTTTATTTTTAGGATGAGATTTAAAATCTCTAATAGCATCATATGCAGGTGGCATTATTTGCATATAATTTTGACCTGCTCTAGGATTCCATCCTCCAGTAGATTCTGCTATAGCTGTATATGTTAATAAATCTTTACCTCCATAAACTGCATCAACTTGATTAATAGCATTAATTAAATCAGGATGTAAATCTCTATGTTGAATACCTTTATGTGTAAATTTACCACCATTTTGATATTTTTTTCTAAACATAATTTTTATTTTTTAAAAGTTATAGCCATATCTTGGCATTTCCATCATCATTCCTCCATGTTTATACATTACATTTCTACCAAGGTTTTGACCAGATACTGTTTTCTGTGCTAAATTACCTGCTCTAACACCACTCATATGACTACCATATAAACTACCTACTCTTTTGTTTAAATCTCTAATTCCTGTATTTCTTCTAACTCTTGCTTCTCCTTCAGCTTCAGTTTGAGCTTTCTTTGCTTTTTTAGTTCCAAAATATTGCTTACCTGCTCCAATTACTGCTCCAATACCTGCACCAATTGCTGTACCAGGACCAGGAAAGAAAGATCCAATAGTAGCTCCAGTACCAGCAGATTGTAATATTTGGCCTGAATATTCCCCAACATTAGATTTAGTAGGATCATCATCATCAGATAGTGCACTTATACCTCGACCTGCTAAATTAGCTATTGTTCCTATACCTGCCCCAGATGTAGCAAAACTTTTTAATCCAGTTCCAACAGCACTCCCTGTCTTCATTACTTCTCCTGCAGCATTTACAACCTGCCCTGCCTCATTAACTGTACCTCCAATATCTGCTGCTATTTTTGCAGCTTCAATTCCTGCTTGAGCTTGTTGCGCGGTTTGAACTCCAAGTTGTGTTCCTTCAGCAGCTTGACCTGCAAGATTAGCTGCCTTTGTATATTTAGCGGCAGTTTGAGCTGCTTTTACAGCTGAACCCAATCCACCACCTTGATTAGGATAAAGATTCTGTCCAATTGTTTGTGCAGTTCTACCTGCTATTCCTTCTAATGCACTTGTTTGTTGTTGAGATTGTTGTTCTGCTTTCATAGCTTCTACTTCAGCTTGTTGCTGATCTATAGACTCTTGGTGTCTTGTTTGGCTTATAAGGCCTTGAGCATTTTCTCCCAATGTTGATGTAGATTGTTGTAATCCTTGTAGTCTAGCTTGCTGAATAGCTGGGTCTGTTTCTTGTCCTACAATTGTAGAGCTAACTCCTAATTGAGGACCTCCCTGTCCTGCAGCTGATACAGTATTATCATACATTCCACCAGTCTCTCTACGACTAGGACTTCCTGCAGAATAATAACCTAATCCTGCTCCAACTTGTCCATATGCAATTGGCCTTGTGTTTTGCATCGCATTAACACCAGCTTGTTGATACATTTTAGGTCCTCCATACTTATATTGCATGACACCGCCTAATTTTTTAGTATTTTGTCTAGGAACCGTTCCTTTAACAGGAGGGAATCCTAATACTTTAGTTCCGTCACTTTTTATATAATATACTCCTATTGAAACTTTATTTTCTCCGAGTCCTGTTTTAGTAGTATTTATTAATTTTCCACCAACTTGTTTATAATTTTTTGGTATTCCATTTGTAACGTTTATTAAGTTACTGAAATCATTGTCTTTTTGTCCAGCTGTTTGATATAATTTTTTATTCATGTTATTTGTATATTTTACGTACTACTGCCGCAGCAGTGTACAAATTTAGTAAATTATTTTGACTATTGTCACAGATTAAACGAATTCCTTGCCATTTATCTATAAATTTTCTTTGTGTGTTCCATGTTTTAGTAATATCTATATAAGATGTGTTTAGAATTTCACTCATTCCATCAACAGTAAACATAGAGTCTATAGAAGAAGTTGTTACAGTTCCTATATTAGCTCCTCCTATAATGTTGGTTCCAGCAGCAGTATAATAAGCACTTGTATTTACTCCTGCTGTTCCTGCTTGATTTACTAATGCAGCCATATCTCTAAAATTATGCACCTTCCAACTATTACCTACACGTCTAGTATTAATTAAATATTCTAAAACAGTTTGTCCAGATATTTGCATAGTATTATAAATAAAGAAAGATGTAAACCCATGTTCTAATACACTAATATTATTAGTATTAAATGTTTCTAATGTATAATTAAAACTACTTAGTAAAGTATCTTCTTCTCTATATTCATTATGTATATATTCAATTTCAAAAGGATAAAGAACAGTATAAAAAGTACCTTTAGTATCTGAATCATGTCTATAAATATCTCCTATACTAGTACCAATAGCAATACTACCACTATCTGGAATAGAATAAAAATTATCAGATGTATTAAAATAGATATATGGAGTATAATCATGAAATCCACACCACATATTAAATTCTGGATAATACGATATAGTCCAATCTGCTTTTGTAAACCAGTTAGTTTCATCCCATGCTAAAATATTATAAGTATATGTTTGAGGAGTACCAGGAGGAGCGGCTCCCATATCATCTACAGTTACTTTTACGTAATGTCCCATATCACAACTATAATATATTTCCCCTCCATTCCAAGGAGCTGCCGTATTACTAGTTATATAATCTATATATTTATTATAACCGGTTATAAAATCTTCTGTAGGTACAAGATCTTTTTTAGTTAATATAATTCTTTTAAATTTAGGATCATATATTGAAGTAAGTCCTAATCCTATTAAAGGATTATCAAATACTTCAGAAATACAAGGTGTATTATATCCAAAATTTTCTAAAGCAAAAGGTAAATTAGCTTTAAACCAATTTTCTAAACCTGCAATACCAATATCAATTAGTTTATCTTTCATTAAAAATACTTTTCTAGAATTTACATCTACAAAAAAGTATCCTTGAGGACAAGTTAACGCTGCCCATTGAGATTGTGTTCCTCCATACCCTTTATCTGCTTGTAAAATTTCATCAGGTTCTTGTGCAAATATATCCCCGCTTCCTACAAAAGCCTCACTACCATCTTTCATTTGCATTTGTTGTTTACCTTTTGTAACATACAAACTTTCTTCCATATGAAAATATAACAGATTATTAAATGTAGATAGTTTCCAAAGTTCTCCTCTATTTTTTGGTAAGTCTTTAAATTGATTTGCTAAAAATATTCTATAGTTATCTGTTAAACTAGTTGTATCTCTCTTAGCACTTCTATGTGCTCTTGTAGGAAAATTAGTTTGTTCAACCTCCGTTAAAGGTAATGGAAAAGCAGGCCTTAAATCATTTTCAGCTGAAAAACTATCATCATAATTTAAATTATCTTGATGTGTAAAATCTTTATCTCCTTCTGCACCTAATACTCGTTTTGCTATTGATCCTGGAAAATATAAATCAGAATCATTTTCTGAATGTCTGAAATTAATATTATCTACGCTTTCTACGATTTGATAGTTTATTACTCTTACTGGTCTACTATCCTTATCTACATTATTATGATTTATAGAAGATCTATATCCATATCTACATATGTATGTGTCTCCTCCAAATATTCCTTCAGGATGAATAGAGCTAGTTTTAAAATCTCCTATAGTACTTCCGGTATCATCATCAAATATAAAGTTGTCCATATCATCTCCTAATACTTCAAATCCTGTCCACACTAATTCTTGATTATCTATAGACTTATACATATCAGTTTTAAATGCATGTAAATTAACCATCATTTGTTGACTTCTTCGCTGGTTTTCTGTAAAAGCATGCGCGTTTCCATAATTAACATAAGGATCAGCTTGTATTAATTGAGAATTTACTAGTATAGATGGAGTATTAGCATGGTATCTTGCGTAAGTAGCAAATGCACCGGTAGACAGTCCACTACCACCCATTGTTCCTCCTCTGTTTGAAATTAAATCATCAGCCCTAAATTCATGTTTATCTTCTAATGAAAATATTAAAGAACTTTCTCCAAATTCATTAGCTATTTTACCTCCAAATCCTAGAGCTGTTGCTTGAAATATACTATCTCCTGGAATATATGATATTGCTTTTTGTCCAATAAGTCTTGGAGCTGCACGTCTATCTCGTATTTCATTTGTAGCTGGATCACCATAAGCTAAAGAATTTGAAGCTTTATACCAACATCCTGCAAATATAGCAGATACAATCTCTTTACTGTGGCAATTAAAAGCAGTGTCCCACCCCCAAAACTGTTCTATCTTTCTTATAGGTTCACTAAGACCACCACTATCATCTAAAACAATTTTAGATAACATTTTTTTAGGTTGATTAGAAGTAGGTCCATTCCATACAAAATTTTGTACATAGTATTCTGGTTTTATATGTGTCGCTCCTGCTAAAGTGTTTTGAGTTCTAAGTAAATTAAAATCATTAAAAGAAAACGATTTATATCCTCTTTCATCCACTCTAGTAGACCAAACATCAGTAGTTACATTATAAGAATACATTATAGGATATGTAGGAAAATCCCATCGTGATTCTGCATAAGGACTTTTACTATAAATGAGTTCACGTAAACTAAGAGCACTAGACATTATTTCTTGTGCATCTATATTCACAAAACTTTCTGAGCATTGACCTAAAACTGTATGCTCTTGTATCATAGGAGTCATAACACCTTGCCCTAATATTCTTTTATCTTCATGCTTTCTTTTAGCTCTGTATATTCTAAATCCTTGTACTTTATCTGCAATAGCTTGTGGTATTTTCACATCATCTAATTCAAATCCTAATGCTTTTACATTATGTGATAGTTTAACATCATTTAAATCATTAGCCTGTAGCATATTTTGTGCAGTATATACTTCAAAAGCAATATTACCTCCTTGAAGACCCTGACATCTAACCCAATACCCACAATCAGAAGTTCCTGATCCTCCGTTAGGTTCGTCTGTTGTTTGTATTGCTTCTAAATAAATTCTATCTCCCATATCTAAAGTTTGTACAGGACAGTCTGTAAAAGCTCTAGATACATTTACATCGCTTCCATTACCTGGAGTATTTAAAGACCATATTTGTTCATTAATTATTGTCTTTGTCCCAGTACTTGTTTCTTTTACTAAGCGTACTCTTCCAAAATGCCCTTCATTACCATCACATGATATCCATGTATTCCATGAAACTCTAACATCCATTGGTTGATCTGCTACAAAGTATCTTTGATTTTTCCATAATACATCGTGTATATTAGGGAATGGAACAGGAAAAGCAGGAGTAGCATAAATAATATCTGTACCAAGAACCCCTTGACCAAATCTAACTGTTTTCCATATATCGCATCCTAAGTTATGTGTAGCTGAAGAACCTAAAATACTACCATTAACCCAATTAGGATCATTATAAAGTACTGAAAAATCTTGTACACCACTAGTCCCATCATCTGAATCCCAAGGCTCTGCACCAAAATCAATACCTTTAGATATAACAACCTCTGTATCATTTGTAAGATCTCCTGTAAAATTAGCATGGATAGTTTTGTAATCTGGATTTCCATTTGATGGAAAATGATGATGTCTAACAGGTTTACCTTTTATATCAGCTAATTGAGTTATATCATCCCATACTTCAAAATTATCTGTATTTGGATACTTTTCTGTAGCGTTCTCCCAGTAATTCATATTTCTACTAAGTAGTGTTCCTGTAATTAAATTAGCACCTATAGCAATATCACTAAAATCATGTAAATGAAATTTCTTAATAATTGTAGGATTTAAGTCTTTAAACTCTTTAAACCATCCGTTATCTTCTAAAGGGAGTATATCACCAACACTACCACTTTTTTGCATACTCTCTCTCCCAGGTATATGATAAGCATATGACATACTTCCATCATTCAGAATAAATGCAATATAAAAAGCATATACTTCATCTCTCATATATCCTTTATATTTAAATATATTAGGAGTATATCTATATGATTTACTATGATCTACTTCTACATCTATTTCACTACCAGCAGCACCCATTTGATCTACTGGATAAGAATTAAATCCAGTTTCTAAATTATCGACTGTTAATACATTTACATCAAAATCTTCAAATGTTTTTGTAACAGCATTTAATTTTATATTATTAGCATATTTTTGATATCCTAAATCTTCTATACCTGTTGTATTTCCTATATATAATACTCCATCTAATTGATTAATTGTTTTAGCTGTTTCATAAGAAATTGTATCTATGATAACATCTTCTAAAGAAGTCTTAGTAAATCCTTCTATACCACTAAATACTACTTCTAATGTAGATGCAGCTGAAATATCCATATCATTTAATCTATAGGCATCAACAGCTGCTCCCATCTTCCTAATAACAACAGGCCGTATAAATTTATAATCATTATTTAAATTAGTAACTTGCCAAGTAATAGATTTAGATGTTTGACTAGCTTCTGGAGCTCCATCTTTTTTAGTAGTAGGTCTAGTATGATCTCCTTCATCTACAATAGATACAGGATTAGCCATTGTTAAAAAATTAGTAGCTGTATAAGAATCATCAACATAAGCTAAAGATAAATAATAAACTCCTGTTAATAATCCTCCGCCTTCTTTAGTTGCAAGTTGAAGTGTATCTCCTAATAGTGTTATTTCTAATAAATCTATATGTGGAACTGGTCCAGAATTTGGAAAAAGATTTAATAGATCTATATGATTAGCATGAGAAGTAGTAGGATTTATATTATATATAAGAGCAGGATTACCTGCTAATTGTAAAGTTACATTAATTACTCTAGGTGGATTTAAATCATCTGTCCAATATACAAGCAATTCGCCTTTAGGATTAACATTGAAAGTACCCTCAATAGGATTATTTTGATTAAATTTTAAATCTACTCTATCTCCATGTAGTAAAACATTAGGATTATATATGTGTTGAAAAACATCAGCCTCCCATTTACCTATAACTGAATTTCCTGAAACATCTAGATAAAATATAATTGCTTTATCATTAGTAACTTCTACTATACCTACGATAACATCTAAATTAGGAATTCTAGCTGAAAATTCATTTCCATTTTCATTAGATAAAGATCCTTTTTTTTCATTAAGAATAGTATTCCTAGCATATCTCCAAGTTCCTTCTGGTTGATCGATATGTGCGGTATCTTTAAATAGTCCTTTTAAAAATCTTTTTTGTGGTTGTTGTTTTGCCATTAATTTCTATATAAATCTTCTCTTGTATTCATTTGTTCAAATCCTAAATCATGTCTATTTAAACTAGGTATAAGTCTAACCCATTGATTCATAAATGATTCATACCTATCTATATCTGGGTAATTTGCTGCGTTTCTTGCTTGTGTGCAATAATACTTCCATTGTTGTTCTGCAAAATCATATTTAATTCCATTAACTTTAAATGTTGGATTAAATAATAAAATCTTTTTATATATATACCAAAACATTGCTTCTTTAAAACTGACATCATCTGGTACTAAAGGATAACAATCTTCATCAGTTGGAAATGCCATATAACTTAAACATATTTTTCCACTTACAAATGATGTTTTTATATACCCATCGTCTATAATATAAGTATCTTCATAGCTAGCACTTTCATTAACACATCCTTCACAGTGCATACTTCTATGAAAATTACTTGCTCCATATTGCAAAGGTTGTAATCTATTACCATCTGAAAAATAAACATTTTCTAATATTACAATTCTACTGTTTATTTCATGTAAGACTGAAGCGGTATCAGAGTACTCTAAACTATTAGCTTGAGCATCTACAATAGCAGCTTTTAACTCTTTTACTTTAGTAGTTAAAGTATCTAATTCAGAAGATGCTGTAGGAGATACAGAATTATTAATAGCTACTTGATTAATGTAATATAAATCTGCAGGTAACAAAACTTTATGATTATCAACTGTTAAAATACATTGTTTTTTTACTAATTGAGATGCAGATCCTATATGCTCTAAAGCTTCACCTATCCATTCAATTGCATCATCAATCCAATTATCATCAGACGGTTTAAGATCTCTAAAGATCTTTCTTATTATTTCTTTACTTGATATTGTTTTATATACTGCCATATTATTATTTTATATTTCTTCATATTAATATTTTTTAAACTTCAAATAAGCTAAATCATCTTCCTTTAAAAGATTAATTAACTTTTCTTTATTTCCCTTTAAGCCTCTAGTAGCGTCAAATCTATACACTGATTTATTTGTTATTTTGCATTTACCTTTCCTCCAATAATATTTGCAATAAAACTCATCAGTGTGATAGATATGCCACTTTACTCCTGAACCTGTTTCCGAGTTATATAGTTTTTGACCTTCTTCTAGGAGTTCTTTTTTATATTTGTTACTTTCACCCCAATCTAATCTTGGTGATCTTGGATCTCTATCTCGTCTTATAATAGATAGTGTTGATAAATTATTCCCCATATTGAATTCTTTACCATCAAGTATATAATCCATAATCATTATATTAAATTCTTCACATATATCTCTAAATATAAGTTTATCTATTTCTCCGTATTCTTCTACGTAGTTAGCATATATATTTTTAAGAGTATGATTCATATTTACTGTTGTTGTTCTTTATTAGGTTTTGTTTGAGGAGTTGCTCCTCTCATATCTTGCATTCTATCATTCTCAACATCAGAAAAAGTACCTGCAAGTAATCTTAACTCTCCTGATAATACTCCATTGTTAATTAATTGTAGCATATCCATAGGAATAGGAAAATCTGTACTAGAATCATCATAACACTTCTCTCCCCCACAATTTGTAAACTTTTCTATTTCTCTAGGATCTTCAAATACACCCCTAACATTTATCATTTCTAATCCATTTGCATTATAAATATATAAATAGTCTTGAATCATATAAGCTTTATAATTTTTATTTGTATATTTATCATAAGGTAACCATTGAATAGTATTTGAATTTACTATAGGTATAGTTCCTGTTCCAGTAATATCTCCTACGTGTGTTAACGCTTCTTTAAAATTATATCTTATTGTTTTAGGAATAGACCTTATTGTTCTATACACAGAGCATGTTGAAGGTAATTGACAACATCTACTTGCATCTACTTTTTTCAATTCTAAACATCCTAAATCTTGTTCTATATGTCTACTAGTAAATCCATTCTTTGCAAAATCTCTTCTAATAAACATAGCTCTATAATGTTTAATATTAAATTTAATTTGATCTAAAGATATAGACTCTTCTTGATGGGATTTACCTCCTCTAACTAGATTTAATAAATTATATGCTATTTCGTCTAATGTCATTTTAATTAATATGTGTTAGTATTGTTTCCATTATTTCTAGGTTTAGTTTTTATTATTACATCTAGTGTGTTATCAGTTTTAATATATAAACTGTGTTTTACATTATTATACTCTATACAAATATCACTACCTTCTAAATGCAATGTTACTCCTTTAGGAATTATAAGATTTTTAAATAAATAATATGATTCTTGTGTGCGAGTTTCATTGTCATAATCATGTCCACTATCAGGCATAAAATTACCATATGTTCTGTATAAATATAAATCTATAGTACAATCGTTAGTATTATCAGTATTACATAAAACTATACTTGATATAACACTGCTTGATAAATCTGTTTTATTTATCAATGGTTCACCAGTAGTTGTAGTTATATTTTTATATGTATATATCATTTATTATTATTTACTTGTTACTTAAAATTCTATTTCTAACGTACTGCTAAAGTAAGTTGTTTTGTTTTCTTCACATTTAATACCAGTAACAACAATATCTCCAGCTGCAACAC